>Ga0224511_10003819_pt1 | contig 11074 bp, 5 predicted proteins | sample SF_May12_sed_USG_2_FD_169988 | JGI IMG/M metagenome (GOLD analysis project Ga0224511, IMG submission 169988) | Sediment microbial communities from San Francisco Bay, California, United States - SF_May12_sed_USGS_8_1 | ecosystem: Environmental > Aquatic > Marine > Sediment | place: USA...
GCTTCATACTGAAGCAGAAGATGAGCGAGGCCTGTTGCACTTCACTTTGCAGCTCATCACAAAATAGAGACTCCATAGTTCTGATATACCCACAGTACAGTGTTCTAATATACTCTCAGTACAGTGATACAGACTCGATAGTTCTGATATACCCTCAGTACAGTGATGCAGTATATTTTTTAATTTGACCTCCTAATAGAGTTTGTCCCCGGTCTAATGGAAGCTTTTAGCTTCAAGTTTATGGAGTTGTTTTCTCTCTTTGCCTTTCGGTTGGTTATTTTCCATAATGTTTCATCAAGTTTTCAGTCTGGGTTAAAGACATATAATAACAGATTTCTGCGCTTTCATTCGGCAAAATACAGCAAATCTTAAGGCTAATTAAACAGGGTTCTAACTCTCCCGTCTTACTCAGATTGGATAATACCTCATGCGATTGGATAATACCTCATGCGATGCTAGTCCTGACTTGTTATCCTAAACCACTTATCACATGCATTGACTATATGGCATATAGTGGGGCAACCTGTATCGTCACTCTGCCATTAGATCTCACAAATAACTACCTGACCAACCGGCAACCAACTAACTAACCAGTAAATCCGTGTATAAGTCATGCGTGTTTAATCAAATTAACGCACAAAATATCTAATTCCGAGCCACGCGTATCTCAGGTAGTCCATAGATATGGGGTAGGAGATTTCGTAGTGTAAAGGACATCAGTTATCATCCAGATGGCAAGATTAATCCTAATAAATGTTTGGTTTCTAGCTATCTAGTGGTTGTCTCCAGCTCATGGTCTGGTCTCTACCGCCAGTAAAACTTGATATACTGGCAGCAGAGTAAATGATAATACAGACCTACTGTCTCTTTAAAAGATTCTTTTGAATAACTACTATCACAGCGCAAGTAATGGAAGATGCACATATAAATCTAATTTACAGGAGTCATCAGTCGGGTCTATCGCAGTGGGGAGACAATTGAAGTACAGATTAAAATCACCGCCAACCATTTCGGCTGGTTCGAGTTCCGATTGTGTCCTAACAATGATCCAACCAAACCTATCACAGAGGAGTGTCTCAATCGGTGAGTAGGTAAAAGTGACAGGAAGTGATGTAAGCAATCAAACATGGATGCCTTCGGTTGATCTAATAGGGGTCAAAAGCACAACTAGATAGAGAAAGCATGCCCTATGGGCAGTGCCGGAAATACATGATGGTTTCTCATTGTTCAACTTTGAGTGTCACTCAGTTAGATTGCATGAGAACGAATCGCTAAAAATAAGAACAGATGATTTTTTTTCTGGTGCGTCAGTAAAAACTTGTTTCCATAGTCCATACAGAGGGTGATTCTGTCATAAAGGGGGTGACTCTATCATAGAGGGAGTGACTCTATCATACAGGGGGTGACTCTGGCATAAAGGGAGTGACTCTATCATAGAGGGGGTGACTCTATCATAGAGGGGGTGACTCTATCATAGAGGGGGTGACTCTATCATGCAGGGGGTGACTCTATCACAGAGGGGGTGACTCTGTGGTCCAGAAGCCTACACATAGCTAACAGTTCAAAACAGTCAAGGATGAAATGTTACCCGAATGGGTGATCAAGTCTGAGATCTGTAAACCTAGGCTGAGTTTTCTGTACTCCAACCCCCAGTCTCAACGCGATGGGCATATAACTCCTTGAAAATAGCTTATCGGAGGTGGAATAGTCTGCCCCCAAAGCCACTTAATAACAGTTCTGAGAGCTAATACAATCGGGGCATCCATCTGAGCTGGAGGAGAACAGTTAATTTATTTACATCCTGTTCTAAACCCTTCTAATGTTCGTGATTGTCTAGGGTTTTTTCCTGTCCACGCATTTGGCCAGGGTTTCAAACCTCATAAATCATCATCAGTCTCTGCAGACTGTGAGGAGATGAATGAAATCTACCCACGTCACAGTACTCACTGGACATCCGCCATTGACATAAAGTGACAGAATTTTGGCAATCTACAAGCTTTTTAAAATTTGAATACATGCGGCCTTCAGATGCAAAATTTAATTTCTGTCAGATGTCAATCTTATCTGAATTATTATATCCATTTCCGCAGAAGACAAATAGCGGCGATTAGATTGACAAGTCTGTGTGCTCATCAAGATTAATTCTGATTGAATTGGCTGGGGTTCCAAACCTCAGTCACATGTTCAGACAGAAATCTCAAGGGGTCTAGATGAGTTTTGATGGTTTAATTGGGGAGATAAAATTCTGATCCTCCTACAACAAAAGAACACCAAAGGAGGGGACCAGGATAGGTCAGTTGGTAAACAGTGGGACTTGCAGTCTAGAGATCGTAGGTTCTTGCCTAACTGCCGTCGAGGTGCTTTTGGTACAGGCCTTTAGAAAGGTAAATAGCTAGTGAGATCACATTTGCCTCTCTCTAGTCATGGCTGGATTCAGCTGGAAGGAGCAAACATTATTTTCAAGTTGCTCCACCCTGTTATCTTCTTTCTCTTGTTGTTCTTTTTCTTCAAGCTTTTCCCTCAGTGTGTAGGGTTGCTGCCGACTTCAGCAATGTTCTCCAGTGCATCTTGTCCTGGGTACCCTCCCTCCTCACTCCTATTGCTCCCATATCTTCACGGATGACAGATTTTACCAATAAATCTTCTTCTGGGTCGCTCTCGTTTTCTCTTCCCATGTAAATTCTCATTCTCAAGACTCTTTTAAGACATGGACTTCCTCTCCACAGGGGGTTTGGGGTTTGGGGTTTGGGGTTAGGGGTTTGGGGGTGTACTACCTTAAACATGTCTCCCTAAGCTGTTCCAACACTGACATCACTCCCAGATTCTTGCAAATCTCAGTATTTTCTATTCTGTTTTTCACTGTCTTGTCACGCACCCACCCATCTGTTCCATCACCGCCAAGCTACTCTAAACCCCCTCAGTGACATGTCTCCCTAAGTAGTCATGCAGTTCTTCCTGTCCCTGAGTTGTCTCCCCTTCTCACCTGATCGTTTCTGGTTTCAGTCATTTGCTGAGAGACCCAGAGGGAAACTCGCGACATCGTCTCAATCTGAAAGGCTACAAGGGAACACAGAAAATAAAACTCACTCTACCCAAGATTACATGTAGTCAGTGTGTTCTTCAGTGGTTTTGGTTTGCCGGTAAGCTTCACACCACTGTCCATCATCCTGGTCTGGTTAACAGTCTGCTTTGCGCGACTCACAGTGGACAGGTCTTAGTTATTTACACACTTACATGAAGATAACTTCTTTTTACATCAAAATGGTCTGCACGATATCTTCGACCCCAAGAATATCTCCGAAATACTGTCAAAATAAATCAGCCCGCTGTACGTCACTTCATTTGGGTGATGAAGCTTGCTCAGAGTAAAGAAGCTCAGAATCCCACCTGGGGGAGAGGGGAGGGGATGCGTTTTCCATACTTAAATATTAAATAGAACTATATATTGGCTCCCGGCAACCTCTATCAGCCCTGATGGCCATTAAGGGGGAATTCCTAATATCGTTATATAAGAGAACGTTCTGGCACTCTTAAACATTCACTTGAAATTCTGATTGCGATAAATGGTATTCTTTTCGTTGCTGCCTGTAGGTTGCTTATAATGAGCATAGCATTATTCCAATTGCCAAAAGTGTGAAATGGTTTGCGGCTTTGCTGGACTATATAGGCCAGCCCTTGATGGGGTTTGGTGGTATTATCAGATACTCTGAATCTTTTTGACCCCCTGTTTCCTTCTCCAGGGAACAGTAGGGACAGGATTGAACAGGAAACGTTTGTTAACTGCGCTGATGTTGTCATCACTAACAAGGATGGGAGTCTGGATGAGGGACTGGTAATGCCGGAAGTACCCCAGATCGCCTACACTCTTATAGTCCCTGAGGAACCGATCATCTTCGGTCAGGGTAAACTGGTGGGTGATTACTCCCTGTGTTGAGGCCCAAAGGATTATGTCCCGTAGCTAAATTTGGGTTCTGCTTTCTTGGCAAATTCTAACCATGCATGAAGGCAGACAGCTCAGCCCATTCATAGCCTGGGACATTTGCTTCCTCTATGTGGCAAACCTACACAATCCTAGAAGCATGTATTTCTAATATAGTTTCCTCCTTCCCTGAACAGGAACCAAACATGAAGCAACTTTTGATCCACTGAAATCAACCATTATGCCGCCCTCGATGCACGCCTTCGGAAGGAAAGTAGGCATGACCCTAAACCCCCCTGCAAGGGTCAACTCCCCTTCCTTTCCCTATATCATTGCATGTGCCTGTCAGGTTCTTGCTGCTCGCAAAAATTCCTGTTCACACTTTCTCTGACTTCATTTCATGACCTATGACCTGTGTCCTCTTTGTCACCGATGCGTCCTTCTGCTAAATTTTTCTCTGTCTTGGATTGTGCTGAAAAAGGCTCCCACCACCCTAATAATGTTTCCACATGAAACAAAATCAACTCAATCTAATAGACAAAGGCATTCGGCCGTGTCCGGACACAATGATGTAGCTTCTCCATGGCACCCGAATTACCATTCCAAACAGGTTTTCTCATCATTTATTCACCAGTTTATCGCTCTGGCAGTAGCTTCGGTGATTTCCTCACTAAATATGATTGAAATCAGAGTACACACACGTTATTAGACTTAAAGATGAGTTATGATAACCATTTATAAATTAGGATTATGATAAGCCTAATCCATAACAGTTAATTATCACTAATCTTCAGAGAAGTGCCCATTAGGAGGAGTTACGCTGCTATAATAATGGCCATCGGGATGAGCTATCCTACGTTCTCCAAACATTTCGGTGATTGGATGATATAATTTCATAGGTCCGGCTTATACTAAATTGACTTTTTGTGAGATGATTAGTGCATACATCATTCGGCTATATTATGAAGACTAGATAGCGTCCTACAATATTTTTATCGGATAGTAAATATACAACAGCTGACCTTTGCTGTTCAGAAGTCTGTCACATGTCCTCATATCATCACAACTGTTCTGAACTGATAGATTCTACAATATTCTGTTCGGATATTCTTCATGACAGCTCAGTGGGAGAATGAATTTATCCCACTGCCTGGCCTCGGGGTTCAATTCCCGGCCGTGGCGGAGTGTTTCGAGAATTTGATTTCTCCTGACTGGTCACACTCTGCCAACCCATGAATCTCCCCTCAATTTGGTAGCACATGACCTGTGGACATCGAGGAGGAAGGCTGAACTTCTACCACAGGCAATGGCTGAAATAAAAATATAATGGGGAGCTGACCCTTGACAGCTTAACCTGAGTTATGAGTTCATCAGCCCTTAGGCGGGTTTCACTTTTAATCCCGTTAAATGTTTACCCACTGGGCCTATTGAATATCCCTTGGACAGCCAATCAGAAGCTGATTAGTTCTCAATTACGACCCTCATACTTTTCTGTTTCTAGGTCGGCCTGGAGGGACGTTGGGAGTGTGAAGTCGCCTCGCCTTATAATGAGAATGAAGTGAAGAGAGGTGTTTACCTGGAGTGGTGCCTAGAAAACTGCCTGTATGCCCTGCCAAAGGACAGGTAAGCTAGCACCCTGATAGCCAATAACCAATAGCTGCCTAAACTGCCGAAGGACAGGTACAAGTATGCTTACTATGCTATCCACTAAGCCCATGGCTCACTCCAGTTTCCCAGTATAAAGTATATGTACATTAATGCAAGCTTCCCTGGTTTGGAAGACTATTACAGGTCATGGTAACCCCCATCCCTCATTCCCCAGACAGTCGCTTAGTAGTAGGCGCCCACTCATTACTGAGTATGGGGGCTATCTACCAAGCCAGATAACAGTTGAGAATGTGGGGAGTTTATTGTGTAAGTTGTCTTGCCTGGGCCAACTCACACTCTACTAGGGCACCCGCTAATTCAGTTTGAAGCATGCACGACAAGACTGAGCAAATGGTCCTGAGAGGTCAGGGGTCAGTCAACCTAAGCCATTTTTTTACAAGTCACCTTCCAAAATTCGGCTGGTCTTAATGAGAAGGAAGAAGTGGACCTCTAACAACCGTGGATCAAGTGATCCTGATCTTAATTATCCAAGAAATAATGGAGGTCTCAACCTGTTTGTAGAAGCTGCCCGGCTGACGTCTGCAGCTGCCACAGAACAGATAAAGAAGAGACAAGTTCAGAGGAGAGGAAACTTCTTGGTATTGAGAACCCCGAGGAATCTGACACAGCCAGATTACAAACTAAGGTAGGCAGCGTCTTTCATTCTCCGCTGTCAGAAATGTTCCTATGCTAAGAGGAGTTGTCTCCTGTCTCTTTATGAGAAGTTGGAGCTTGGCCACTGGCACACACATTCAGAGTGATGTCGTTATTCTCGAGTATTCTTTTTCTTTATCTTCATGACAGGACATCAGTCAGGAGTGGGGCAGGTACCCTGCAGGTGCCCTGCACAGTTGTCAGGAGCGGTGCAGAAAATCACCTTAGGCTCAGTGTTTCACGGAGTATGCGCTGTCTGTTTTGACTGCTGCTGTTTGTAGACAGGACTGTTAGAAGGAGATTGGCAATGCGAAGTCCGTTCACCATACGATCAGAATTCTGACAAGAAGAAGGCTTACTATGAATGGTGTGTGGAGAATTGCCTGGAAGCTAAACCCACAGACAGGTGAGAAAGTTAGATCCAATGATAAGTTAGGTAGGTGAGGCTAGGTTAATTTTATTTTACGTGGATGACATTATTAAGGCAAAGCCTGACCAACAAAATGGTCCACGAAGGAAACAATAGCAAAAGTACAAATTCCTGATTAAGAAACGAAGTGAGGGACAGTCCAGCATCAGCAACCAGGTAGGCAGAGGAAAACTAGAAGATACAAGATATTAACTGCTTAAATGTCCAGAAGTCAGTTGAGGTTACATAGTTATCTAAGTTGTTCCAAGTCTTAGAGGAGTAAATGCTCCCCGCACAGTCCACTATCTTATTAAGTGATCTATAGAACATGACAAGGTTCAGACTTTCTTTCATAATTTTACACGGGTCATCTTACATTTTCTCCCATCGTTTCCCAGTCTTATGACATTCTCTACACAGCTAGTTCTTCTTACTGTTCCCGGTGATTTACTTCACTGAATCACTGCGGTCTGACCTGATGTGGCTACAGAGATCCATAGCACCTTGGATTATTTCAATCGACTCGCTGATTTAACCGTTGCCTTGCGAGGAGCAGTGAATCGAGTCAAGACGCAGTGCATGAAAGTAATATATGCATGTTTCATTGAGCCTTATCATCACAATGACAACCTTTATTATTATCTCAACCCTCCTGTGACAGCAAGAATCCTGGGTGCAGCTGAACCCAGAAATTCAGAGACCAGGACACAGTTCTCATAGGTCTCTTTCATTGTTAGTGCTCGATTCCAAGTTTGTGCAGCCCATATTGTGAGGCTGTTCTATCACCGAATTTGGATTGCAGCACTATATAAAGGAAGTTTTTCAGACGTAGAGTCCCAACTTTATGAGGCCATCGATCAAACAAGGCATTGACTAAGTGATACTAGCCATACAAAACAGGATGATTTCCTAAAGTCGGCTCCAAGAACCTGTTTAGGATATTGCGAGAACTCAGTTAAATACTCAAACGATGTACGCGTTTTTGTTAGAGTACGACTGCGTGAACATCCAGGCCACTCTACAAAAGCCATTCATTGGCTGGCTGTTAGTGACTGCATGCCCATACACCTGTTTGGACATGACTCTGATTATTGTATCTTTATTTCAGGCACTGTCCATCCACTATGTGTAAGTGCTACAGGACAGACGTGGAGTTATCTTCACTTGAAGAATCTGAGCTTCTAAAGCCAATAGAGCCCCAGCATCTAACCCAGGAGGAGAAACAGGAAGTGGCAGTCGAGTCAGGACATCAGCCATGGAAATCGCACGCTAAAATCCGACCGAATCCCGTGAGTTCGACTTTTTTCCAGCCATTGTCTGTTCATGATTGGACTTCGGCCTTCCTCCTCAATGTCCATAGGTTGTGTGGTGCCATTGAGGGGAAGATTGAGCCACACTGGCTTATAGAACAGATTGGCAGACAGTGATCAGCCTGGGGAAAATCCCTTGAAGTACTCCGCAATGGCTGGAAATTGAACCCACGCCACGGGGACGACGTGCAGTGAAATTCATTCAGTTTCGCACTGAGCTGTCATGGCTGCTTCTGACTCATTCTCAATGAAATATATTAGGTACTGCTGCATCCGGAATCAAAACATCTCAAGGCAATTCTCGCTGTCAAAAAAATTCATCGCTTCAGTAGATGAATCAACTCACCAGGCCCATAGTGGCTATAAGGTGATCTCATGGGATGACTGCGTGTCATCACTTTGAGGTATCACTCTGAGTTATGACTGAAGGTGCTGAGGCTTAATGGAATGCATTGATATGAATAATCTGGATCACAAAATCGCCAAACTCAAGGCCGAGCAAACCGATTCACTTGTGATGTCACAAGTAGAAGCAAGATACGCTGGAATTGCTACAATTATATCACGAGGTGTCTTTTCTTTGTACTAAAAAGCAAAAAACTTCGCAAAAGTGTTCATTCATTTGACAGAGTTGTCTACCCCGTTCATAAAATTTCCAGCCAGTCTAATTGAACTGTTCCATTTTGACGACATAAGGGGTCAGTCTTGTACTGCGAAGTGATCGCCGATTCATGCATGCAATGGTGGAGTGATTCAACATGAGCTGACTAAGCTGAATATTTCTTTGTGATGGCGTGTGTCATATAGTAACACACTGTTTACATTGCCGAATTACCAGTTAGTTTATGCAGATCTGTGGACAGTTAAACTCTGGTTAAAGGCTCTGTTTACGCATGCATCGCAACAATGGTGCTATGAATATTCGAAACCGGTTTCATGGAACAGAAGTCATGTGTGAGTCATCGCACATATCTACACATAGTTTACAAAATGCTACTGTTAGACCTATTGAACTATCATACTGAGACTGGACTGAAACGGATCACTAGCTTTTCCCCAGACCACTGAGCGACTCTGCCCTAATAACGGTTGCCTGCATTGATATGAATATATGGATCGGCAACCGATCCGCAGCTACTAGGCTGACCCCGCGGACACTCATAGATTTGTATCGTTTATAGAATCGGTATGGTTTGGAAGGAGATTGGGATTGTGATGTGAGGTCTCCTTATGATTCTCATGTGGATAAGCGAGTTATGTATTATGAGTGGTGCCTAGAAAACTGCATCAACCAAATAATATCAGACAGGTAAGCAACTACCGAAATCCAAATATGCCAGGTGAAGTGACAGCTCAACTCCCAGTCAGTTAATCAAATTCAATCAGATAAGAAAGAGACAGCGCAACTCCCAATAAGCCAAGTAGATCCCATTGGACAGGGAAGTAACAGCACAACTCCCAATAAGCCAAGTAGATCCTATCAGACAGGTGAGTAGCGGCTGAACTCATGGGCTCACAGACACTCCTAGTGCTGGGTTGTCTCCTCAATGAGTTGCAGCATGAGTGGAAAACTCCAACAGGATAACAAGCAATGAAGAATTGATACAGACAAATCAAATAGCGGAGTAGGGTGTCAATTGTACCCAGACTGTTTTACCATTACGGTGAATTTGACGGCTTAGATAATTGCTTGTTCACATATGACAGCTTAGCATGGAACACCAGGAGCAGCCCGCAATCAATGCTCTGCCCTTAGAGTGAGGATTGACTGGGGTATCTCACGGTTGTCAGTCCAAAGCTGTACCTATTGAGTTATCCCATCATCCCATAATGCTCTATCCACTGAGCTATCCTACTATCTCATAGTGCTCTACCTGCTGAGATATCCCATAGCGGTCTACCCACTGAGCTATCCCACTACCCCATAGCGCTCTACCCACTGAGACATTCCATACTAGTCTACCACTGAGATATCCTGCTGTCCCACCATCAGTGAAGAAGATATGACTTGAGGTCAAACTAATACCTATTGACTTGTCCCTACAGGCACTGTGCAGCTAGTCACTGCAAGTGTTACAGAACTGACGTGGACCAATCAGAGGAGTCAAATCTTTATCAGCTGACAGGGGAGCAAGGGCTGCTCTCTGGCCTGACCAGTGACAGTGAGGAGCGAAGAGGTGTGCCCCCCTCACTGGTGGAAATCATCGAATACGCGGAGACAATGGATATGGTCGACAACATACAAGTGTGTGAGAAAAGCTTTTTAGTACCACATAGAACCTGGTGATTTGTCAATGGTTGAAATGGAGTTTAGAATCTGGTGCAGTGAGAGACTATCAAACACTCATTAAACAGCGCTTATCCTGTAGAAAATCTTTGTGTTTGAGACTCCATCTTTGTGTAGCCATCACCAGGTGAGGTCACCAGGTGAGGTCACCAGGTGAGGTCACCTGGTGAGGTCACCAGGTGAGGTCACCAGGTGAGGTCACCAGGTGAGGTCACCAGGTGAGGTCACCTGCTTTTATAGGCAATCTCACGGGTAAAGTTAATTGCTGTTCCTGACTTCACAGGCCTATAAGAAGGTTGGGTCTCGCTAAGCAGGCTATATTAAGAGTTTTCTCCCCTACTGCTTGTACACATTATCACTAACAAATTCATCTTTTCCAGCCCGGTTTGGAGGGAGATTGGGATTGTGTTGTCAGATACCCGTTTAACAAGGGCTCTAAGAAAGAGACTTTTTACGCATGGTGCCTAGAGAATTGTGTTTATGCACAGCCTAATGACAGGTAACACTGCTTGAATGTGCGAATGCTGAAAGCCAGTGACTTTGATACTCCGGGTCAATCTTTGTTAAGCAAAATTTAAAATTATTATGTCTTTTATCTTAACCTCGGATAAGCAATGAGGGGCCATAACTCCTACCCGTCCGGACAAAGTCTTTGTGTGTATCATCAAACCATCATAAATGAAAAGTCTCGGTTTAGAAATAAACCTATTCTAAAGGCTTTCTAATTTAAAGTGGAAGGGATTATATTTTGTTTTCAGTATGACTTGAAGGGTACACAGTTTAAAGAGAACATTGGGTGATACTTGTTGCAAACTCTGGTAACTTATATAGCGGGGTAGCGGGGTAGC
>Ga0224511_10003820_pt1 | contig 11073 bp, 13 predicted proteins | sample SF_May12_sed_USG_2_FD_169988 | JGI IMG/M metagenome (GOLD analysis project Ga0224511, IMG submission 169988) | Sediment microbial communities from San Francisco Bay, California, United States - SF_May12_sed_USGS_8_1 | ecosystem: Environmental > Aquatic > Marine > Sediment | place: USA...
GTTTAGCAAAAACACCAAGATTATCGATCATACGTGTGAGTGTTGTCGTATTGCCTTGGCGATGGAAAAAAACCAAATGCCAGTATTGTTTTGGCGTCACGTATATGGCGACAATATTCGCGACCATGCCCTGGTCAGGTTCGGTGCTATGGATCTGCCCAAGGAAGTCGTGCGTGTCAGTTATGATAACTGGCAGGTTGATGCCTGTCCCCATCATGGACCGGCCCTATCTATCGGCGAGGATGGCGTTTATCACCTAACCTGGTTTAATAACGCGCCGGAGCGTCATGGGCTGTTTTACGCACACTCTGTTGACCGTGGAGAGACATTTTCCGCTCCCATGGCATATGGCAATTATCAAGCAGGTGCGGAACACCCGGCTGTTCTTGGTCTTGGAATGCGGGTATGGCTTGTCTGGCAGGAGTTTAGCGGCACTCAGTCGGAGCTCTACATTATTTCATCAAAAGATGGTGGAGACACCTGGTCGGCGCCAGAACGACTGGCTGCTACGTCTTCCAGTACGGATTACCCGTTTTTGGTAACTGATGGTAAGTCCGCGTTTGTTATCTGGCAGCGTATTGGGCAGGAATTTCAGCTACTGTCTGTCGCCGATGCAAATCAATGAAAGCAGGGCTTGTCATAGTGATGTTGTTGCTGTTCCAGTTAGCGCCAGCTAGCGTGGTTTTTGCGAGCGCCGGCATGAGAGAATTTGTAAGCGGCAGTTATAACGACATTGTTGATGCCAGGAGGAACCGTGCATTTATTTTGGTGTTCTGGTCAGTCGATTGCCCGCCCTGTTATGGGGAGCTGGAGCAACTTGGAAGCGTACTCACAAAGGAATTGAAAACCAGACTGGTTTTGGTGTCCCTTGATAGCGCAAGTGATCAGGAGATGATCAGGGAAGTGTTAAATAAATACAATCTGGCTGGTGTCGAGGCATGGGTATTTTCCTCTGGTGATGACAGGCGTTTGCGCCACGAAGTGGATCCAATGTGGTACGGAGAATTACCCCGAAGCTATTTATTTGATTCTCAGCACAACAGGCAACCCATCAGCGGTGTGTTATCGCTCGAACAATTAAAGACAGGGTTAAAACAAGAAATATCTGATTATCCGTCAGAGAAATAAGAAAGCGTGACAGGGATTTCCTGTCACGCTTTTATTCATCCGCCAGACAACCGACGGAGGGAGGTGTTGTCTGGCGGGTTACCACTAACTTACTATTAATTATACTGTTAACGACAACTTATCAATCGTCAGTGTTTATAACAAATTCACGTTTCAACCAAGCCGGCCCCGCCCCTTGTGTCGGTTGAACAATGCCGGGTCCACCGTGCTCAGATACCGGTACACCGGTTAGGGCGGTGACTCGTCCCAGACCGTGTTGTGCTGTAGTGATGGAATTGCTGGCAAGATAACGTCGCAACGCGTCCACAGGATGGACGAAATTGAACGGCGCTACTCTCAGGAATAATGGACCACCATTGGCAAATCGAACCGGATCAAAAATATTCTCTGAGTTAACAGGAGCCGAGACTGAGTATGGCCCGTTAATATTCAGTTGTCGGTTGCCAAACATATCGGTAGGGCCACTGGCTTCCTGGGTACCCTGGATAAACCTGACATTGGTAGCGCCGGAAGTGCGGCATACTTCATCGACAGGGTTGCCATGGGGGTAACAGGAGGCCAGCGTGTAGCGCTTGCTTCGATCAAACTTCTTCGGTCCACTGCCATCGTCGATGGTGACATAGTCAATACGCTTGCCATCGCTAATGGTGCGTGGGAAGTCGTCGCTCAACTGAATATCAAAATGCATGTTGTGCGGAAATCCCAGGAACCAACCGCCGCGCTGACGATAAGGATTGGGATCAAACACATTGCTCAATATGCCTTCCCAATGATCCATTAACCTGCCTCCAGTGAAGTCAGCCAGTGCCACGGCCGCGCCTATAGGATAATAGGTATAAAGATCGCCAACGGTGATGTCCCCGGAGAAGCCGTCATCCAATCCAAGAATGGTGACATCGAACCGGAAGCCGTTAGTGGTGGACAGGGAGTTGCCATCGTTCAGGCTGGGGTCAACAAACTGGGCCAGATCAAGGAAGGCATCCACCATGGCGTTATTGGAAATATCCTCCAGTACGTGGAAGCGCTCGATGGTTGGGCCAGTGCTACCAACAACGGTATCCAGTGGATCGCATAAGGTATGCCCTGTTCCAAACGGGAATGCATTAACACCAAAGGTATGGCAGGTGGCGTTAGCGCCAACGAAGGTATCCCGTTCCCGATCGACCAATGCCTTCATAGCGGGATCTTCAGCAACAGAGCTGTCGGCCTCCATTAGCTCCCAGTTCCATTGGGTGATACGTCCGCTTCTGACCTTGACGTCCAGACGCCCAAGGAAGGCATCTTCCCCGGCTTCGGTAACAAGCCCAATATTATCGCCATTTTCATCTTTACGATTAATCACTATGGCATTGGGTGTGCGCTCGTGGGTGTGGCCGCTGAACATGACATTGATGCCGGGGAACTCTTTGACCAACTGTACGTTCTTGGCCAAGCCGAGCTCGGACAGCACCACGATCAGCTCCGCGCCTTCGGCCCTGGCGCTGGCAATGGCCTGTGGCAGTTCCTTGTAACCCATGGTGAACTTGAAGCCAGTATTAAAGGCTTGCGCCTGTTGAGGCACAACATCGCTGGTGATGCCGATAATGCCTACCCGAGTGCCGCCTGCATCCTTGATGATGTAGCCAGGGTGTGTCGGGCCCGTGATAGTCCGGCTGACTTCATTATAGTTATAAAGATTGATGGCTATGGTAGGGAAGTTGGCCCGTGTTACGTGGCACTGGGCATAGGTTGTTGCATTGAGCCCGCCGGGAGTGTTACAGGTTTGGCCCTCGTGACCGGGTTTACCGTCCATCCAGGCGATGGTGGTGCGGTTGTTGGGTGCAAGCTGGATATTGGCCGGCGTAAAGCGCTGACGATAGACCCGTGGCCCCCAGCCAAAATCCCAGTTGCCCGGAAGGAAGGCATCGATGTTCAGGGAATTTAGCATCGGCATAATCGCATCGCCGAGGGTAAAGGTCATTTCGGCACTGCCGTGGGTGGTATCACCGAGAGCCAGTAACAGACTATTGGGATTGTCTTCTCTGACCTGTTTGATCAGGGTGGCCAGTTTTGCCATGCCGCCGCTGTTGGGATCCTTGCGCTCATCGGGAAAGATTTCGGCATGGGGGGCGATATGACCGTGTACATCTTGAAGTTGCATCAAGGTGACCGTTTGGTCTTTTGCTATCGCACCAGAGCTGCCAACAGTCAATGCAAGCAGGCACGAAAGCAAAACAGGTTTGCTTTTGAAATTCATACTCTATTATCTCCTCACTTCGTAGTAATAATTTAGTTTTTAGTGCTTTTTTTAATCAATTTTTTTTCGGGCGATAAAACCCGGCTGCAACAGGTTTGCAGCAAAAAACAAAACAAGGGACATTAACAACGGGAAAACAAATACCAATTATTAAAAAAAGCCCCCGTGATTCTGGACGAGGGCATAGTGAGATTTATTCCACAGGTGATAAATTCAATAGAACCTGACTTAGGTATAGCGTTTTTATCGGTATATTATCCGCTTGCGGTACGCAGCTCGCCCCTGATTCCAGTCCGGTTAGCATCCAGGCACCCATATATGGGAATATCCGCATATAATTAATTAGACGAGAATAAAAGGAGCAATAGAGGGCGTTATGTCTAAAGCGCGTAAAAGAGCCAAGGCCTTGGCGAAACAAGTGATGGAGGCAATGCGCCAGGCCAAAGAGGCCGAGGCGCGGGCGGTGGCGCTGGGTGAGGAGATGATGAGGGCGCTCGCGGAGGCGAAAGCGGAAGAAAAAGCCGAGACCGAAGCCAGGACCATTATTGAATATCCCTCCGGACGTTACGAATGCGCCCAATGCGGCCATAGTACACTTTTTACCGAGCCTACTCAGGTGCTACCTAAATGCGATAACTGTGGCGCCACAAAATACAAAGGCCATGAACCTAAGGTCACCAAAATCGAACCCCCACCACCCAAGCGTTATACAGCTGGTATGTATCAGTGCGGCAGTTGTGGTACACGCAGCGCAGTTGCCGAAGACTGTGATGAATTGCCAGAATGTGATTTTTGCGGACGGCACAAGCTGGAGCCATTAAACTGAATCATGTGTTAATGAGCAGGATATCCACCGCACCTTTTCCAGTTTACATTGTGCTAATTCACATGGTGAATGAAACACCGGTAATTTCCCTGCGCGATGAATAAGCAGTTTTGGCAGCAACGATGGCAAGAGAACAGGATTGGTTTTCATCTTGCCCAGACCAACCCCCTTCTAACCCAAAATTTTTCACGGTTGTCACTGGAAAAGGAATTGGGTGTGTTTGTTCCCTTATGCGGCAAAACGCTGGATATGATCTGGTTAAGGAATCAGGGATATCGCGTCGTAGGTGTGGAGATCAGTGAATTGGCTGTACGATCGTTTTTTACAGAAAACAAGCTGATCTTTGCTCAAAGAAGAGAGGGGGATTTTGAGGTTTACACTGCAGAGGGGATTACATTATATGTTGGTGATTTTTTCTCCATAAGGCCGGAGTATGTATCGGGTTGTGGCGCTGTTTATGATCGTGCGGCGCTGGTGGCCTTGCCACCGGAGATGCGCCGCCAATACGCCTCGTACCTGAAACAGATTTTACTGGCGCCGATACTGCTGGTTTCTATGGAATATGACCAGCGATATATGAGCGGACCACCGTTCTCGGTATCGCGCGCGGAAATTGAATCACTATACCGGGACCAGTATGAAATTGAAGTAATCTTGGAAACCAGCGCCTCTCAGGATGATGCCAGGCTTAAGGAGCGAGGGTTGGTCTCCCTTAAGGAGTTTGTGTCTTTATTGCTGCCTAAATATGTTTGAAGCCAGGCAAGCATTTCCCGTGTAATAATTGTTTCTTTAGAGAAACTCCGGATGAAATGCCCTGCAACGTTGTTTATAATTAAATACAAATTACGGCCAAGGAAAAAACAATGAAAGAAAAAAGAAGGTATTTCAGAAAAGGGGTTTCCATTGAGGTCGTAGTTCGGTTTCCCGGTGGCAGCCCTATTACGTTACAAACAGGTGACATAAGCGAGGGAGGTGTGTTTCTGCTCGCCAGAGGCCATCAAATGCCAAAAGTCGGTACAGATTTTGAGATGTCGTTACCAGAGCTCATAGGCGGAGACAGACCATTAACGGTATCTGCTCGGGTTGTGCGCAAGACAGAAGAGGGTATTGGTGTTGAGTTCTTGTTGCCAATTTATCTTTCTGATAACTGGTAACGCATAATATTTTCGTCATAATCATAAGCGGCGGAAACAGCATTTTACCGGTCTGCCAAAAATAAGCTGGAAAATCACTATGAGTCATCTTGTGGGCGTTCTGCTAAACGGCATAGCGCAGTTGGAGTACGATAGAACCCGGACATTGCCAGATTATCAGGCGGCCTATCTGGATAAAATGGATCAGAAAATGGATACCGGTATTGTTGTTGATGGAGAGTCCGTGGCTAATCCGGATATGGATCAGCGCGCACGTTTTGTGGCAGCCAATCTGGTTCATGCCATTAAGACCAATGATGAGGAAAAAGCAGCGGCCATGTGCAGTTATTTGGCCGATAGGTTACCTGATCTGAAACAAGTGAAAATAGATGACAGGGGTCAAGAGGTGATTATTGATATGGTGTTTGACGAGGAGTATGTCAAGCAAGTGGCTGTTCCCGTCCCAAAACTACATTGATGTATACTGAGAAAGTCTCCAACGCATTATTCCTCCTTTATCTTTCACTATGCAGTTGCCCGAAATTACCAATGAAGTACTGGGCTCACCAAAGAAGCTGACGCCAGCGGTGTTGCAGGTAGCGCATATGCTCGGAATGTATCATGCGGAGTTGGCGAGGGTATTAGGATTAAATTGTACCGACATAGGTGAATTCACATCAATCAGGAAGTTCCTGCAGCCGGGTACCCATGCCTGGCAACAAGCGGTTTTGTTTATCCGGTTTTACCAATCACTTTATTTGTTGATGCGAGGCGAAGAATCCGCCATGTGCCATTGGTTGCGCGCCGGAAGTTGCGAATTGAATGGAGTGCCATTATTGTTGATCGTAGATGACCAGCAATTGTCAGTCGTTCTGGAGTATCTGCAGAGCCGGTTACCGGGTTGTGAAACCGGCTGATTTGTTTTTATGGACATCTTATTTCGTAGCGGACAACTGGATGATGTGCCCACCATTGTGGATCTGGTGGAGTCCGCCTACCGTGGCGAAGCCAGCCGAGTCGGCTGGACCACGGAAGCTGATCTGCTTGGCGGTCAAAGGACTGATGCGCAGGAGGTCACGCAAATTATCAATGATGCCGAAAGCCATGTCATTTTGGCTGAACTGAAAGGCCGGATTATTGCAACCGTACATCTAAAATGTTCACAAAAACGATGCGAGTTAGGCATGCTTGCGGTGAAACCGGAACTCCAAAACCAGGGAATTGGTAGATCCATACTGGAGCAGGCGGAGCGCTATGCCATGGAGGTATGGCTTTGTGACAGTATGCAAATGGCGGTCATAGTGCATCGCCATGAATTAATCGCCTGGTATCGGCGCTTGGGCTACCAGCAAAACGGGGAATTCCGACCCTTTCCCTACGGCGACGAACGCTATGGATTGCCCAAACGGAGCGACTTGCGTTTTTTGATGCTGGCAAAACGGCTCTAGCTATTCCCCCTTAATCCGGGAACGGGGTAACATCAGCCTGTTCCAAAATGAAAGTAATATTATGAGTGAGTTTACACGGCTAGCCCTGGAGCTGGTGGAGGCGGGCAGGCAATTACATAGCAGAGGTCTGGTGCCGGCCACCAGCGGCAACCTGTCTGCCAGGATGTCGGATGGGACCGTGGCAATTACTGTATCGGGAAAACACAAGGGCCAGCTGCAGGAGCAGGATATCATGCTGGTTGATAAACACGGCTGCTCATTAGATGATCGAAAGCCATCGGCGGAAACCTTGCTCCATACCTCTTTATACGCCCGTTATCCGGATGCAAGCGCGGTATTACATCCGCACTCTGTCAACTCAACTCTGATTTCGCGCCTTTGCGAGGATTGGTTGAACTTGGGGGACTATGAAATTCTCAAGGCATTCCCGGATATTCATACTCACCAGTGTCAGATATCAGTTCCTATTTTTACTAATGATCAGGATGTCGCCCGTCTTTCCACCAAGGTGGATACTTGTTTATCCGGGATGGACATCGCTGTAGGTTATTTAATTCGTGGGCATGGTTTTTATACCTGGGGATCCAGCGTGGCTGATGCCATGCGCCATCTTGAGGCGCTTGAGTTTATGTTTGAATGCGAATTACGGTTAAGGGAGATCGCGAAATGACAGCATTAACGATATATAACGAGCAGGGTATTCAGCAGAAGGAATCGGTGGAGGATTTTGCGTTAATAGCAAAAACCTTGAGCAAAATCGGTGTGCAACTGGAACGCTGGGAAGCCAATCAGCCTCTGTCCGTCGATGCGGATCAGGAGGAAGTGCTGGCGGCCTATGATACCGCTATCAAGAAGTTAAATACCCAGTATGGATTCCAGTCGGTTGATGTAGTGGCGCTCCGGCCGGACAATCCACAAAAAGCCGAATTTCGGCAAAAGTTTCTGGCGGAACATACGCACGCGGATTTTGAAATACGTTTTTTTGTCGATGGAAGCGGACTGTTTTACTTGCACGTGAATGACAATGTATACCTGGTACTGTGCGAGAAAGGTGATCTTATTAGCGTCCCAGCTAACACCACGCACTGGTTTGACATGGGCGAAAACCCAAACTTTAAGTGTATTCGTTTATTTACCACCAAGGATGGTTGGCTGGGCGATTTTACCGGTAGTGACATAGCGAAACGATTCCCAGATTTTGATAGTCATATCGCAGCCATCGCATGATCAAGGCTGTTGTCACGGATATCGAAGGGACCACATCATCCCTTTCTTTTGTGAAAGATGTTTTGTTCCCGTATGCCCGCACACACATAGGTGATTACCTGCGCCAGCATGCGGATGATCCTCGGGTTGCTTCTCTCATCGAAGATGTCAAAAAAGAAGCTAATCAGGAGTTATCTTTGGAGAGAGTGATTGACCAGCTTATTCGGTGGATTGATGAGGATAAAAAAATTACGCCGCTGAAGTCCTTGCAGGGCATGCTATGGGAATCGGGGTACAAAAACGGCGATTTCCAGGGGCATATTTACGAAGATGCCAAAGAGGTGCTTGAGACCTGGCACAAGCAAGGGCTTAGGTTATACGTTTATTCTTCAGGCTCCGTTTACGCACAGAAACTGCTGTTTGGATACACCAGATATGGTGATCTGAATTATTTGTTTTCAGGGTATTTTGATACAACAATCGGAGCAAAAATCGATTCGCATTCCTATAAAAAGATTGTCGAAACCATAAATCTGGCGCCTGAACAAATTTTGTTTCTATCTGATATCGAAAAGGAGTTGGATGCCGCGGCAGAAGCGGGAATGAAAACCATCTGGCTGGTTAGAGGTGGTCCCATTCATAACGACGCTTCCCACGCTCAGGTGCCGGATTTTCTGTCGATCCCCGGTAAAGACATGTAAGTGTTGTTATTTGAGGGATCCTTTTTATAGGGTAAGGCTTGTAAATGGTAATGATTCTCATTATTATCTGCATCCATGATTTGGAATTAGAGTAGTTGGGTATGTTTAATACGATGTTCCCAGGCCGTGTAGTCGGTCTGGTGTTTGTTTTGTCGGGATTATTGGTAACCGGTGTGGATCTATCCCAGGCAGCCGGGATTGAGGGCCTGAAACAGTCGCTGGGAAAGCGCCTATTTTTTGAAGAGAATTTATCCAGTCCGGTCGGGCAATCCTGCGCCAGCTGTCACAGTCCCTCCCATGGGTTTGCTGACCCCAGGGGCAAAGCGGTTTCTGAAGGCGCGCATCCTGGTCGTTTTACCTCCCGCAATGCCCCGACAGTTGCCTACGCAATGTTTGCTCCGAAACGTCACTGGAATACCGTAGATCAGGTTGAAGTGGGTGGCTACTTCTACGATGGACGGGCCGACTCTTTGGAGGAGCAGGCAGCCGGCCCGTTAATGGGGCAGGTAGAAATGGCAAATACCGGCAAGCAGGCCATAGTCAGTCGCTTGCGTAAGCTGGGTTATTCGCCGGCATTTCGGCAAATTTATGGCCATGAGGCTCTTAAGGATGCCGAGACCGGTTTTTCTCAGTTGACAGAGGTGATTGCTAGTTATGAACGAAGCAGTGAAGTTAACGCCTTCAACTCAAAATACGATCACTATCTCGCAGGAAAGGCTCGGTTAACAGACCAGGAACTGCGTGGCCTGAGACTGTTCGAGGACGAAGACAAAGGTAATTGTGCCGCATGCCATCCAAACAAGCCTGCTATCACTGGTGCGCCACCGCTGTTTACAGATTTCACATACGACAATCTTGGTATTCCTGTCAATTCAGATAACCCTTTTTTGACAATAGACAGAAAATTTAATCCTGTAGGGAAAGAATTTGTGGACCTGGGCCTGGGTAGCGTAACAGGGAAACAAGACGATAAAGGAAAGTTTAAAGTGCCGACCTTGAGAAATCTCGAGAAGACCGCTCCCTATATGCATAACGGTATTTTTAAAACTATGATGGAGGTCGTTGAATTTTATAACACCCGCGATGTTAGTGATAAATGGGGACCGGCGGAAGTTGAGGTTAATGTAAATAAAGAAGAGCTGGGTGACTTAAAGCTCACAGAACAGGAAATGGAAGATTTAGTCTCTTTTCTGAGAACCTTGACAGATGGTTATGACTTGACGGCGGAGAGAACCGAAAAATACTGATACCGGTTAATAGAAAATATGCTCACCAATCCGAGCAACAGGCTTTTTGTATTTGGCCCATTTTGGCTTAATTGATTTAGCGTGATAAAAGAGCGCCGATTTAGGTTCATAGTCATTCGGATTTTCATAAACGGTTTTTGCAATACCCCATGCCTGCTGCCAGGCCTCGCCTGTGGGTTTTGAGTAGGGTAATTCTGTCCAGGAGAAGGCGCTGACATAGCGTTTGCGAATGCGATCCCAGTTCGATTGATACACGACTTCACATATTGTATTTGGATAGTGTTTTGATTGAACTCTATTAATCGTCACTTTGGCGACAGCGACCTGCCCGGCTTGAGGTTCACCCCGTGCTTCGTGATAAACATTCAACGCAAGACACATGAGATTGCGAATATCCCTTTTTTCCTCTAATGACAGGTGTGCGATATAGCTGATTGCGCCGATCACAGATGTGGCAACCAGAAGAAAGACTATAGGCCCCTTATTCCAGGTATGCCAATAAAAAGTCATATCGGCCCAACTGGCAGAAAAGGGGCTGGCAAGTCTCAGCGAGCGTAATTTATATAGAACATCATCTAACATAATATAATAAAGACTGATAGAGTATTTCGATCCTATGGACAATGCCATATAGATTATTGGGGTCTCATCCCTGACGAGCGGGAGAGCTATTTGGCAATTGTACAGTATATGTAATAAATTTTAGCTGCGTTTATTAAGATCGCTATACATAAGATACTGAAAATACCTACGAGATCGCCATGATAATAGAGCGCCATAAACCGGAATTAACTGATATTGGAGATGTATAGTTCGTTCCCTGTAAAGGTGCTGCGCTTATTATAGTTATTATTTATTGACTTAACATACGATTAGTTATGGACATTATTACACAGGGCACGCTTGGTTGCGTGCTGGCGCAATCCGCAGCCAGACCCGGCGAAATACGGCAAGCAAGCATTATCGGAGCACTGTCCGGATTGTTGGCGGACGCTGATGTACTTATCCGTTCTTCGGAAGATCCATTACTTACCATCGAATTCCATCGTCATTTTACCCATTCTGTTTTTTTTATTCCTTTTGGCGCCCTAATCGCCGCACTGATTATTTGGCCCTTTGTCAAACGACATATGGACTTTAAGAGGCTT
>Ga0224511_10003821_pt1 | contig 11073 bp, 4 predicted proteins | sample SF_May12_sed_USG_2_FD_169988 | JGI IMG/M metagenome (GOLD analysis project Ga0224511, IMG submission 169988) | Sediment microbial communities from San Francisco Bay, California, United States - SF_May12_sed_USGS_8_1 | ecosystem: Environmental > Aquatic > Marine > Sediment | place: USA...
CTTTTTGTCTCAGCTTATAGATATGGTTGTGGATGAGGAAGCATAACTGAGGCCTAAACCCACCAAGATGACTGACTGCGAGGCTAATCAAAGTCAGTTTTATAACGAGGTAAAGTATATTACTAAACTGTCTAATGACCTCAAAGGGAAGTAACTCCTATGACATCCTAGTGTTATGACTTGTTTTTTCACCAGTTAAGGCTTAGCACGGAACACCACAAGTGGGTTGGTATCAATGCTCCACCTCATAGAGGCTTGTTTTTGTGCTAGGAGCAATGTGAGCAGCTCACACTCACAGCGGTAGCCTGGCATGGCCAGGATTTGAATCAAGGTGTTCCAATACTGAACTGCTCATGATGCTCCATGCCAAGTCAAAACTGGTGAAAAAACCAGCCTGAAGTATCTAACCCAACAGCTTCGGATAACAGGGAAGACTTTATTCGGGAGAAAAGTGGAAGTAACTGCACTGCACACTTAACTTCCTTCATTCTATAGTGCATAAGTATAGGTCTATTCGCACGAGTTCGGTCAGTCGCAATAAAAAATTTCAGTCGCGATCGTGCGAACAACACGGTCGCAGTCAGAAAACTTAAGAATATTTTGATCGCGATTCGTTATCCCAACGTAATAATCAAGTCTCTTTGCGGTAACCTCGACATTTGCCTAAACTACCACACTGATGCCTACTTCCAGTCGCGGAGTTCTGTTTGCGTGATTTCGGTCGCAAACCCGACTGAAAGTGAAAGATACTGTTTTAAATCGCGCTTTTTGGTCGTGCTCGTGAAAAATTTGGCAGATTCCGCGACCGAAATCCATTTCAGTCGCGAATGCACCAATCACGCGAATGCACCTAATATTATAATGATAATACCCATTTGTTCGGAACAACTGGGAGCATGATCATCAATTTAATCGATGCACATTGTTGGATCACTTTTTATCTTCTCCAGACTTGCTGAACCGCCAAACCTCTCGTAAGTTATCATCGCCTGGCGTCTGCTCATTTTGCCTTCGGTTTTATTTTATTCTTCTCAGGTGTAAATGGTATTGCGCTGAGTTTTGTCGATCACTTTCGGGTTGCTGTGTGGTAATGCTGTAGCTACTAGATTGGCACCGTAATCTAGTTGATTAGACTGACTGACTCGTACAGTGGTAACTCCGGTGGGATTTATTTATTTTGTTGTGTAGGAAGGTGGAGAGCTACCTAAGAATCAGCGGTCAGTCTCTGGGACCGTCATGACAACTGTAGGCCAGAGTGCCTTCTTCTCTCGGGTAAGTGCAGGGATGAAGCGATAGATTAGTGGATAGGGTTCTGGTCCCTGGACCGATAGTCCTTGGTTCGATTCCCAATTCAGGCAACAACTTCGTCTTCGTAACACCCTCGTCGGTTTCGGATCACCGCTTTAAAAAATAGTAGTTCGTCCATAGATTTTGCTTCTCCATAGACGCAAACAGAAAGTCTCCCAATAACTTACGCTGGGAAACGCTTAGTCAAATACACTCCAATAGGCCAATTCTGGCACCACGCCATACCCGACAGCTGCTATGTCATGGAGACATGAAACTACTTTCAATGCAATGATCATTGTGGAGTGTAAATGTTGGTTTCTACTTTTCCTAACAGTCGAACGCTAAAAGCAACTCACTGGCTTATAACTTCCTAACATACCATTCACGCAACCTCCTGGGACCTCTCAACAGATACATGTAGTGAAAGGTCAACTGTAAACTGGATTATAAATGCCTGTTGCTCGTCCTGTCAAATGTCCTACACATTGCGTATAATTTATAACTTTTGCCTCGGCGTAGTGCAGGCTACTACACCCACCAGCACCTAACTAATGAATAACCGAATAGTGAAATAGCTCTGTGTTAACCGCGAGGACCTGGGTTCAAACTCTAGTCCTGGTGCCATTGTGAGGATGAGCGCCCCCTTTTTATCCTTGGTCAAAACAATAACAAGTCTCAATACGAGTTGGAGCGTTGATACTGATCCATTCGTGCTGCTCCATACTTAGCCATGACTGGTGAAAAAACAAGTATCTAACCCAGCAACTCCACTGTAACAGTGAGGACGTAATGAGAGAAAAATCACCCAATTCAGTGGTATGTGTTATTGGATCATCTTCGTTTTACAGCCTTCGGATGATGAGAAGTCAAAAGGCGGTAAATTTAATAACATCATAAATGGGTAAGCAGGACATCTCAATCGCTTCCCCCATATCTTCTTCGATACTCTGACCTAACAGGGTCCTCTGTCTACTCTCCGTGAGTCAGTGATGGTGTTCTGGGCTCACACTAGGTGTCGCCGAATCAACTTTTACCTCGGGACCCACTTGGCTCCGTCGGTCTTGGGAATGTGTGAATCACCTTGTTAAAAAGGACCAGCCCAACGGGTAACCATCTCTTTGGAGCTCAATATGGCCCATTTGGGAACATTCCGGCTTAGTAATGCTATCCATGTAAAAGAGATCTTATCCTTATTTATTCTGCGTAAAAAATGACATGACTTCATTCACCGATTTGTCTAGAGTTATTCGGGTCCATTTCCGTGTTTCTTCACTCTTTGTAGTGTCACATCAAAGGAGTTTCGCTCTCATTTTAGGAAATCGTCCACAAAGAAGAAAGGCACTTCTGACAGTGTGCGTCGTGTTAGGCGACAAGCGGAGGCATCCCACTTCCACTACGAGACTGTGGAGTTCTCTTCGTTTACTGTGAGAACCTTACCATTCACCAATTTCAATATCAGGGCTACCACTACTCACAACCGTTCACCACTTAAACTAGTATTGAAGTATTGAAGTCTTCTCCTCCCTGATAACTATGTACCTAGACTTTCTTGACCTTTATGGGAATGCCCTTTTCTTACCACTCACGGAGCTGAATATCAGCACCATTGCTCAGCACAAGGAAGCACCACCTTTAGCCTTACCTACTTAAACTAGCTGCAATGGGACTGTGAGACCAACTCTGGCCATGATAACATGGTAACCATGGAATTGTATGGCTTCAATATTAACTGGCCTTGGGTGGTTTAACACTGGCAAGAGATATGGAATGTTGTTCACAACTCAAGAGTAGATTAACATGCCTTCTAGCCAATAAGCGGGGCTTACCATGTGTTACCCAGTCACACAGGAACAATATCTCAAAACACCAGGCGGGCGATCACTCGAGTTTACCCTTAACCATTAACCATGTAGTTTGTTCACATACTATAAGGTGTGTTCCGGGCACAGCAGTTTAGACAGGTCGACTTAACCTCACATATTGACAGTGGTAGTGTTTGGAGGGTAAAAGCTTCGAAGGTTAAATTGAAGGCTTAAAGGGGTTATGTCACGGTCGATGGTAGACACACCGTCGGAGTTGTGTTCCCCATTCTTAAAGGGAGGCAACTCCCCATTACTTGCAGCGATAGTGAGTGGTCTTTTTCCAAAAAAGCGAATATCAGTCACTCGAATAACGAGGGCCCAAAAAAGAAATAAAATGGGATCTAATTACTAAAACCTAGTAACCTAATGATCTTTACTCCCTCATAACACGAGTAGAACTCAAAATTGAACACCTATTGGAGAAAACTGAAGTTATAAGAAGTGCTTTACTGGGTTTTCCCTTAGCCCTAAATAAAGGCCGTTGCGTTCGTGCCTCTATCGTTGCACAATAATGGCACTAACTCTCGCTGATAGAGGTGAAAAACTGCACTCTATTTCTATATTTTTGTTTAACATTTTTTCTATATAGACTTGTGTAACTCCAGGTGTAGTGTGCGCCTGCGAGAGGATTTTCCGAACATCAGCATGTAAGCTGAGAAATCAATAGAAACACCAACAGCTCTGTGTTAATTTCATATCTCGAGGCCGACTCTTTTGCGTCGATGGTCTGGAAAATGTGTTGCCGAGTGCTCTAAGTACGCGCATTGGATAGGGCTATATATAGGGCTATATATAGGCTTCCGATTGAGCTGGGATACATGTAAATAACCATACCCATGGTCTATCTTGCGCTACACAGTAGGGAAGTTAGGCCGTCAAACCATGTTCACGCATAGTCACTGATAGTGTCAGATGCCCAGTAAACGTTTTGAAGGGTCGCAGTAGGCAAACCCCTGTATTGGGTTGACTATAGATTGATTCATACACAGTAGTTCATCAGCTAAAACCTACGACCAACATGCGGCCAATGAAAACCATTGGCATCGACGAATGATATTTTGCGCCTGCCTTGTGATAATTTCCCTCCGAATTTGACAGTGACTCTGTTTATTGACCACACAAATATTCGGCGTCTGTTCGTTGAGTATTAGATATCCAAGAGACTATCCCTTCGAACACTCAATGCCAATTCGGCCAACAATGATTCAAGCTCCGTGCCACGATCTCCCCTCAATGGCACCGCACCACCTTTGGACATCGCGGGGGAAAAGCCAAAGTCCAACCATGGCCGAAGAAAACATAAACCAAGTTTGTGTGTCGGGATGCGGCGCTAATGTCGTGTCTGTTCCAGGCGACACTCTGTGATGATGGAGGTAGCAGTGAGCTAACTATGGCAGTGACCTGCGGTGGCAACACCTGGACAGTACACCAAGACTACGCCCATCTGCGCGATATGGATAACTGGCTGCATAACTGCGTAATGGACCGTCATATCAGCGAACTAGAAGACCTCGATAACCTGCCTACCAACACTGACGTGAGTCCTGCACGCTACCGAGTGTAAAATAGGATTGTTGTATTTTATATGGATTATATTATCAAAGCAAAGCCTTGTTTAAAAAATGGTCCACAAGACAATCTATGTAGTGACATAAAGAATCATTTATCTTACTGATCTATGGAGAGTTCACAAATTCGCATGTTGGAAAATCACCAAAACAGTTTTGGCTCATTGGAAACCCTTTGGTATGCAGTGAATGCCAGACTCACAATCTATCCAGCAGCTGTAGCCATGCATGACTCTCTGCAAGCTCTCTATCTACTTGTGTGGCTTAGAGCCGTACCATATATCAAATTACTGTTTTCTGTGTTTCAGATATAAGAGCAAGCACTCGGTGGTTTTACTAACAAGTTCACATGTTTTAGGAGTTCAAGGTTCCCAGTCAACGCCTCTCGTGTCTTAATATCTGTAGGGTTGACCTTACCACTGCTAAATTCAGTTTTAAACGTTGATGTACGGTTTCAAATAGTGGGGGCACTGCTCTCTAGACGAATACATATAACTTTTACTGTAGTTGGCTAATCCAGTTGTATAAAAGACATAAACTGGCAAATCTATGCGAACTTTATAGATGGTGCTAAGTGCATAAGTTTGGCAGCTGCATTCAGACAACATTGCGATTACATTATCCGAGTTCAGTTTTGCCATTTGTTTTAGGCTGCCCGAACCATAATACGGACGTATCTGATTTTGTTATCCAAACTGTCACAAAGTTATACCTTCAATTGCGGTACTGTGCTCAACTTCTTTGAGGTAAGTTGTGAGAAGGATTAGGTAGCGTATGCATTACAGTGTGAGGACTCGATGATGAAAAGAGAACACAACTTCTGATGTTTACAATTGAGATCACATGCTAGGCCATAACTGGTAAGAAAGCAAGTATCTAACCCGGCGGCTTTTTCATAACAATGAAGCAGTGACTATATGTCACTGAGTGATGACGCCATTCGAGAAAGAATGTCATGGAATGCAGCGCGATAAAACTGTTAGTGGTGATTGCCCGTTATAACGCGAAGGAAGTGCCCGACCCCTAGGCACAGCGCACTATGCAGTTTTAGCGACCAGGAAGTGATAGAGAAGTGAACCTTATTGGGTTTGTGCGTAATAATTTATCGCTACAGATTAGTAGAATAACATGACGGAATAACATTGTTTCTTTCTAACTTCTACCCTATGTCATTTTTACAGTCAACCTAAACATGGCTTTTATGGCACCTGGGTACTCCACCGAAAAATACGAGCGGTCACTTTTTATTCAATTCATGAACCATTTTGACAGGACTTCAATCTTTGGGTTGCCATAGTATTGATTTCATCGTGTTATTTGTACATGTACAAACCCCTTTTAGTTATATCATGGTTAGATTTAATTGATAAACTAAACTATTAATAGAACCAAGTTGCAGACCAGATGTCCCCAGCACTGTCTATTACGTAGCAACTCCCGATAACCTGGAGCAGACAATCACTGGTATTTTGCTAGTAGTGGGAACGACCTATTAGGTTTTTTGCAGATGGATAACAAGGGGCAGCATCTGTCCACCAATGATGACTCTCCAATAAATATACCCGCTGTCGCAGCAGCGTATGTGATAAAAAGATATGTAAAACAGGCTGATGATGAACTAAGTCTGGAGGTTTGTGAATTAGCCCACTCGGTCCGGTTCTCACCTAATTGGTTATTCAGTATGCCTCCTCAGTCTGGCCCCTGAATTCCTCGCCCCGCTTTTCTTCCCCCCCATATTTTGTGTTACCTTGTCATCTCATAGTAGAGAGGTTGCAAAGGTTATTTTTCTCATGCACTTGTAAAGGAAAACCGGCCATAATATTAGAGAGGTCGCGGAATTGTGTTTCGATATACGTAAACAAAAAACTGCCCCGAATTGAAATCAATGGCGTGCACATGCAGATGAGTTGTCATATGTTTGTACGAAATATTTACCCGACATGTTCATATAATTGCACCCAGAATGCGGATGGGCTAGTAATATCGATCCAAAGCGTGCAATGTTTTCACCGAGTGAGCGAAGGGCTCACCGCGGCTCCGTAGCGGGGTACGCTACTCCGCAACCTCTCCATTATGTCATTGGCACTTAAATATAAATGATTTACTGCTTGTCTTGAAAAACTTTTCGTCTCTTCAGTGAGTTGGTATCTCAATCGTTTCTAGTCTATACAAATAACTCACAATTTCTAAAAAGATTGATGTTAAGAACTAACATTGTCTGCACATATATTTATTGCTTTCCAACTGCTCTGCACATTGACTGTATTAATTCTGTAATTAATAAGCATTGTTTTCACCCAGATAGTCACCTACTCCGTAAAGTTATCCATAGATTTAGAGGGGGCTCTGTCACCAACTCACTGAGTGTAGTGCATGGAAACGTAGTAATTCCTGTTCATTAGAGGGTAGCCAACTTGAAGACTATTATAATTTCCAAATATGCAGGTATGTAGTTACCAATTTTCTTTTAAATAAATTTCACTCGAGTCACTGAGCTACTGTGTGTTTATAAATGTCTTTGGTTATCCCTGATCATGGTTACAGGTGGGTGACATGGTGTCAGTTATTGATAAGCCGCGCCCCGAAGAGTCTCTGTGGTGGAGAGGCAAGAAAAGCCTAGAGGTTGGCTTTTTTCCGTCTGAATGCGTTGAGGTCATTGGGGTCAAGTTGCCAAACGCGGTCGCTGCCAATATTCCTCAAACCAAGCCAGGTCAGTGAAAAATGCAGAGTCGGTTTTAGGGTGGTTAACATCGCAACTGATGAAGTTGCTGGCTTGGCAGGGTTTGTATATAGTGGAATGTGGCCATGCCGAGGGTGGGGGGGGTGTCAAACCGCTCTACCAGAGCACCCGCTCATTCAGCGTGAAGCACAGGCTACACGACTGAGTGGATGGCCCTGGGAGGTTGGGGGTCAGTCAAGTCAGCTCCACTCTCTATGAGATGTCTCCCCTTACTGGTTGACATCTATCAGTGATCTTCTGTACACTAAGAAGTGGGATGTAGGAACAATTGGACTTGTGTTGGCTTCCATTGATTTTGTATCAGTACCTACTTAGGCAAAAACAAAAGCTATTGGTTAGAATCGATTGATGTTCTGGCTTTATGTTGACACGTTGATCAGTCATGTCAGTGATTCACTCACCAGCAGAATTGTGAGCCGTGATGGATTGTAGAGGTAGGTGACTATGTTGATAGATCGTAGGCTGCTGCTTCTGCAAAGTAATGAAGCCGGTTAACGTCAGTGTAAAGTTCACACTGCGCTGCTTGGCACTGAAATTGTATTAGTAGTCAGTCAGCAGTTAGTATAGCTATTCAGTACCTGACACAGAGTTACACGGAGCTGCCATGCTATTAGTTACCGGCTACTAGTGTTGTCTTCAATTCAATTTCAGTTGTTGACTCAGTAGTCTGACGGGTGGGCCTGTTGAACTCATAGGTGTAGCTCTCTGTCTACAACCTTCATTGCTCAGTCCGTGTTGGAATCACCCTCACAGCTGCTTGTGATGGATGCGGGCATGGGTGTTTAAGTTTCTAAAGGTGCATTCAGACTAGACGGATTATCCGGTTGGTATGGCTTACTGATTCTGAGTAAAAAACTAGGCGATGCAATGTCCTGATTGTCTTACCACGGACTTTTACATCGTAGTTTATCCGCATTACAATTGGTCAAACATTGACCAATAGGATCGCGGTTGGTCTTTTATACCGTGTTTCCGTCTTTGACGTCTCCAAGTTACTACGACTGTTCTTGGTCCCGACGCCCCTGAACTGAGGCAAGATAAAAGGTGTGCAATGATTAGTCCTTGTCAAGTCGCAGATTATTGGTCACTGCATGTGCTTGGTTTTGATTGGCTAAAACTATACGTATCATCGGCAGGTTTGACTGATTGCCAAAGAGTTCAAATCCTACCGATTGGCCCTTACCGATGGGCTACCAATGAACAATTCGATTGGTGAGCCCTACCAACCAGATAATCCGTCTAGTCTGAATGCACCTTTATGATGGAATAAACCAATCTATCCGTATTATCTCACTCGAATTTGTATAATCACGTAAATAATAGTTTCGCAATGTCTATCCATGCCAGCAGAGCTCATTTAATTTCATTCTGCATCGCAGGCTATTTATATCATGACGCTCTAGGTAAACAGCATTGCTGCTCTTTGTTGTCCATCGCTGTTGTTTCAGTGCATAGAGCAACGCATGCCTTGCAGAACTTTGATGCTCCTTTTTTATTAGTCAGTATCACTTCCTGATACTGTGCCGAGTCGTACACAAGGTTTAGAGATTATTGTGCTCCTACTTGAATGTATGCTACCTTTTGTTTGCGCGGCAATGCCTCTTTAGCTCAGGGCCATTAATTAAGCATTGTTGATAAAAAAATTTCTGGATCTTACTTCCTGTTTAAAAATGGATTGTCTTAATTCAATTTATTCAGCACGAAGCTAAGGCTCTGATCTAAAGAGTTTGTCCCCCGTGGCTTTCCTTGTGCATGGTACAATACAAAGCAGCTGGTAGTGAGTTGGATGTTTCTCCCTAATCTTCCGCATTCGTAGCGACTGCGCTAATGTTTCAGGTTGTCATTGTAGCGGTGCATTAAAATCATAACCTGAATGAACGAGATAAGACATTATCATTCTCGTGTACATGAATGATATAACTAAGCCATTGGCTTGTTTCTATGCATTGTCCCATAGAGAAGGTAACTCTGATATGCATCTGACAACGGTGAAAAGAGAAAGTGATGCTTAAACCAGAAACTATACCAGGGACCATATATACTATCCACTAAGCTCCCGCCCCACCCTCCACCATATCCATACCTATCGGCAACGCTGACTGACTTGGGCCTCTTTACAGTATTACAGCGTCGTGGTAAGCTCATCACTTTCCTGAGGACATTCTTCTCGAATCGGCCACAGAGAACCGTGCTGAAACAGAGTGGAATCGTGCAGGAGAGAGTGTTTGGATGCGATCTCGGGGAGCATCTGAATAATTCAGGATTGGACGGTAGGCACTCGCTATAAGGTTAACATGGAAAGGACCGCAAGGGTGGGAAAGAGAGGAGAAGGGACGGGAGGAGCGTTTCTGTTGTATTGACCAACTGAACTGCTCTGACTAGTTGTGTTGTGCTAGTAGTGCACTGCAATGAGGCAATTGGTCACCATCTTGAACGGGCTTCCTACGCTGCAGATTTCTTGGGGCAGTTGGAGCTATGAAATATGTGGGTGGCTCACGGTCGGAGTGGGTGCTCAGCATAACTAGCACTTTGAACTCTAGATCGTTCGATTTTGAGCAAAGCGGTTTAACCATTCAGGTATCCCGTTATCCTTACTTCGTATGTGTATGTTTTTGCATGAAGGTTATCTTACTGTTTTAGTGCCCCAAGTTCTCAAGTGTTGCTGCCAAGCTATTGAGGTGAACGGATTAATAGATGGAATATACAGACTATCAGGGGTGGCTTCCAGTATTCAGAAGCTCAGGTAAGTGGAAACACACAAAGGGATAAAGGAGTGGTTACGCGCTAAAGTAATTTTGTGTCTCCATAACCGAACAGCCATCAGGAGTGGTGCAGAAATTGCCTTATTGAGTCTATCTGACTCAGAGTTTCTCACAGTGGGTCATTAGGAGACTTTCTGCCTACACTCGTGTGCCGCATAGAGAAGGTACCGCTATGGGTGGTCTTCCTTTTTTGTTGTCTCGATCTGGAACTGACAAGGTGTTGCAAATGACAGGGTTTTGCCCAATTTGGTGGGTTTTGTGGTAATCACTCCTAACCCGCTGTTCTGTAGGGCGGACTTTGATGAGGGTTTGATAGAGTCTTTGAGTTCAGAGGAACACCTTGCTGATCTGCACACCATCACGGCGGTACTTAAGATGTACTTTAGAGAACTGCCTAATCCATTACTAACATATCAGCTCTATGAGTCATTTGCGGTAAGTTTATCAGTTTGTTGTCGGACCACCCCCCCCCCCCAGTTATTCCATCGATACCCTTGGCGTATAAAAATAATGGGACGTAGAAACATGACCACAGTTCCCGGGTTCCTAATGGCCGAATGTTCTTTTTAATTGGGAAGCAGTTCTCAAATAACAGTTACTTGATACTGCCACGCATTACCGCCTGCCCTGCCCCGATCCCCAATGTCTGGCAGGTCTTTACCCTGCTGCCACCAGGCTTTTTCCTGGGTCAACCGAATCGATTGAAATTATTTAAAATGTACATGATTTCTAGACAGTCACCACATTCGCGCCTGGTTTAAGCATACAGTGACGTGATGTAGCATAACATTACCTGGCTTACAGGCGGCCGTGTGTAGAAAGAGTGAGGAGCGGCTGACAAAGCTGAAAGT
>Ga0224511_10003822_pt1 | contig 11072 bp, 2 predicted proteins | sample SF_May12_sed_USG_2_FD_169988 | JGI IMG/M metagenome (GOLD analysis project Ga0224511, IMG submission 169988) | Sediment microbial communities from San Francisco Bay, California, United States - SF_May12_sed_USGS_8_1 | ecosystem: Environmental > Aquatic > Marine > Sediment | place: USA...
AGGGCCGGTCGCTCTTCTCTTTTTGTTTTATCTTTTCGTCAAGACTGCCATTGAAGCATTTCAGTAGGACTAACTGGATGACATGTTTGTATACAGAGCTTCTGAAAATAAAAGGCCAGCTGGGACTGTTCACCTTATTTTGAAAGTTCACAGATTGGTGCGTGTAAACATGAGAAACTGGTTTAATCAGCCGTCTTTATGTTTCAGACGTAGTTGGATAATCTTAATCCTTTTCTGACATAAATGGTGTCCCGGTGTGTCTATATGATAAGACTATGCTATATTTAACGATAACATTCTCTAAGTTGAAGTATATCATGACATTTTAAAAAGGCTAGATCAAGTTCATGGGATCTTAATACTTAACCTTTGTTTTTCCCTATGTTTTATTTTGCTCTTTCTTTTGTTTCCGTAAAAGTATTTTTCTTATGTATTTTACTTCGGTTTCCACTAGGGGTGTGCGTGTATTTTACTGGCTTTGGGCGCATAATTGGTGACTTTAAAGGTGGGAAGGAGCTGATATTGGCTAGAAAGTCATCATGTTTAGTTATCTTATATTTCGTTTATACCAATGTAGGACGTGTTCTAGTAAAATACCAAATATTGTGTACACGGAACACACACCTTCATTGTTCTTATAATTAATTTTATGGTAATATGCGACTGACCAGTACTGGAAGAAGGAATTCCATGCCATTTTATATGCCAATCAGGTACTATATAATCTTTGTAGAGCAACATCAGGCGGCTACCTAAGATTTTAGTTGCTCTTGAAAGGTGCTGTTACTCGAAGGTTCATTTTCCATCGTTAATGTCACTGCGCGGGGGTGATTTTTTGCCGGTCGAGAGAGGTAGCCGCTTATGAAGGTTATACAGTAATGTGTTCACACAATATTGTCAGGAATGTAAGCCAGTCATAGTTTATAGGTCAAACAAAAGTCTAGATTATCAAAAAGTTTCCGAGACAAAATCAACCACACTTTTAGGATTCAATGCATAAAGGGTGAACAGTCTACGCTTCAGTACCCAGTTAACACAGAACCTCGGACCCCAAATATTCAGCCCCTCTCTCTTTAAACTTTGGGGCACGTGCTCACAATTCTGTGTTTCTGATCCCTGCTTCTGGTCGGTGAAGCTGTAAAACGCATGTTACACCATAGTAGTGTTCTTACAGACTTTAGTCCTCACTCAGCGTCCAAAAAGGGCAGGTAGTCAAGGTGCTTTATGTACAGTTGCCAGTAACGCCGTCGGAACCCTGTTAGGACTATGTCTGCTCGTTGATACAGACAAAAAAGGCATTCGTAGGCCTTATTTTCGGCAATACCCACTGCGCGCTCACATATGTTCTGAGCATTGTGGCTTCGCCGTTTGGTGTGACGGGGGCTTTACTTTTTACACACGTGTGCATGTTAGAAGTTTTCTTCTTGCATTCTACAGCATGTACTTGCTTTACTTTGACAGATCTATAATGATCATATTACATTATAAGACAAACAAATCATGCTTATTCAGCAGTCCTCAATCTTGACATTCACGTATTTTCAAACAAGGCATTATTACAGGGTTATCGCAAGTGCTTTTCACTTATTTAAGTGTTTAACTGAGCTACTGCGGTAATTAATTGCGTTTATCATACATATAAATTGATGACTTAGACAAGTTTCGTATACTTTCATAGCTACAATCTTGGTCCTTTATCAAGCGACCACTTGAATAAAGTGCTGTACGGCAACTTGAACGACTTAATGAAAATATCAATTGAGATTTTCCCGACGAGATCATGAAGTAGCTTGGGACAGGATGCGAGTACACCAACAAATAGCAGTGTATTGTACTTTGAAGGTCGAGGTGACACCGACATGCACTTCACAATGCATTTGTGCATACTATGACCTTGTGTTTGAAAAACAATAGATTTAGCCACAACTTTGTTTTTGGTGTTTTTAATGTCTATAAGAACAAGTTGCGGCAACATACGCGCTGTGGTGCATTGCTAGAGGAATGTAAGCATATAGTCTATATGTTGATACTTAATGTTCGTAAAATGAAATGTAGATGTACATTATAAACAATGCAAAATTCGCTTTCTAGATATAAACCAAAGAAACTATAGAAGATTATTTACCATTTTTCATGCGTTTTTGACGTGCAGCAATTCATCACAGAGCATGCTTCCGTATTTTACGCATCGTAGAACAAAGAACATACTGTTGACGAATGTTGCTTATTTATGCGGCCGTTCCGTTTTTAAGTTAAAATTCTCTTATCTATGTATATTAATCTTTTTCAAAGGATTTATACGGGTATAAGATAAACTTGTTAGGACCACCTAGTTGCTGTTAGTGCGCGGTTTTGTGTGATTTTGTGTATAAAGCATTTTTGTGGTCCTTTTTTTAATTACGTTATGTACTTAAAAGCACGTTTTACAAATTACTACCCTTCCAAATCTTATATAATTACAATTGTAATTGCTAGTTGCCTTGTATGATAATTCCGGTAACAATCATACTGTGCATATTTGACATTTTGTTCAAGTATTTTTTCCTTCGTTAATTGAGTGAACGATACACACGCATAATGAACTTGTTTCTATAATTCGTTTGATAATGTCATGGTGAACTTATGGAAAAGTACATACTGAGAAACATAATATGTTTGTACTTTAAAAAAAGTGTAAAACAAACTTGGCGGTGACTTTTATTACGCATTTGTAATACAATAATAAACTAAAGTTTTTTAATAATTTATTCTTTATAAACATATTAAATTTAGTTATTTCTAGATTTTATAGCACACTCATTTTCATAATCTTACACGTAACATGTTATTTTTAAAGTTACTAGATAAAATCTGCAGACATTGGGGATCGTTTTACGGGGGTCAGTCATAAAGTTCACAGAAACTTCTTTAGTATATGATATATTAAAACTAATATTTTCAACAAAATTGCATCGTTAAAATAATATAAAAAATTAATTTTTAATTGAAAAATAAAACTGCACGGTCACTTTAAAACCGGGTTACCTCGTTTATGTTCTCAATAAATTGTTTTTTAACGCACGTAAACATCTAGAAATTTCCAATGACAGTTCTATGCACATTTCCTTAAAATGTTGACGCGATATGACGAGAATCAAACCCATTTAATTTAATTATAAAAATGATAACAACGCTTTTACTTGTAACACAATGCTCTCTTACGACAATAACTGTACGAAAAAGACGAGTATCCAACTATAATAATAATTTATATGAAATTGGTTTTATTTATATGAGTTTTATTCCTTATTTCAGAATAAACAGTAGTGGAATATATAATATTCTTTAAAAACAATTATTCTGTAAATCAAACAATAGCGCGTTTTAAATACTCTAAGTGTATTTTACGCGCGTGTGTACAGCTACCGGTATTTGCTTCTTCTTCTTTTTAAATTTACAACCTGTTTTTTAAGCAACAATTTGAAAATTCCACCACAATACCACGGACATAAAGTACATTTTCTTGTTTTGAAATATCCATTTAAATTTTATAGCACAATAAATTACATAATATAATAAATGCATTGTATATACAACAATTGACACCATTCCACGCAGCTTCTAACATTAACCTAGTATTTTTCGCCTAATATAATTTTATACACAAAACATTTATGTTCAATAAAATGTTTATACGGCCTCGAAATGAGTACCCATTGTACAATTTGTCTAAAATAAATTTTATGTTATAACCTGACTGACATATCTTCTTTGAGGCAATATATGTTGTGATTGTTCACAAACACGTTTTAATACATTTCATAGATTCTGAAGCACTTTAACGTTTATGATGCGTGCTTTAATTAAAGATGCTTTGCCTGAATCGTTTCAGGTCAGATTTGTTTACATCTTACATTTTAGCCATATTTAAGCAGTGAAACCTACTCCTGTAAAAATGAGAAACTGCCAAAGAGTGTTATTAATGTATGTAAGAATATATCAGAAAACATGAAGTTGTTGAAAATGTGTGGCCAGCAAATTCGGCTTTGTTTATTTACGTTTCGACCCATAAAGTCGAAACAGTTAAACAGCTTGACTACAACCGCATTCAAAGTTCACTGAGCGGTGCAGTGGTAACGTAAACGCTTTGGTTGCAAGAGGTCCCGGGTTCAATCCCCGGGTCCGGCAAGGGTTTTTATGTTTACTTTTTTTTTGTTTTGTTGTTGTTGTTGTTGTGTTTTGTCTAAAATCAGATTTAACAAACTACCGATATTTGGAGTCTGAATCTGCCTCACTCTTAGAAGGGGTAGTAATGTGAAATGTATGTGAAATGAAACTAGAAATAAATGGACCTTTTAAATAGTGTATGTTTGTCTAAAATCAGATTAATCAGATTTACCAACCTATTTAGAGCCTAAATCTGTTAAATCTTAGAAGATGTAGTAAATTAAGTATGTGAATTGAATCTAGCTGATTTCAGGCTCAGCCCATGGATACCAGGCGAAGCTAAACTCACAATGAATTCACCCCAGTGCACACAGGGTAACTAACAGACGGCGAGACATCATCACAGTCAGGTGGTGGCCGGCACGGGTAATTTGACCTGGCATTGGCCTCGTGGTTTATTAACCCAACAAGTGTAAGTGTCTGCACTAAATACATACACAAGCTGGTTTCCAAGTGAAACTCAATCTGAATAATGAGCATGATAAGACGAGATTGAGATAATTTAGCGGTATGTATACACATAACATGTCTATAATGCACCGTTCCGCAAAATTTCAAACTCCACCCAATGCGGTAGATTTGCTTTGATTTTGTGAAGGCTTGTGAAGGGTCTTTCTTTTGTGTTTTCTAGGTAAGATTGTCACCTGACAATATAATCCTAATCTATTGGATTAAAATTGACCATGTATAATAATGTTTTAATGATGATGTTATAATGATGATCATGAATGACATTTGTGGAACTGTCCATAACGTGGTTCGCATTGCATAATTGTTTTCTGAATAAAATACTACTATTACAACCGCACAAAACCGGAACGGAATCTTTGATAATGTTACTCTGACCTTGTTCTCCTATCCGATATTTTTCATGTGTGTATATTATGTTCTGTAAATGTTATTACCGGTACATGTGGGCACATACAGTTAAAACCAATAGCCGAGATTGTGCACTTATTTAACCCAACCACCAGAATTAATGTTAATTGTGCACATTTGTTTGACCTAGTGTACCATTCTGTGTTATCGTCCAATGAAGACATCAAACACTTTAAATGCATGACAACTAGCAGTTTAATGGATTTTATTACAAAAGTCGCAGATGAAGTGCCGGTTTTGTCTCTTTTCTTTTGTTATTTTTGCCTAATATGTTTGTACTGACTTCGCATGTTAAAGTGTGAACAATAAAGAGTTGTACTTTTTTGAAGCAATTAACAGTACACATACGATATAATAGATGTGCATACAGGTGCTTAAAACTAGCTGTTGTCGGTTTCTTGGAAATTGTGCTTTAAAATCATACATTTTCACGGTGATCTCATTTTCGTGATGTTCGCACAAAAACGATTGCGTGAACTAAAACTTTTACGAAAAATTGTTTGTAAGAAAAAGAATGTTTGATTTGTCGGGTCAATTGTCTTGCCCTTGGTCCGGTCAATATACTGCATTGCCCTTAGTCCGGTCATTATACTGCCTTGCCCTTGGTCCGGTCAATATACTGCCTTGCCCTTGGTCCGGTCATTATACTGCCTTGCCCTTGGTTCGGTCAATATACTGCCTTGTCCTTGGTCCGGTCTATATACTGTTTTGCCCTTGGTCCGGTCAATATACTGCCTTGCCCTTGGTCCGGTCAATATACTGCCTTGCCCTTGGTCCGGTCATTATACTGCCTTGCCCTTGGTCCGGTCAATATACTGCCTTGCCCTTGGTCCGGTCAATATATTGCCGTGTCCTTGGTCCGGCCGATATACTACTTTGCCATTGGTTCGATCGATCAACAGCCTTGTCCTTGGTCCGACCGATTTAACGCTTTGTACTTGGTCCGGTCGCGTGTGTGCTTTGCTGCTTGTAACAAGCTTTGTGTGACTCGTCTTGAAATGTGTACACAATCATATGCAAGTTGCGACACCTATGTCTAACGTAACAAGTGATAATTTTGAAATGATTGCAAATCAAAAGTAATTAACTTTAATAGATTATCAAAAATGCTGTTCATAGTTATGAACTTTATTCTTTTATTTATTTAAAACGATTTTAGAAGTAATTTTTGGCAGAAGACGGATAACAAGTGATCTGTTAAAATGATCAAAATACATTTCACTATCGCGATGGCGACATTAAAATGCAAGGCGACACTTAGATATGTTTTTTTTTCTAGGAACAAATTGAGTGAGATATATTAATGATCGTAAAAACAAAACAGACATTAAAGTTCAAAGCACAATTTTTAACTTAATTAAAACACTATTAACTGATATAACTGATTTTTCGGAACCTGATATTAGGTTCACAAAATGGGCTAGGACATCATATTTACGGAGACAATTATATGTTTACAAAATATATGAGGTTTTAATGATGTGCCGGTTTTGCATATGGAATATAGATTAACAATAAAATTGTGATAAAGGTTTCTGAAACGCGTACAAGAAACAAAAACAAAAGATTTTGTTTTAAAAAGAACGCCACGTAATGACATAAAATGCATCAGCACTTATTCTTAAATTCTATTTTTATGTAATACACGTATTTTGTCATTCCTTTATTACCCGTATAAACGTATTTGTCACAATAATTATGTCTTTGAATACATTGTCAAGGCCAAATACAATACCGACCCAACATAGTTTCTTGTTCTTAGAGTTAAGGACCGAAAGGACATATTTATACTGAAAGATAATTCAAAACAAAAACAAACTCCCACCCTAAATATCTATTATTTTTCTAGTAGTGGCTTAAAACGAACTTAGTTTTGTGAGGCCAAAAGTTTATAATCATTGCCTGCAAGTATTCAGCTTATCGGAAAAAATAGACCCCGCCGGACAGGGCAGTAAATATACTTAGTGCAATCTGCGAATTAGTCTATAAGCCCGAAGCCCGAGTCGAGTAATCGGTCGGTCGGACGATTAGAATTGTATACAAAATAGCCCGACCAGTCGATTTAAATTTTGGAGTAAAATTCTAAACAAAGGAACAAGTTAACAAAAAACTCATTGTGGAGTTATTTGTTCGTAAAAACACAACAAAAATTAAAATTAGTGCAATTCAACGCATTTCTATTTAGAATTGTATGAATTATGACCACAACAATTTTTGGCTATTTTAATTTCAGTCGGGGTATAGACAATTATATTTGAATAGCCCGAAGGGCTATAGTCGAAAAATAATTAACGCGCAGACTGACTAAGGGATATATGCCTTCCATTGTCACCAATAAATGGCAATAGTTACAACCAAATGATGCATTTCTTTTTTCAGACGTATTGGACTTTTGGATGTTTTCTTTGGTTCTTAGCGAGATTTTATTTTTCATTGCACTTACGGAATAAAAATAATTACTAAACTACACAAGTAAAAAAGAATAACACATTTTTGTGGGAATGCATTCCCTCGCAATTAAACTCATATACTACCAACTCATATCACTTTCTGACCGTCGGATTGACCATTAAATTACGCTAGTTATTCTACATTACAGCGAGTTTAGTCCAGTCCAATATAACAGGTTTGGTTAAGGGGCATACTAACGGTATTAAGGCAGGTCAGTTTTAACACGTTTTATAACCTTACTTCCGCTTATACAACCACTGCATACCACCTTCAGTGAGCAAAACCGCGAAACTGCCCAAAGCGGCGATCACATCATGAACACTTGTCGAACCTTGAATTTCATTAGTTTTAATGATATTACTGTTAAATTGAGGCAATAGTTAAATAAATATAAACACATACTCGGTTACGAACATGGCTCGGACATAAATTAAGCAAAACATTAATCCTTCCAAACATAAATGTAAACCATATTTTGCCAAATCTAAACTGAATGCAGTCCGACGTTCGCAAAATGTAATTGAGATTTTAGAATTAATTGATACGCGACGCAACAAAAGTTCTAACTCTATTCATTTTCTGTAGTTAAATAGATATAATTACTTTAACATGAGCAAACCCCACCAATGTCAATATTTTTGTTGTATTTTTGTATGTGCAGTTATTAGAAAGGCTGCCTCAACTGGGTCTTATGCTTTATGTATTTAAACATATAATAGTTTAAAGTCTTAAACTATACAGTTTGTTGTTAAAAGTTGGAAATTGAATTAAAACAGATGTTAGCTAGATTTAGTTCGAGCAATAAAGATAGTTGTGGTTTATACGATGTGACTGACGTACGCTTTAACACCAACAATACCAATCCGAATTAATCAACCTTTTAACTAGTGTATTGATGTGTTTGAACAATGCAAAGATCTATTGGTGGTCGCAATTCCCTATATAATCTGTTTATCTTAACAATAGATTACAGCAAGGAATTCACCACAACACAGTTGCTATCAATAGAACACACGGCATGTTTGTGGTTAAATATATTCACATTCAAAATAATGGTCAAGTAATAGATCTATCAACCAACACGCCTCTCCTCTGTACAACGTTAATCACGTATCCCTTATATTTTGAAGAAAAAACAACGAATATCAGCGAGATATGGCAAGTTGTCTGACTTTTTTATAATTAAATATGAAACTCACAATAAAGTTATACAGATGCAATGAACTAAAATGTAATACGCAGACGCCTGTTTATGGAACTAACTTGCAATTATTTATATTATTATTATTTTATATTTTATAAAAAGATTTTTAATAAAACCGAATAGCACCCAACAATAAAGTTGCTGGCACAAATCCGCGCCTGCAGGTAATAAAAGGGTTTGCACACTAAATATCGTATAAAATGTTGCACGAATAATACTCGTTTGTTTTCCTTAACGACACATTTTGTAGCACGAATATTACTTTTACACTATGGGTTGATTTAATTTCGAAAGGAATGTTTTTTAAATAATTTATGGTACAAAAGTGAGTATTAGCTACAACGGCCTGTGAATCAAAATACCGGTTAAAGCAATCTGCAATCTTTGAAATTAAGCTTCCATTTTTTAAAATATAAAAATCATTTTTGTCGAACGTTAACTCAACTGCCAAAAAATAACTATTATTTAATTTCTGAAATGACAATTTGAAATACATGTTGTCCGCCTTTTTCTACAACTTGAAATCATTTTATCACCTCATTGGACAGTTTTGGTCGCCCGATGTGGATCTTAGTCATCACCGGACAAATAGATAAAACATGGCCATAGCGCAAGCTCACTGTCAACAATACATGGTCACGTATAGGGCAATAACTATTTCACGATAACGAAATGTAATCAGCAATCATAAATAATAAATCACAGCGAATGCAGATTTAGGACATGACCTCAGAATGAATCTACAGAAATAACACAAAAAGCCTTTTATAGATTTTACAGAATTTCACCGGCTGTAGAATCCATAAATGCAATTCTAAGAATAGCCTACGAAATTAACTTGTCTATGTTATTTATAGTCATTTTCAGGAGCAGTTGTCACGATAAGCGGATTCTCTGAATTCGGAAGAAAAACGTTTGGGATGGAGACGAGGAATGGTACAGAAACACGTAAATATTGAATATATACGCGCTTGTTTTTGAATACATTTGCAAGAAAAAAACATTTTTCGAAAATCTAGCTTGTGCGTTTTAACATAAAACATTCATATATTAGCTATAGTTTCGTATAGATTAGGAAAAAGTACTCATTTTTAGAAAATCTAGGGTTTTTTCTTACCATTAGCTGTAGGCTTAGATTGCAGGTGAAAAGTCTTACATTTAATAAGTTTTATTATGTAACCCATTTCCTTTAACATATGAGGGTGTTTTAATCGTTAACAGGCATTGCATTTTATGATCACATCATCATTGTAAAAAGGGATCAAACATATAAGCGGAAACATACTACGTAAAATCTCATCACCAGAATAAATTTGAGATATATCTTAAAAAGCCAGATACGCATGTTCATATCGACTCTACTTTGACGTTGTAAATGTGACTTTAGATAAACTTTGACATGCGAATGAAACAAACCTGCAAAACATTCCAGCATTGCGCTATATCGTGCAACTTGTGAGCAAATGTGTCTTTCCCTTGACGGAGAGAGAATGCATCAGAGCATTGGGTGTTGCTCTGACAGCTGCAGTATATTTGGAAGCCAATGAAGAATTCTGCAGATGCAGATGTAATTAAGAACATTTAAACTGAATCCGTCATTTTTACTTTCAAATTGATACTTGGCACAAGTTAGGTCAACTCGCCTTCTTAATTCATCATACTATGGCGTAAAGATCATTTTAGTTATGTATGCTATAGATCGATACTTTCTGCCAAAACATAGGATTTGTCACCACCTAGATACAAGTAGATAGTGACACCGATTGACATCTCTCGCTTTCACCCCGACCAAACCAGAACGCGTCTATTTCAGGACATTCACTGTTCGGACACAATGTTCAGTGGAAGGTAGACAACCCCATTTTAAGATTGGTAAGGCTATTGCTTGGATGACCACTGCTAATGAGTTTAGTTTCATCTTACTCAAGAAAAGAACGATGCCTAAGGATGGACAGATCCGCAACGGTCAATCATTATCATTAACAATACATTGTCAATTTTAATCCAATAGATTAGGATTATATTGTCAGGTGACAATCGGACCTAGAAAAACACAAAAGAAAGACCCCTTCTCAAGCCTTCACAAAATTAAAGAAAATCTACCGCATTGGGCGGACCCTGAAATTTTGCGGAACGGTGCATTATTCTTTCAATTATGTATAGGAAATGCCTGTGAACAAAATTATATGTTTAAAGTACATTGTAAAGCAGTTGTCAAGTCTAGACGATGCATTCAGGAAAAGCATTTCACGCAAAACAGGGAACACATGAAATTTCTTTGAATGGCGAATAACTTTAGTTCATTTCTTTTATATTTTTCTATAATTATAAT
>Ga0224511_10003823_pt1 | contig 11072 bp, 6 predicted proteins | sample SF_May12_sed_USG_2_FD_169988 | JGI IMG/M metagenome (GOLD analysis project Ga0224511, IMG submission 169988) | Sediment microbial communities from San Francisco Bay, California, United States - SF_May12_sed_USGS_8_1 | ecosystem: Environmental > Aquatic > Marine > Sediment | place: USA...
AAACTTGCGATATTATACGTCATATAAATGGCCGATTAGGCTCCGCCTTTGTAAAAACGTTTTTTCAGAGGGTGCCAATTTTGCCATCTTTAGCACAGATTTAAGGGCACTTCTGCTGTGTCTATTGCACTGTAACTTGACTCAGGTAGGATTCGAGACATGCTGATTCTGATCAGCCAAAAAAATTTGCCTCGTCATCCAACCTTTAAGTTTCCAGTCTTCAGTTGTTGATATAATTACAATGACCCACAGAACCCAGGAGATGGAAGAGATAATTGAGAACATTTTCAAACCGAGTGTTCTCATAGTGGAGTTCAAAACTTACATTCAGGAACGGCCTTCCCTTGAGACTGACATTCAGCCTGTTTCAACTGCTAAAATTCCAATTTTTTGTCTCTGAGATAGCCGGCTGTCCTGGTACCTACATGGGTTGAAACTTGTAATAGTTTTGTTCTGTTAGTTTGTATGCAATGAGTTCTTCATTTGCAGATTAGATTATGAGTATGTCGCTAAAGGCTATCTCTTTCGTCGTGGGAAAATGAGAGTAACAATATCTACCATATTCAAGATGTTACAACCAGGCAATCCGGAAGCCTTAGAGCAGCTCTCCATGTCCCATTTAGTAGAAATATCCATTCTCACATCAAATACAGTAAGTCAATTATTCATAGCGGTCTCTTCTTGCTATCATCAATAGGGCTTCTTTGTTTGAGACTCCACAAACAAATTTAAGTGATTAGATAAAGCCTGCCTTGGATCCAGTTTTTAGTGTTACCTAATTGAGAGACAACGGATCAGCGCTAGTACATAATCACTGTGTCTGCACCATAGAGTTAGGGTTTAAGGGGAATTTTATGCACAATTCTTTGCATTAGCTATTCTATCTAGTGGATTGCCTACGTTGTAAGTTGCTCTGGAGTGGTATGGATGGGGAGTTATGTGTGGCGGACATGGGCACCCTCCATGGCCAGAACCTAAACCCATGATCTCTGGATTATGTGCCAATCACTCCGTCGCTGAGCCAAACCGCTGTCTTATTTGAGCTGTGTATCTTTGTTGTAGGAGCAGGTGGAGCAAGATATGAAGAATTTTGCTGATCAACTGAAACCGTATCCTTTATATCTAGAGACATTGCAAACTTTTCAGAAATTATGAGCGGCGATGATTTTGAGTAGTCTGGAATTTTTTTGACTTGTTTCAGCAGCTCCGAGGTAACAATATTGCGGTAAGGATGAAGCATATTTGAAGACCATACCCAACCGAGGATTGATTGTAGATTATGATCCATTGTTTTGTCGAACTTTTCAATCGTAAGTCCACCACTTCTGGGCCTGGCATGAAGTCAAAACTACGGATTGTTTTTCAAATTCCCTATTGGGTACGGGATCCATTTGGGAGTTCAAAGTTGCTCTTTTCGTTTAACCATTACTAATTCTTCTGCGAATCCTTTTGCAATGTCATGAAGATGAGGTCATCAATGATGTGCGTGTAGAACTCAACAAACTGGTAGGCAATACCATATTCTTTGTTGACCCAAATCATTATCAGGACAATGTCTGTCCTTCAGAGTCCAAATTTAGTACATGTTGTACGTGGCTTTCCAGTTTCTTGATGTTCTTCAGACATTTCCTTAACTGGCTGCGCAGACTGATTGTCTTGGAGAAGATTAATCACAGCCAGTTGGCTCAACATTATTCGTCCGCGGTGTAACTCCCATGATTATCATCTGACTATGGATGAAGAACCTAGCAGTGTATTGTGTAAATAGTCTCTGTGAAGCGCCCAGTGTTACTGGGTCAAATGTAAAATTAATTGTACTATTTTTGAATAAAATAACTTTACAATATATACCGAACTCAATAATGCTGAAGAAGTGGAATGTCCTAGTACTGCCAGTTCTCAGGGGAAGATAACTCCATAACTATTGTAAGTAAACCCCTGATGAAGTCGTAACTATTCAGTCTTATTGAGATAGCAATGTTCGAGGTATATGAATAACAAGACAGGGTTTGGGTTACGGCTTTGTCACGAGCATTAGATACCGTGCGTCTAACATACACGCGGCAAATCATGAGAACATGTGCACCCTAAACCTACTTTTCTGCCGCTCTCCTTTGAGTTGTGGTACATGAAGATTGGAGGATGCATGCTTGGTTTCCTCTATATTTTAGTGTATCATGCATCCAAATACAAAGATTCTCAGCCTTAGGTGTCTATCACAATCGAATTTATTGTTTTCCAGTGAAGCTGACCAACAGTAATAAAGCGATAGGATTTTACCATCTCTCATTGTAAGAATTTTAATGAACTTCAAATCCTAAAACTCATCCACCCTGTGTCGAGATTGTAAATAAGCAGAGCTCTGCCTGTTCAATAAAGTCATGACACTGGCAATTTTGGCTTCCTAACTAAGTACGAATGCCAATTCACCTCTTTGGCGAATGTTCCCAAGATAATGCCAGACTGTGGGTCCCGAGTTTCTTTCGCTGGCTAGACTTTTTTTTATGACAGCCTGTCCCCAGCTTGGCAATCCTACCATGTCACAAGGGCATACAGGCTATGTGGTAGTCTGTAGAACTACTGACACAACTCGGGGATCCTAGACCCTTGCTGCATTAGGGGTGAGAGGCATACTGAATGCTGGTACTGAAATGGGAATCAAACTCATTTTTTATATTCCAAGCGCTAACTGCTTGAGCTACCTGACAGAGTTGGGTGAAATATTGTGTAGGGGATGTTGATATGTAATAATATATTGGAAGACACGTGGAAACAATTCTACTGTCACCATCCTATACCCATAACATATTACAGAATATATCTGTGTCGGGCAAACATTCATATGAGAAAATAGAGAAACTCGAGTCAGCATGAGAGACCGAACTACTAGACTTCTTTGGAGACCAACACCTCATATATTGCACCATCAGGGACACGAGATGCTCATAATTTGTTCCGGTTATACTCCTTGCACACAGAGAGATTAGAATATCTGCAATATAAAGTCATAGAATTATGCAGTGTCACTTGCTAGGTTTATACGCGGAGGTTTGTCGGGAAAACCCTTCGTCAAATGTTCGTGAAGTGAGGACGAACAAAAATTGTTTGGTTCCAAACAGCGATAACCCTAGATTGAAACAAGATATTCATTCAATTTTCATCTCAAATTGTTTTCAGGCTAGAAATTTCACAGCCGTGCCAACGTCTGGTGGGAGTTTTGAGACTCTTAAGGCGCTTGTTCACTCCACCGGGCGCCCGGTCCGTCTCAGATCAGATGCAGTTTGCGTCTAATTTGGCGTCGGATCTTGGATCCGAGGCCCTTTAAACTCCAAACAGATCCGTCGGACATGCGATCCCGGATTACTTTGGAGCCAATCAATGGGGCCGAATCTGCGTTTCCGAAAAGGGCAATCATTCTTTGTCCCTAACTTCAAAAGAAAGTCAACTCGCTATTCAAATCTTTCACTACAGGTTGCCTCTCTGTCCAGTGCAACTTCGTGCTGTTAGTCGAGTGGATATTGTTGCGAAATCAAACAAATTTCCCTTTCCAACGATCTTAGTGTGAGACCAAAGGTGAGTGAACATTGCTAGGTAATCTGTGGAAGACCATTTGATTGGTTTATGAGTCGGATGTCCGAGGTCGATCGGACTCATTTTGTTTCAGGGAGACAAACAGTTGGACGTTCGAGAGAGTGTCCGAGGCCGATCAGACGAGGCCTTTTCACTCCATTTCTGGGGGGGTCAGACGTCGGTCTCGAGCGCTCGGTCCGAGGTGGACTGAACGCCCGATGGAGAAAAAAAGCGCCTTTAAAATATTCAAGATGTCTTCTTAAATTTGTGAGTTGTCTCGATCTTCGATTGGCCAGCATTCACCGTGTCTCAATCCTCGATTGGTCAGCATTCGCTGTATCTCGATCCTTGATTGGCCAGCATTCACTGTGTCTCAATCCTTGATTGGCCAGCATTCGCTGTGTCTCGATCCTTGATTGGCCAGCATTCGCTGTTGCTCCATATAATTTTTCTTGTCAATAAAGTCGATCGTCGACAAACGTTCCTCGTAACAATCTAGTGAGTGGGTTTTGCATGGTTCCTTAAGTGAAGGGTGGAGCATACTCTCCCTACGAATATATGTCATGACCCCCACTGTTTACCCAGAAACATTTTCTATATATGGGTCCATAAATCCCCATTCTTACATTCTTGGGTACAAGGATTTAGGACGGGGCGCTTATTAACATCCGAACCTGAAGATTTAATTCCGAACACCATGTGTTACCAGTGTAGTATAAGTTCGACTTGATTTTCTGATGCAGCACATCACTTTGAGTCCTTTTCTCCTAGTTTAGACAGTATGAGGCCTCTTTTCCTATGTGGACACAATGCCAGGTTTTAACCTCACAGCTAAGCAAGTTTAGAAATTTTCACAAAAAATGCCATATTACCATGGTGTATTGTTCTTGGAGAGGTACTTGTCCAGATCAGGTTGATGAGAATCGAACCATGTTTTGGCTCTTTCACATGTAGCGTTTACGCAGAGGGGACAGCGCAGTAACATTTGCTTACTGGTCGCCTGACCACAAGCCAAGTGATCCCTTACTGCCTCTGCCATTCCCTACAAGACAGCAAAACTCTAGAAATCTAACAATTATTAGCCCCATTCAAAGGAATCACAATTGGACCTTACGGTACCATACACAGATCTAGGATCTCATTTAGGTTATCCATATAAAACTGAATTTTCAAATCAAATCAATATTCGCGACGCAACTCTGTTGAGATAAGAACCAATTCTCAAGTCTGTGTCATTAAACTCAATGTTTTGAGCAGCATGGTTGAAGGGACTTGTAAATAGGCCTAAATGCTTAGGTACTGTATGATAGGGCTGTATGATAGGGCTGTATGATAGGGCTGTATGATAGGGCTGTATGATAGGGTTTTAAAAAGGTTTTACTCGGAAGCTTCTTGGCTGATTTCATTACTGGATACTCTTTAACTTCGAATAAATTTCCCACTATCTGTGATGAACAACTGGGAAAAAATATATGTAACAAGATATGATTTCTTAAGTCAAATGGAGGCATATGCCTCTAGCAAAACAAACCTGAGATGATGATAAGGGGAACACCAAAGGGAGTTTCATTATCTGCATTTCCAATAAATATTACCTGGTACCCAACATGAATATGTGGCAGGACGATCACACTAAACCTCCGCTCTAAAAACTCAAAACCATGAACTGTTGACAATGTTTTGAACAGCCGGAGACAAACGCGCCCCTAGCATTTCACAGAGAACTTCAGGGGAGGCATTTTTTAATCACACATTGGCACATTAAAACAATCTGTGTCAATCGCTTTCATGTGCTGATGTCACTAGTTATCACCTGAATGAATGTAGCATTATCATTCATAGCAGCTGCTCTTCTTATATTCTCTACACCCACCTAGAAACACAATCGACAGAGCCACCAATACAGACATGATAATGGTGATCACGCGGTGCATGACAGCCATGCTCAGAGTACTGATATCGATGAGCTGGGAAGCCCTATGATGCAGCTACAGTGACAATTTGAATAAGTGGGCTGGCCCGTTTATATAAAACAATTACCCTCTTGACTCAAAAGCCAGCCTGGCAGATAAAAAATATACTTTCTTTGAACCAGGATTCTGATTTTTTTCTGTGCATGTTTTACATTGGTATTATTCTTGAATGGGGTCATAGAGTTTGCTTCCTGGTTAATGAGGAGACTTTGTCAGAGATGAGGAGTGAATTACGAATGGATGCCCTTTTCGTGACCACCATGGATTTTTCTGGGGTTTGATCCAAGGACACACAAGTTACACATTCTCACAACTAAGTTTGGAATTCTGTTGGATTTCCATATAGTTCATATCCAACATCAAAGAGGTCAATTTTCAATTTTTATAGTATTGAGATGAAAAGAATGACCGAGTCTTCAGTAATTTCCGATTATCTGAGCGGCAATTCGGCAAAAATTCTATTTCCCTTTAACAAAAGTAAATTATCCAGACAGCTTTTAGTCTAGAACAGTAATAAACTGATCTACTGGAACTGTACAAGAATGCTTGACTCAAGGTTGTCAATTCGGGTGCTGAACGCGCCGAACTCCCATTGGGAGTTTGAGCTCCTCACATAATTCCCAGCTCCTACTGCTCACAAATAAGCCTCAGGATAGAAGGCTTGCCAAATAGGATGGCCCCCATAGAACATTTACTTGTCAAACTTGTAGCACTTTATTGACCCTTTCATCAGTGGCAATGTAGACTCACTTTAGCAGCAAAATCTCCAGCGTACTCTAAGTCAAGTTCATATAGTGTCTCAATGTGGTCACTAGTGAAGGCTATGGGCACAAGTAGCAAATTCTTCTTTCCCCGCTTGGCTAATCCTTCAATAACTGCATCTGTCTGTGGACCAAGCCACGGTAGAGGTCCAACCTATAGTGGGAAGATAATCAGAGCCAACATAAAGTAAAAGTACCAAGCTTGTACCAAGAATAGCTGAGGTGAGGTGCCACTTCTTTACCATCTTCACCTTCCCAAGCTTTGAAAAACAGCTGTGTATCCATTTCCTGCTGGGTGACCAAAGAGGGTGTTTTTGAAAAATCCCGCGCACAAGCTATCTTAAGCCCGAGCCCTTCAGCCACAACACCTCCGTAAACATGTAATGTACTCTATACTGATGAGAACTAGTAGATTGCATTTCGTGATCATGTGACTAAACCTGTGTGTGTGCTTACTACCGCTCATTATTGATGCATGAACTGAAAATTAAGTGACGCCCAGTTCCTAGATACAAAACAAGATTACGGCATATAATCTCGTCTTAGCAATCCTACCATATGGTTAAAGATACAGCCTAAATAATGTCCATCATAGAAGCTGTGGATGCTCTTGATCACACTGAGTCAAGCTAAAGTTGGGCTTAGTTATAACGAGTCTAGACTGTTTTAGGTAGAACTGTAACTCGGCCAGTTAGACCAGCTTGTACCTACAGTCTACCGTATGAGTTGATATCCTGTTAGACCAATTTGTACATTACAGATACAGATGTACGGTACAATATTAACTAACCTTCGACTGCCAGACTAGTCTGTATGAGTGTGAGTTTCCTAGTCCCTCCATAACTCTACTGACGGTCGCCGCTACCTCAGCAGCGTACGGATCTCCACGATTCACCACCTACAGTATGACGGAGTGCCAAGTCTATTTACTACATTCCAATCTCCCACCACGTGGTCGCAGTTTAAACTCCATAAAATTCAATAGCGGTGACAGGAAGTGTTACCGACCTCAAATTACTTTTAGGTCCTAATAAAGTCTTCTTGTTAATCAGAGGCAAAGCACCATTACCCACCCCCTGCGATGGAAAGAATATGGACAGTAAATAGGTGATAACAAATTCTTCATGTATGTGACAGCTGATGACATTTGATACCATGGTTAATGGGTGCCCGTGCAGCGTTTCTCTTGATATTCAAAAATCCAATGCACAGTGATCCCTACTCCCTTGTTCGAAGGGCAGCAATCGTGAACAAGGGAAACTAGGCCTTTAATAAACTTTACACAGCGAACGGTGACTAAATTTTGGGTGACTCTTCGTTAAAAAAATAATTGACTTATGTTCACTGAAGGGGTCACTGAATTCACTCAATGTGTGTGTGTGCGTGTGTGTGTGTGTGTGTGTGCGCGCGCGCGCGCGCGCGCGTGTGTGTGTGTGTCAGGCGATTTTCTTTTCCCAGAGACTGTGAGAGATTCTGTATGACAAGCATGGAGAGATAGGCAGGCGGCTCTAGAATCCATCCTGATAATATGGTATTAAAACAGTAAACATTTAGGTGGCAAACCAGCGCATTCCTCTGGATACAACCCAGGTGAAGCATGAAATAGACTAAACACCGAGTTTAGGTCAGGATGGATAAAAAGAGTAGTGTTATCACGTACCTTCATAGGCAGGGAATGAGCGGAAAACAAAATGACTACATCATCACGTACTGCATCTGGAAACTTCTCAAGTTCTGCCTGGATCACCTCAACAAATGCCTGTAATGACCCAATATCTCCACATGATAGAGACTGAGATGCAAATGGTTATCCGGAACGGCCACATTGCCTGATGATAAAAGTCATGTTAGGTGTGTGCCCTGTGACTAGAATGTATCCCAGGATGAATCCTAACCATTCGCAAAACTGGTAAGATTCTCCGAACGGTGTCAGTTCCCAACACTGTTATCTTTTTTTACTCCCGACGGGCCCCGAGTAAAACGTAATAAGGTTATAATCTCAAAAGATATGGGAGGGCCTTGTTGGAAATATATTGGGATGTTTTAGGGAATTACTTGGGTCATGTAATATGCATTGTTTTGTGAGGAATACTAAAAACAGAGTTTCCATTAAATTAGCATTTTATTTCTGATATAAAACCCTTCCTGAATTAAACATCATTGAGTTTTTGGGGATTTCTGGCAGGACAGCCTCTAAATTATTTTCTCAAACTCAAGAAAGGCAAATAATTCATTGAGTCAATAGGGAGTCATAAGGTCATAGGTCTATTCGCGTGATTTTGGTCAGTCACAATCAAAGAATTTCAGTCGCAATCATGCAAACACACGACCGCAGTCAAAAAACTCGAGGTTTTGATCTCATCGGAGTTATCTTCTCTCAACTTCAACTCCGAGCCGAACAATCGTTCGCGATTCGTTATCCAATGCAGTAATCAAATCTCTTTGTGGTAACCTTGACATTGCCTAAGCTGTCAGGTGAGGTTAATGACCACTTTCAGTCGTGAGGTTCTGTTCACAAGATTTTGGTCGCAATCTTCGGAGATGCTTTCTAAAACCACGCTTTTCGGTCGCAATTCTGAGCAAAGCTGAGACTGCCACCGAAAACCGATTCAGTCGCAGAAAATCCGATCACACGAATGCAGCTAATGATTACCATTATGGCACATAATACATAGTATACAAGATGCAAGAACATGTATGAAATGAATATGTACCAAGGATGGCACTTGTGAATTGTTTGTGGTCTGCTCTACGGATATCACCTTATCTAGCTGATAGGTGTTAAGCTCTTACCTTCACAAGCAGCGGATGTGTCGGCCATCTGTCGATTACACTCCAAATCATGTTGCTGGGTTTCTCTCGCTTAGCATAATGCTTATAGATAGCATTCAGACTACTTCCTGTAGTGGAGCAGCTGTACTGAGGATACTGAGTAAAAGCAACCACTCTCTCTATCCCATCTCTATAAAACAAGGTGGTTAGCCGTGGTTAGAATACACAACTCGGACGCTGTGAGTGTATGGCCCCGTACAGGGAATAATAATGCGGAGTATAAACAGAAGCAAAAGAATATGCCGTCCATTTCCCCTGTGCCCAATAACCGCCCACAACCATCCATCAAGTTCCGCCTGAACAACGAATTGGACGAGACTTTGAAATAATTGAGAAATAATTGGATAAACTGCGAATTGAGAATTCACCGTATTGTGCCTGTAACACTGCGATACATCATTAGACAGCAGTAAAAGTCCGGACAACATAGAGGGCCTTAAATTATCTATGTATAGGAATGGGCAATTGAGTGGATTCCAGAAAAACTTGAGGTGTTGCAACCAGCCGCACCCGCAGCTGGGCACACTTACTGAACTGCCAGACCACACCAAGCTGCGCCCGCCCCGAAAGACCTAGCACTCCCTATAACCGTAGTCACATATGCAAACTTCTGGAGCCACAACGTATGATGATGACAGCAAGACCCAAAGAAAAAAAAGTAGAAACTTACGCTTCCATTTTCTCTATCGTATCCTCTGTGAGGGGATTCACATATCGAAAGCCAATATAATGCTTATGAGGTCCTGTTTCTGGACTTATTTGGTCTAGCAGTTCAGCCATTCGTTTTCCCTGTAAATCAGTCCACTTCAGTATCGGAGAGCCACCTCCAATCTCCTCATATTGCTTTATAATTTTGGGTGTCCTTCTCTTTGCTATAAACTCTGCCAATCGCCTGTAAACAATTGATAATGCCATTCCTCAACTCGCAGATACCTTTCGTCTACTCGGACACTAGCCCATTCTATTTGATGGCCTTGAAACCCTGAGGGTTGTTGGAGTGGTAGGGGTTATGTGAGGAGCTTACACTCACAACATTGACCGTTGTTACCGGCGAGAACATGTGCATAACGTCCTTCAGATTACAACTGATTTCTAGAGCAGAAGGCATACAGCCAGAGATTATGGTACTTTTCTGGAAATAAAGTATAGAGTGTACTTGAAGGATTCGATGTCGGGGCATGCTGACTAAGACACACTAATGAAGCAAAGTGGAAGAGTCATCATACAGCTATTGCTGGTTGGCGCTACCATGTACTTTTGCATGAATCTGTCAACGGCAACAATTTTGTGAAGAAATGAGGTAAGTCTAACATGAGTCATGATACCTACCATAACAAGTGGAAAGAGATGTGAAGGAGTATACACTACAGAGTGTGTGTATGAGTACAATGAAGGCCTAGACACACCACACTTACTTCTGACCAGGCAAAGGTATCAGATCTTTGTCTGAGAAAAGATTGAGTAGAAACGAGTGAACATCTTTTGTAGTTTCAGGGCCTCCCATATTTAGAAGAAAGACTCCAGTCTTCGCTTGTGTACTCTGCCATCTGGCGAATGAAAGTGATGCGGCTGTCTGGCTGGATAACTGTTGGTGGGTGCCTCTCCCACCTGGAAGAAAACCGGAGTAGGTATACAAGGAAGACAGACAGACATTCACCTCAGGCTCAAATGCAAACTAACCGCCACGTTTATTATAATACTCATTAATAATAGGGCTATATTTGAGTTTTACTCATTCACTACATGATATCAGTATATGGCATATCATATCATGAGTGCAGGACTGACAGTGACTGAGTCGGACTCTGAGTAACTCACTGACTAACTCAGTAACTAATTCGCTCACAGTCAGTGAGTCACTGACTGATTAGTGACTGGGTGAGTCAGAGTGGGTCAGTGGGTGAGACTCAGACTGAATGAGTGAATCAGATTCAGT
>Ga0224511_10003824_pt1 | contig 11071 bp, 5 predicted proteins | sample SF_May12_sed_USG_2_FD_169988 | JGI IMG/M metagenome (GOLD analysis project Ga0224511, IMG submission 169988) | Sediment microbial communities from San Francisco Bay, California, United States - SF_May12_sed_USGS_8_1 | ecosystem: Environmental > Aquatic > Marine > Sediment | place: USA...
TGCCTCACTAACAAGTTTGGCGGAGTTAGGAACCTCCTTCCCTATGAGTAGGTTGACATGTCTTCTCACATAAGCACAGTGACTTCACTATTAGAATACTCAACTATTTCATTAAAGGGGTTAAGCCACGGTCGAGGATAGATGCTCTCTTGGAGTTGCGTTCCCCATTTTAAAAGGGAGATAACTCCGCATTCATTGCGGCAATAGCGATTGATCCTTTTCCAAATAGCGAATATCGGTCACTCGAATAACTACGGCCCAAATGGGCCAAAAAGAAATAAAATGGGGTCCAAATACTAAAACTTAGTAACGTAATGATCTTTACTCCCTCATAACATAAGGCGCATTCACGTGCTCAGGTTTTTCGCGACCGAAATGGAATGGAACTAGAAATTCGATGTAAAATCGGAGAAAAGTGAAGCTACAAGAAGTGCTTTACTGGGAGCCGTTGCGTTTGGGCTTCTATCTTTGCGCAAAAATGGCACTAACGGCCACTGACAAAGGTGAAACCTTCACTCTGAAACCCTATTTCTGTATTTTCGTTGCACATTTTCTCTATTCAGACTTGTGTAACTACAAGTCTAGTATCAATGCAAACAGCTCCGTGTTAATTTCCTGTTTCGAGGCCAATTTTGTTGCGCCAAGGGCTCCAAGTATGCGCAATGAATAGGATATTTAAGCTTGGTAGGCTTCAGGATGTGAAAATAAACGGACACTTTTGGCCATGGCTTAACCCCTATAAGTTTCTCTAAGTTAAATCGCTGAAGAGTGCCCTCATACTGATAAAACTTTTACACCAGAGGAATTGCCACAATCTTTTGACATGGTTTCCTGCCAAAATCATGTTGCGGCAACTTAATGTGGGTATTGACCATTGAACTGTCAATATTCTGTCCATTGCCCGATGAAGCTAGCATTTTTCTTCCGCCGGATCTACACTGCGATCTTGTTGGCTACTTTACTAGTACTACAGTAGTAGAATAGTTTTACAAAAGGTGACCAGCGTACAGAGTCCTTACGCGCTGATGGGACTATAACAATTCCATTTTTACATGAATGAACTATTGAGCTGCATGCTACAAGTGAGCTTGTGGGTATTGCTAGTAATAGCAACTAATTTCGTCTTCGTCGCTCATGCCTCCATTCGGAATTTGTCAGCCTACAAATTTATGTCACAAAAACTAGGCCATATTGCGTATTTTTTATGAGTGAACAAGTACAGTGTAAAAGCAACACATTGCCGCAACTAATTGCGGAAAGCTCTCCCTGGTTTAAAAGTCAGACTGTAGAACTTAGGTGTTACCACATTTCTGTGCGTGGGAGCTCGAGTGACTATTTGCCGGTCTCACATTGTATCTTTGATCTCATTTTTTCGAAGATCTTGCTCAAAACCTGCTGCGTTTAATGGCTGATAAGGTATGACACAATACGATGGTGAGCGGAGCTTAGCGATTCCCGTTGGTTTCATCCCTATCTAAACACGGATCCGATAGTCAAGCTGTTGACTCACTATATAGGCTTATATGATCCAAACAGAAAATGAAGTTGTGTTTGCTGTTTTAGCGATTTGTTTGAAATTCACTCAATGTACAATGCATTCGTGGTAAAAGCCATCTTTTGTGAATCTTTGATGAGAATACAAAATATGAAAAAATAGTTTGGAGTCAGCATGGCCGCCGATTGATCTCGCTTGGCAAGGTAACGGATATGACGATCGTTTGGCCGTTAGCAAGGACTATTGCGTACAAACTGTGCTTGGTAAGCATTACCAATGAACTGAATAACAAGTAACCACAGGAATTTCATCGCCCTGGGCACAAGGCATCATGAATGCCTGCCCGCAAGTGGTAGGAAAAACATCGCTAGTTTGCTAAGTCAACCACTTTTCCACCACCGGAGAGTACAACGACTCGCCCCTGGCGTGTTTTTTACTGACTGTCCACGGTGAATCCGACGCAACCGCTTATACACTTTAACGAACAACGGCCAGTCCAATGATACCAGGCGGTCAAGATGGCCTTTCCTCTTTTAATTGGAATTGCTTGGGTCATATTGATGTTTGGTTGAAGTTGGCCTTGGGCATAGTAAACCTATTATATTATACTAGCCCTGCCCGGACTTCTAGGCCCACTAGACACTGCGCTATATTCTCACCCGACGCCAATGGATGCCATAGTTTGGTGGTTAGTGAAGTGCATTGATCACCCTACTGTCAGTGTTGCTGATTTCACATCTTATATCACAAGGGCTCTCTATCCACTCGTGTGTGTAATGGAGATACATCCTGGTCGTATGGATAGCACACCCTCTGCGCCATTACCGCTAAAAAAATTTGAGTGCTTCTCAATGCCCTACCTCTTCAACATACTTTGTTGCTTCCTGATTGTTATTGACAGACTGACTTGCCACGGAAAATCAATCCGTGTGCCTAAACATTGGTTACCACTTACTAACCAAATAATAAGAATGATGTGCAATGTGTGTGTGTGTTTTATTGTTCTAAACCGAACCAAAAGTCGAGAACAAATATTGAAAATGTATTTATTCTGTCAGTGATTTTGAAGAATTAAAGAGATTGGTGGCGTATGTTTCACGATTAGAATTATACAGCAAAAAGGAGATGACATTCTTCTAAGAACCTTTCTGCTCTAAATCTATGCCCGGAATACTTATCGTTGTATTCATTATTGCTCCCATTTCTCTTGTCATGATGGCGTGTGTATCTTGTAGAGGCCCAGGCAGGAATTGTTATCTCTCTGGATAACTCATATGCTAGTCTCATATCAGCAGATCAAGTTCTCTTCACTACCAAAACTGGAGATATGTAAGTCTCAGATCTTATTTTGCATGCACAAAATGGTAGGATGAGCGGTGGATCAGCGGAAAGCGTATTGGGCCATGGACTGGAGGTCCCTGGTTTAATTGTTAGCTCAGGCAAAACGCAAAACTTTGTCTTTCGAAAAACCGTCGTCGATTTCGGATCCCAGTGTTAACTAAAGGAAACCCACCCATAGAGTTCCCTTGATCATTGGTACGTGAGTGCAAGTAGAAATTATCCTGATAGTGCACCCTGAGAAACGCTGAAATGAGGACAGCAGGCCATTTTCGGCATACCCCTGACACTTGTCAGGACACAAAGAAGATACAAAAAGGTTCAAAATTCCAGTTGTAGATAAAAGGGATTGGTCTTTCTTCTTTCCCTTGGTATATTTTTTTATTCTTATTTTCTTTCGGTGCATTGATATTGATAAAATCCAAATTGTCCTTTGTAGTTATGTTTTGACTATGGTATTGGATAGTACCAGAGTGATGAAAAGTTTTCATATGGAGAAGGCAGCCTCCAGCGTTATCCCATCATGCGTAAGTTCAAAATATTCTTTTGTATCGCAAACAAGACTAGTCTGATACAACTGATCTAGCTCAATTCCAGAGACTAAATAAAAGATGAGGTTGGACAGCTAAACAACTAACATAACTGATGAGCTTGACGACTCCCTCCCCGAATCATTTCTCTATAGGTTATTTTACTGGTAGAGTACACATGTTACTTTTACAGATTTGCGTCGTCTGCAATGGAATTGTTTTCCTTGGGTCTCATCTTGGCAACTCTCTGCTACTAAAGTATACAACAAAGAACTCGGCAGACAAGCAAACTCACGCACTGGTACGAACCCTTATTCAGTGATGGCGAATCGTTTTTTCAATTACCTTTATATGCATAAATTTTCTGAATTACGCAATGAAACTTGATTGTCGCATTCGGTGTGCAGTGATTCTTGCACATGTTGATTAACATACTGCTTGCTGACTCATTTCAGACGAACCATGCTGATCATGATTTGGCAAATACCTCAGAGCGGGATTCTGATTGGATTGGTGAGTTACCGATTGCTCATCTTTTTTCCTCTCCAATTCTACTCAGGCACTTGGACATCTTATCCAATGGACCTCCCAAGCCTGAGGCTTGTTAGAGCGGTAGGAGGTAGGATGAATGTGCGAAGCTCATCCTCACAACGGTGGCCTACCGTGACCTGGATTTGAATCAAGGTTCTCACTGTTGTAAGCCCACTGTTTTCACCACTGAGCTATCTTATTATCCCCTCTTTTGGTAAAATGAATGTGGACCCAATTTTGTGATTAGTTCAGAGAACACTTTCACAATGCGGAAATCAGATAACATAGGAGTGGGCTCAGTGGTGTTATAACCGAATCTAAAAGCCTCCTTGGACTGGTACGCTTATCTCACCCCTGTTTAGATGCCCGTAGTCAAAGCTGGAGTTTCTCGTGCATATTTCTGCCGATGACCTCTGAACCTCCGTAATATGAAGTGGCCAGGCAAAATCCGATATTTTGGAGTATAATTAGTATATTGCTTTAGAAACAGGAAAAATAATGCGCGATATATTGAATTGTCACAGATAAAGTAAAATCGTGGTAGGGTCCAGAGTTTGAGTTGGAGTCAGACTAGCCCATAACACTTAAGTGTAGCATCAATGGTTGATCCGTTCCAGTAACATTCATGGAGAACACACAAACTAGTTTCTGTATTATATGTGAAAGCTCTGCATATCGGCATTCGCGTACACGCAATTGCACATCCCGTCGACGAACTTGTTTTGTATGAAGTAATGTACGCGGTGTCGCATGATTTGCCATCGTCGACGACCTGAAATCGGTGGTGCCCTTTTATTCTCGACGTGCGTCCGCACACCTTCGCTTCACGTACTTTCAACAGAAACACTTCTGTTGATGTACGCGCACTTATTGTCTCAGCATGAACTTTCTGTATGAAGACATTGTTTGTGCTCAGGCATGTATTCTCTGTGACATTACTTCTGATACAGAGAGGCCCAGCTCCATTCATATAGTCTGTGTACGAATAAATATTCTTGCTAATAGCTATCAGGTTGGTGCTGAGGGTATTTGCCATTGATAATTGGGTGTTTGTGTAGCAAATTTCATTTCTGTCCGTCACCGATTGTCCGCTCGTGGTGTTGAGCGTTCTCAATCTGCAATTACCTCGATCATAGTAGGGTATCAGGGTTCCATTGATGAAAAATTCAGCTCGGGCGTTAGGAGATGTAATGGCATAGTATTCGGGGCACTCCAATACATTGCATTTGACTATGTTTTTTATTCCTTCTTCACCACCTACTTGTATGTAAAGGTTTTGAGCTTTGTATACAAAGATGCTTTTAGGTTCGCGGAATCTGACAGCTGAGTGTAGACCAGTTATAGGAATAGCGGACTGGTCATCACCACATGTATTAATATATGGGGCGTGTTGCCAGCTATTCCCCATCCATAGTTTGATGATGCAATCTTTCAAGCGGTCGGCCACCAGCACTATGAAAAAATCAGGGCTTACTGCCATAGTAGTTATGTCTGAAATATGAAGGAATACATCATTTTCAGACGAGTGGCGTCCCAAAGGGCAGCTGTTCTCTAGCCCAGGCTGCACTAGGCCATATATATGCGCGCATCCATTTGCATCAAGGCTGTAAATCGCCGTGGTTGTGGCCGCAAATACTCTGTCATCGAATAGCGGATCCCATGAAATGCCCCGCACGTCCATCTGTGAAGGTATTGGGATGGTGCTGAGCAGTTCTAGGATCTGATAACTGACTGACCCTAAAATCAGCGCGAAATCGTTAAAAGCATGTTTAGACACTTCAAGCACAAAATAAAAGTGATATGTCAAACTTAACTCACCATGAATCAGTAAGAGCATTAGATTGGATACCCACAGAAACATTATCTTTCGGCAAGCCTGTGGTCAGGAGTGGACATGTGAGCAACACAGCGCCTTCTGAAGTGGCTCACTTATCGATTTTTTAATGAGCTGGTTTGTGGTCAGACAGGTAGATCCTTGAATCACTGCAAACTCGCTTGTTTTACAGTCTAAATCAACAATACCAAATGATCCGTTAATTGTATAGGTATCCTGGTGGCAACCAGGTATAGCCTCTTGCAGAAACAGTAGTTATTGATACCAAAATAGGACAACCATATGAAGTTTTATAGCAGCGATCGCTGTGGAGGGCTCTAAATACGCACAATGGATAGGGGTCTATCAAAGCTTCCATTTGAGCTGGGTATTGGGCCCATTTATTTATGGCAGGCTTCAGAATATAAAAACAAGTGAAGACACATTTGATTTTGTCTTCACCTCTTTGGGGTTTGCTATGATAGGTGCTACATTGATGTTGGGCTGTTGAATGGAGTCATGGCCATTTTGGGAGTTTAATTTTGCATTCTCATTATGATTGTTCCTGCTGAGGCATGGTTTTATTTTTGTCACCTGATCGTGATCAGTCTGTGGTGAGGGTATGTGTGTCGGTGTGGATAGCTAGCTGTTCATATGCAGTGTACATATGCATGTAGAGTTATCGTCTCTATGAGCGTGTGATGTATAGTGGGGTTGCTTTCTGGTAATCCGTGTCAACGTTATTTGTTGCATAATATCCACCCTAGGATAGATATTTCAATGAACATTTTAGAGGCTATCTTTATTAGAGTTGTCCTCCCCATTCTGAGACATTTTGTATTACATAAAAACTACTCGCACACAATAGCAAAAGTTTTGGGTATACAAACCTCACCGAGACTAACAAGATTAGTCCTTTATCATTTTAGGCAAAATATTAAGATAACTATAATATTACAAAATTGCATAACAAGTAATGGGGGCACCTGGTATAATCAGGTCATGTGAAAAGCAAGCATGAAGATGACATGCTCCATCGCTATTATCAAAGGTGAATGCTGTGCATCGTGTATTCAGAGCGCACAAGGTTCCACAGCTATCTTTGCTTCCAGAAATGACGTTGCGCAGATAATCTTCATCGCACCGATTGTTGCTCCCGACTATTGTAAATGGATGGTGACCTTGCCGCGGCTTTGGCCCAGCACAGATTTTATTTTGGTTTCTTAAAACATATACCCAGTCATTATTTCTGGCGGTGAAGGTGAGCCCCGCGCTTTCCTCCAGGATAAGAGGGCCAGTGTCCAAGCATCCTTCATTTGATGGTGGCATTATACATAGCTCTGGTCCGCCATTAATGAAATCCAGATAATGATAAATTTTGCCCTCAGTAGTAAGAAACAGACTTTGACCCATTCTAACCATTGTGATTTTTGTATCGCACCAGTCGCTTCTCTTGATGGTGGTCTCTCCATTCAAATTCTCTATCAGCTTGCAGCTCTCTCGATCATAGTAAATTATCTTTGTTTGGCGTCCAGATATTCGAGAGATTATGAAGTCGACTGTGCTATCAGTCACAAATTGTAACTCTTGACATTGCTGATAGACAGTATTGCATTCAACAATGGTAAAATGCGATATTAGATCTACCCCAAAGTATAGGCAATGGTCTATTTCTTCTGGCATAATTGACAGCGGATTCTTGAGGCCTGTGTTTGAGAAAGATCCTAGACTATAACCATTGTTATGACAATTTCCAAGGTATTCCTTATGTTCAATTGGCGTACCATCGCTTGAAAAATACAATACATAGATACACTCGTCCCCTCTGTCCGCCACCAGTATCACCCACTCATCTAGTATTTGAGTCGCAACAATATCAGTTATCTTGCCAAAGGCATTGTTAACATCACCATAACCACGATATTCACATTTATCAAAGTCTGATTCGCCATAGAGATGGTAGCAACCAGTTGCTGTTATACCTATGATATATTCATTGTCAGGCTCCTGACCAGCTGCGAATATTTCTGAAGAGTTGAAAGGATTTCCTGTAGTGGTTGTGATATCGAAGTCTAGCGGTACAGGAAACCTCGTGACCTCGTGAAGTGTATTACATTTCACCCCGGCTACAAACAAATTCATTATATTCATAAATTATTCTCTTGGAAATCTCAATGTTTGATTAGATTTTGTCTGTATGGGTGCTCATCAGCCTAGATCTTCTCCTTGTAAAGATTGTCCCTTACCCGCTGACTGTGTGGAGAACTGTCTTATGGTCGGTTCAAACCCGGAACGTTCTTTGTAAGCTCGATCATTCTCCGGGCAAAGCTCGAGCTAACATCAATGGCGGATAGCACGAGCATTCTTTTGCGATTATTGCAGGTTGGACCTGCAATAATCGCAAAAGGTGGCGCTGGCAACAGCGATCATGTGACTAAGTAACCGCCATCCCATGTTTAGCCACAAAAATAACATGCTGAGCTACGTCATTAAGCAGGAATAGTGATTAGCCCTGAAACACTGGTCTTTGACCGCGCTGAAAGCTAGGTCAAAGAACATTCTTTGACCGCGTACAAAGAACATTCCTGGTTTGAACCAACCGTTAGAGGCCACTACTTTTCCTCAAAGCGTTCACTTTCCTCAGCTCTGAATAGAGCTGGGTACCCATCCCCTGCTGGGTGAACAGAGAGAGTTTGTGAAAAATCCCACACGCAAGCTGTGTTTTGAACCTGGGATCTTCAGCACCAGTGGCGAACTCTCTAACCGCTCGGCCGTCACGCCTCCTATCTTTCTAAGCTTTCCTCTTGTGGATAATAACTGTTTTATATATGCACTTGTTCCAAACAAACTGGACTTACCTAGCTGATATACTCCTACAAGCATTTGTGCAAGCGCGTATATACACATGTTGGTTTGTAATGATTTTTATACCGAATGATTTATAGGTTGAAAAAATGTGCCATGTGAGTGGATTTATCGACTTTTCCGTGGTTAATTTCCATTGTCTTGGCTTTGTATTTCATAACGTGTGGGCTACTTCCCATGTATAGAATAATTCTGTCACGTGTCTAGAGTAATTTCCAATATGTGCAAAAATAGGGCACAGAGATATTAAAAACACAAGTTTTAGGTTTACTATCTCGTGTGATAGGTCAGCGAGCAAATGACTGTGTCTCACAGACTGGCTTCCCCATGGCCCTGATTCAATTCCCGGTCGTGGCGGAGTAACTCAAGGGATGTTTCCCTGTCTGATCACATGTGCTGCCTTGCACATAGGCCTGGGAGGACCAAAGGCTAAGACCACAGCTGTAACAATGGTGAAGAGTGGGGTGGCGCCCCTTAGAAAAAATGCCATGAGATGCCTACGTATCAACCTGGTCTACGGTGGACAAAAAGAGTCTCGTGTGATAACCTTTGTTGTCCCGATAAATATTGGCGAACCTTTTAGCCTCGCGGTAGAAATTTGTGCATGACATAAAAAAAGGCTAGGCTATAGGCTGAGCCTGTATCATTTTGTTTAATGAAAAAATATAAACATACATTAGAAAATGTGGGCATGATAACAGCGGACATGCTGGAATATGAAAATCTGAAAAATTTGTGTAACTCCGAGACTAAAATGGCATGGTGTTGATCAATTTAAGACTTTCAGTATAAAATGTGGATTGAATCAAGGAGAAATTGTTCCTATCGTAACAAGACAGGCATTTTTTATCTTTTCATTTAAACATCTTATTGAGGTGACTAGTGACTTCATCTTTTTCTTTCATGAAAAATATAACTGTATCAAAGATTTTATTGTATAGTATATAGTATATACATACAGTATGTTTGCTATAGACTATTGATGTATAAATCTGTTGTTTGTTGTAAGCATAAATAGATATGCATGTATTTTACATGTATTTGTTAGTTGCATATAAGTAATCACTCTTTTTTTATAGCTAAAGACGCCTCTGTGCTGGAGAAAGAGCTTGATGAGTTGGAGGTGTACGGCTCTTCTGAAGCGCAGGGTGATCAGACTGAAATACAAAAATATGTCTTCCAGGTAAGTTTTCATCTTTATACCAATAGATTCAGTCCTAATAGCTTATACTGGGATTATACGGGTGCATTTGCCCGACGTATCTCAAAACCATAAGATATGTCAGACCCCTTTTTGAGCAAAAAATGTTGTTAATTAGATACTGAGAGTCGTTTAAATACCAAACCAATATCAAACCTGGTCTACGGAACAAAATACTGATAGAAGTCAATAATGGTAACACAGGTCAAAATTAGGAAAGAACCCAATATTAAACTATCCCAGCATGTGTAGTTGATCTGATTTGAAAATTTACTTTACATGGATAACTTAAATAAGGTCATAGATAGTTTTTACATAAAGGTCCATGAAAATAAGAAATTCTATACAGCCAAACAAAAATCAGTGCCAGAAACAGAGTCCATTAGACAGTCCAGGTCAGGTATATGTGTGTGGCTTTCTTTTGGCACCGGGGAAATTTTCAGCTCCCAAGGTGAGGTCAAGGAAATGCCTCTTTGTACTCCTATCATTGCCCCTAAGGTGGTGTAGTCCGCGTCCTTTGTACCACTCATGGTGACATAGTTGTGAAAGAAGGTCTACATGGCTGTATAAGTTGCAAGAAATTCAAAACTTTCAAATAGCTCTATTACAGCTTAAAAATTGAAAAGCCTTGAATATCACCCCTTCCCCACTGGTCATAACCAGTTGTGAATATCTGTCCATCTACAGCAGTTAGCGCCAAATGACCAAATCCCAATGCTTGTTAATGGCCTCCTTCGTTACGCGCCAATCATCTCCATTTTCTGCCTTTGCGGTCCCAGTGATGCAGGCGATGTTACCAAATAGCCTCGCTGTGCAATGTCAAAGTGACTAAATCATGGAAAAACGGTGACACATATGAAATGGGAGTCTGTTTCAACCAAGGATCGGCCCATACGAATGCAAACGTTTTTTATCGATCACCTTTTCTGATCATGTGCGTAAAATAATAAATAAAGATAAATGCTGAAATATGCCTATTTCCCATAAGCTAACAAACCATATTTCACAGTCTTCCGGCACTTGTTGGACAATATTCTGGCTTTAGACCACCAATATTGGCTTCAATTGATTTTCGACATTTTGTAACCATAGACCAGATCTATTGATAATCAATCCCGGAACCATGCTATGGTTTGTTGTTTCTTTGCCAGACAAATTCACCATAAACCGAGAAATATACGTCAATAACTTACATAGTATTCAATTTCAATGCCACTTGAATGTTACTGGAAAAAGCATCAGAGCCTCTTAAATTATTGAGCTTTTTATAATTCATGAGATATTGAAACGCCCTGAAC
>Ga0224511_10003825_pt1 | contig 11071 bp, 8 predicted proteins | sample SF_May12_sed_USG_2_FD_169988 | JGI IMG/M metagenome (GOLD analysis project Ga0224511, IMG submission 169988) | Sediment microbial communities from San Francisco Bay, California, United States - SF_May12_sed_USGS_8_1 | ecosystem: Environmental > Aquatic > Marine > Sediment | place: USA...
ATATACTTGGATGTACAAACTGCGATTGTTTGGCAATCAGTACAAAAATAGTTCAGCTATAAATCTTTAAATCCGTGAGAGTAATGTAAAGCACACTAGATTATAGGCCCTTATGCGCGATTACATATTATTATCCTTATGTTTGCTAACGCCTTTTATCACAAATGTCATAATTGTGATTTATAATGGTAGTGTATTTCCCTGGTTAAAATATTCAATATAGGTTTTAATACCTTTTGTACCTTTAATTGATCGTATTTTTACATGGATTGCATGTGATCAAATATACGTGTACGTCCATATATTGTATTCAATTTAAATATATCAATACAGTTTCGAAGGCATGCGCCATTAATATTGTAATGAAATTTGAAACAAATATATGATATTTATTAGGCCGTTAATTTGCATTCCGTAATTCTACTGTTTTGCACTTATGTATACTTGAACACGTATCCACTCTCCAATTGTTTAGTGCGTAAAACTACTTGTTTGTGTGTTTTCAGGATCATTTGGCGCATCTAATGGCGGAAAAGGCGGTAAGTTACTGCTGAATTCTAGACGCTAACCACAGGCTGTCGGTAGAAAATTACCGCCAAGGTGTCAGGGATACCTTATACAAGCGCCAGGATGGGCCATATTACGATCATAGAATAGTATATGTTACATGTCGTACCTAGCATTACATTAATATGTTAATTCTACAGTTCGCCAACTCAGGTCATGCCGGCACCGACTGCAGTAGGGGAAATATCAATGTCGTTGCAGTACGGTTTTCCAGTTCAGCTTGGTCATGCAATGAACGCAACAAGTCAGGTTTTAACGAGCACGCCAGGGCTGGGCGCCCGTGCGGGGAAAAACAACATTTCCATGTTAATAGACACATGGGCACCTGCAGTTGCTACATGTGTATCACTGCAGAAGAAATCATTAAACACACGAATGACTCGCAGCGGACTATAGTGTTACCCTCCCTAGTGCTTGTGTGTGTTTTATTGCTTCTCGGAATACCTGGATTTTTTTTCGCTGTGCATGTGTATGCCTTTAAAATGAACCGGAGTACCTCAGGCTATTTCATAATGACATTGGCAATTAGTGATTTGATTACCTGCGCTATCAGCTTGCCAGTGGAAACGGCTCTTATTCTAAACTTCTGGTCTTTTGATTGGACTACTCTGTGCAAATGTTCCCGTTACATCTCTGCCGCTATGAATAATACGTTCTCCTTTATATTAGCCGCAATTGCAGTCACCGTGTGGAGATATTTCGCTCAATCTATCTGCCATTAAACCCAAGTTTTTATACGCATGCATAGCCTATCCTCTCATTAAAGGGATCGAATTCGTCGAAAACAAAAACAGTTTACTACAACGCCAAGGAAGCCAATATTCTATGACGTCATATACGGCGCAGTTCACGCGCCAACTGTCAGTGGAAGCGGACCAACTAAATAATGCGCGTTCTCAGTGTAAATTAGTACGCACTTTAAGCACGAACTTGAATTTTAAGATGAACTCAACACGCCGTCATGGCGGGCCAGCGTTCAGAACACATCGACTGACGTGTATGGTGTTCCTATTCACCTCGGTGTTTAAGATTAGCTTTATTCCGTACCTTGTTATCGTTAGCATACGGAAACACAACCCGGACTACTTTAGTCAGTAAACGGAGTTTGGGCAAATGGTTTATCAATTTTTCCTGCGTTTCTATTTGATTAACTGCGCTGTTAATCCAATACTATATTGTTTCTACAATCATAATTTTCGGCATGGCGTCAAACGCCTATTCCAAAGTACATTTGTATTGTTGACACAATTTTTATGTCAGATTGTTAGATGATCAGTGTGTCCTGTAATAAGTGCATATGTGTAGTGTTGTATGGTTGTAATTGTTAATTTGTTAAATTGTTATTGTTTAAAGGAAAATTTGCACGGGTAATTTAAGAAATAGATAAATAATTACTAAAACTGAATGTTATTGAATTTAGTGGTTCTAGCTTTTCCTAGACACATTAAAACTCAATAAAATGTTGAAAGTTTTCAAGTTCTACCATATTTTGAAAAATCAACAATTAAAAGTATCGATGCTTTGGCGTATACAAATATATATATACTTGATTGCAAACATTATGTCCGTTTACCCATTTCTAATCAGTTAAGTTGTTGTTTTTGTTGTTAAAGCTGAACTTACAGACCGTGACTTTAGTCATTTTTTATCGTTTTGAAATGTATCATTTTATTGTTGTACATCATTGGGCTTTTAACTGTGATAATTCTGAAAATGGCAAAAACTTTTCTACACAGCTAGCCTTGTTGCTAACGTAATAAACGATCGCACCATGTTGTATGATTATGCTTTTACTAAAATGTTTTGTGTTTTAACAACCATTATATTGGAGGTAATACCGTTCCGTAATGTTTTATAATAACATCAAAGACTCACGTTCCAAGTAAACATGATTTTGCTACAATTATTGCGTTTTATTTTTTACAGATATTGTTACTTTTATTCACGAATTTGTAATAAACATTTTATTATTGATAGTTAAACGAACTGGAAGCTTTTTACTTTAGAAATATAATTGCCTAAGGGCTCTATGAAATAAAACATTTCATTGTGAAATATGTACCGGCTTTTGTGCTTATGATTTGGAAATTAAATAATGAAATGAAAGTGTGTTTATATTTTGCAGAAAACTTGAAAATTATAACTATTATTTTGCCCATAGAACACTTTTGATATATTATTACGACTGTACATGTGTGCGTGTTGGTCCAAAATATACATGTACATTTTACGCCCTACGGTTTTTACATGTATTTGTTAAGTCCATATAACATTCTACGAAATCATTTAACATACTTAGTCTGGCTTAGCAGAATGTAAACTTAATCTCATTTTAAAACCTCACGCGACCCTTAATAATTATATGCCATGAAAGAGAGAAATAATGATAGTTTTTAAGGGATTAAATTCCACTGAACCCTTTAAATGTCTAGTCGTTTTAGACAAAAATGCTATTCGACAGAAAAAGTAATTGCAGCCGTCATAGAAATGCTCTAGTTAAAGTCAACAACCTTAATTGTATTTTAAATTAAATTAAATAAACAGCGTGGATCTGTGCATGCTATGACCGATATATGTTTAAACGAAATATTAAATGTATGTTGACCCCGTAAATGCGTAATGATTTACGAAAATCATATTAATGATATAAAATTATCTTAGAATAATATTAAACATATTCTAATTAAATGCTACAAAACAACACGGTTGTCATTTATTTTCGTAAACGCAGGGAAGATACGCAATTGCGTAATTCTATACTGTGGTTCAAAGTTTTAATATTGTGAGAATCGGACTCCTAATCCGAGTGTTCCAGTCTCATCTTATTTTGAGCTGTAAACTTATGGATAGTTCCACAAATTTTCAAGCTACTCCCCAGGCGGCATATTTTCTTTGATCTCGTGATGCGGTTTATCACCAACAGGAAGTATGCTATCTTTTGTATTTTCTAGGTCAGACTGTCAGCTGACAATACAATCCTAATCTATTGGATTACAATTGATCATGTACAGTTATAAATGATCATGATTGACAGTTGTGGAACAGTCCATTGATGCTTCGGTTTTCCGTCACAGCTGGCTCATCCAGTCGCTTGCGGAGTCGTGTACGTATGTACCCAGGAACGCTGGTTGGTATACTGACCGCCCAGATATAACGGGTGTACCCAGGAACGCTGGTTGGTAGACTGACCGCCCAGATATAACGGGTGTACCCAGGAACGCTGGTTGGTCGACTGACCGCCCAGATATAACGGGTGTACCCAGGAACGCTGGTTGGTAGACTGACCGCCCAGATATAGATATAACATGTTTAGTGTTTAAAATACGGTGTTCAATCAAACGAACAAACAAACAAACCTTTTGTGTGCGTGTTAACATGTGGACGTATTTGTTAGTTTAAAAAGTGTGTATGAGTTCAAACATTTTGTGTTCAATTGCTGCCTCTAGCCATTCGTTTTTCTAACTTAAACGTATTTAGTGTAAACTATAACATTGTGTAAGTATCTACTGTGACTCTAGTTTTAACGGCCATTAAATGATTGCTGGGTGCTTGCAGTCTATGTGTGCATGTACATGTATGTATATCCACTAAATCAAGGGTTAGGTTCACGTGATATTGCGCGCACCTGATTGGTAGGAACAGAAATGTAAACATATCACTATTTTCATCACATATCTGTTAATCGGTTATACTTAAAACACTAATAGCCTAACAAGAATCCACTGATTTTCAATTACAATAGAATATGAGAAATTAATTCAGTTTTAATTTAATTAACATTATACATTTTAATATTTTCATAGAGTTAAAATTACAGATTAAAGAGTATTGTCTTTTAAAGAACAAACGTTAAGTGTATCCTTCGATATCCATAACAGCACTAAACAAGTAGAAGATGTTTGAATTAAACAAAAAAGCAGCTGCATTGCTGCATGTTTGATGTTAAATTGTTTTTAATAAAACAGCAGGACTGACCCATAAAACGATTGTTTGCAGCGCTTTCCAGAGCCCAACCACATTTGGATTCAGGGATTGAAATTGTAAATTATGTTCGTAATGACCTACAATCAGCCTGATTATCAGGGTTACACTTTTCTGGGATTGCCACATACATGTATTCACGTGGTCCTCTAAAGAAGTAGGATAATTACGACCTTTACATCCTCTTAGAATAATGAAACGGAAGTCTGCTATTACTTCGACGAAATGTTGTTACATTTATATTATCATTTATACATATTTTAAGCAGTCCAAAATGCCAAAATCTCTTAAATTGTATATTGACAGCATTTTCTCTAAAAAAATTTTTTTTGAAAAGCAGTGAAGTCCACATTTTACAACATACTGTCAGGACGAAGTGTTTTATTATTGATAATTACTTAGTGAGCCCTGTATCTTCAAGCAACAGTAAGATGTTTCAGAATGTCAAGATAAGGAAACAGTATAAAGATAGTCTACGTAATCAAATATGTTATGTGCGCGAAAAATACCACTGTGATTTATATTTTTTTCAATAACGTACAAGCATGTTCTTCGCAATCAGGAGGTCAGTTGGAGCCTAATTCAATATTTGGTTACGTAACTGGTAGATGAATTGTAGTGATAGTCATATGAAACACTACATATTTACATTAACGATATCCATGTATTACCTACTACATACTTTTTATACAGATGTATATCATCGTTAGGTTTTCTTGCTGCGCGGTGTAGGAACGAGAATAAAGAATATTGATGAAAAATGTTGAATAATAAAATGTAGACCAAACACAACTGTATTTTATGGCAAATTTTCTTCGACACAAACACTTCTGTTTACAACAGCTCTATAATAGCCTTCACTTGAACTCTCCCACTCACTCTAATTTGTTTTCGGTCTTTTCCAGAGAATGGCCGACAACAAATCGCATTAGTTGCCGCACTTACGATTGACCTCATATTTTCTATCATGCTTTTCAAATTCTTCTGCCATATTAGCTTCCTTAAACGCAATAACAAAACAGTGGTCTTGGAAATCACATGAATTGTATTTAATCAATAGTGGTTACATGAACTAAATTGATTCTTGCAACCTATATGTTAGGTAGATGATAAAACACACAAATAACTCTGCATGCGAGACAGATATTTTGTTGCTGTCGTTGTTTTTAACAATATTACTAAATTTAGTATATATGGATATTATGATTTCTTCCAAATCATATTCATCAATAGTCGATCCAATTAAATGATAACTGCACGATATAGCAGTTGTTTGTTGAAATGTTTAAGCCAGAATGTTTGCAAAGTCATATCCCAAAAGCTGCAAACCAAACTTGAAGATATTTAATATTTAATGACATACAGTAGGCCTATCTATATATACAACTAACATAACAATGTGAATAATAAAAACATGTTTTAAAGTACAAAGCCTATTTTATACACTTACTAAAATTTGTTATTTAAATATACAAGTATATCGCTAAGTTATATTACGTTTTTTCATATTAAACTTGCTTGAAATGGCCAGTAAATAAGTTTTGTTTCCAAAAGAACTACAACTTGCAAGGTGACACATTCGCTCTTTTTGGGAATGTATGTCTACACGATCTTTCAGCGGTATTATATAGTTAAAGGAAAGGGTTGCATAGAAAAGGGGGCTATAAGAATTATACGAATCACTTATAACTTCTAAAACAAACACGATTTACCACAATCCCATACATTCCGCGTTTTCCGTCAACATGCAAGTTCAAGGCGAATGTTTCGGCTTTTATTTAGGTCGTCTTTAAACGGACACGTATGGTAATGACATGTGATTTGTATTTTGACAAACAGTTTATACAAACTAAAGTGACGCGTTTTGCCTTCTTTAGAAGTACAGCTTCAGAAAAATCCAATGGTACTAGATTTGACAATCTCAAACACTTCCACCACTCGGAGATCGATATAGGGGTTTTCCTGAATAATGTGATCATTTTGGCAATAATTAAATGTTATGCTATTCATTAGATGGAAAACAAAATAAAATTGCGTTGCAATGCCGTCCGAATATTAAAACGAGTGGATCTTTAAAATGTTACATAAACTCATGTGAGTAATACATGACTGTACCAATAATTATGCAAATATGATAGATTTACTCTCTTTATTGTTACTGACTTATCGTTTCGTGGACACATATAAAACGTGTTTTCGTTTCTTGTTGGCAACTTTTTATGTGGGACCCATACGAGGAAGTGTCAAAGAAATTCTTCACTGTGGTACGATGCAGGCTTCATTTAGCTGATTTATTACATATTTGATACTTTCATAAATAGTATAGTAATAATGCCCTTGGATATGTTAAACGATTACAGTAGGTTGATGAACATACACAGTAAATAAACGTATACGACATTTTAATAACCAGCCAATATTACCGATGAAGACAGCTTTAGAAACAACATTTAAAAAAAGAAAATTAACATGTATTACGAGTGGGATTAATCACAAATAGAATAGTAAAGGAGATTGTTTCAAAACCTAACAATTCACTAGTTAATGTGTACAAAGTGAAAACAGTAACAATAGGACATAATTTTATTGAAACGATTTTATTGATGTAATCCAAAACGTTACGTATGAATTAAGAGGTCTCTTTCTTAATATATTAATACGCTTTGTGATCAATATTTAAAGTTCTGCATTTTTTAAGTTCATATCAATGTAGAAGTGGTTCGACAGGGACTCCCAGACTTCTATTTCAGCATAATTAGTGATATTGTTGGCCAACAAATGACCTATTCGAAAAAACGACGTTAAAATCAGACCAGATTTTTTTTCTGCCTGATTGTAGGTCGTTAAGTAATAAAATAACCTGATGAAGGGAAAGCTCTCAGGAAGCATAGCATGCACGAGAAAACAGCAGCCTCGGTTTTATTGAAGCTGTTCATCGGTAGTAATGAATGATGCCACACCACTGACACCCCTAGCGCATGAGCGGAAGTCCATTTTCAAATGTAAACAAAATACATGTACACTCCATGATCACTGAGGACCAGAAACATATAACTACACAATGATGTAGTACAGGGCGAGTTTTTACAGCCGTCACACAGGCACTAAACACCAGCTGTAGTTAGTTAAATTAAACTAATTTAATAAATAATAAATAATAAACGAATTTCTCCAGATTTAAAGACCAATGTGGTTTCTGGTGAAAGGGTTGAGATTACAGAACATACAGAATAATGGAAAAAAGAGTAATTAAAACAATACTAATTATCATTTTCTAAATAAGACCTTTTGTGTGATCTTTAGATTAACCGGTATTAAATATTTCAAATAGATAACTTTATCAGTGTGCAGTTACATGTATATATTTCTGGTTGTCTGGGATCATGAACTGTACATGTATGTTGTTTACATTTGCAAATAGAGTTCCGCTCATGCGCTAGGGCGCGTCAGTTGTGTGGCGTCTCCCACTACCATTGAGGAGCAACTTCAATGAAATCGAGGCCGCTATGTGTCCATAGAGGCTATGCTTACGCAGAAAATTCCCTTTTTCTCAGATTATTATTTAAAGATAATTATGTATAATTATATTTTAGATAAACAACTTATAAATGATATTTAATTCTTACTTGCTGTAATAAATAAGTTAAAAGGTGTGTACCTTATGTGGCGATTCTGCAAGGTGCGAAGTGAAACGGACAGTAGGCATCGAACAATGACTTTATTTATATCCAAACTGTATACATACATGTATAATATATAGACTAAATAGGAATTTGTTTTATGGCAAGAATATATCAATTCGACATCACTGTTACATATTACTCGCCCTCTCCCACTCACTGTGTTGAACAAAAAAACACCATACAAAGTCCGAAATGATAGCTATCATCAATAACTCAGTCAACCGGCTCAAGTCATTATACGTTTGTGTATAAAATGTGTATAAAAATGTTTATGCAAATATTTAGAAGCTTAGTGTTGAAAACATAGCGAGGTTTCCTATGCTCCTGGAACTAAACGAGTTGAGAATAATTACTTAAATTGAGTTAAATAATCATCTTGGGAAGTTGAGCATTTAATCGTGTTTCTAGTTGCCTTAAGCTGAGCATGATAGTGTAATAAGATAGTTCGGTTGAATAAAAGACCGGTGAACTGAGAGACTAAACAGGCTAAACAGAAACCATTTATTTGATAGGTGGTAAATATTATTTCAGAACAGACATCAAAGTGATCGAACTATAGATGTTTCGTAAACTACTGTATGTGGCGTTTGTCATACTCTAATAAGTCTAAATGTTAAGTGATTTCAGCGTGTATTATTATTGAAACGGCAGTGGGAAATGTCTCAGTGCACTTGCAAAATGTCTCTGTTTCAATCTGTAAAACATAACAAAAATATTATATCCATTTAAATAACAAGTGCCTAAATGTTTTCAAAGTACTACAGCTTGCAAGGTTGGGTGAATCCGGCCACTTGCAATTTCTCCACATTATCTTTTTAGAAACCAGGACATAAGTGAACTAAGGAAAGGGTAGGCTGCAAACTGGGTTACATGACCCAATGCATATTTCATTTGGCAAATACGAGTTACAAACAACGGATAATTTCCCTTACAACTGTCACATATTAGTTCCACGCCAAAGTCTCGGTCTTTTTAATGAATCCTATTTATTATTAAAATGGGAAATATATTTCAACAAAACATTTCCAGAACCGGATGAAATATAATGGCTTTCCTTGCATTCATTGATAGTGTCTGTTATATACGAATGAAATGTCGAAGAAGTATTATTTTCATAATAACTCAACAAGTTGGTTATATATGTAGCCCTTCTATGCAAACTATTAAGGCAATTATAAGATGGGTTGTCACTCAAACTAACAATACATTTCAAAATAACTTACAGTTTCGTCTGAAGATTAGAATGTACATCTTTAAACCGAAGCATTAACCATAAGTATGTAGAAAACATAATATACTTAAATAGTATAACTTAAATAAATTAAATAATTAAAGATATTCAGCACTTGCTTGCGGCTGCTTTTGTATTCCAGTTGACGGCCACGCGATAAGTATCGGAAAATAGTTAAAACGGGTATACGCGTAAACGGCTCGGTGAAACGTCGGATACGCGGCATAACAACAGTCCAAATACCTTTAAGTTTGATTGTTAAAGACTATGTACGTTTTATTCAGTAGAAAAGTTCTGTCTTAATTGACGAAACGATAAGTTTTGCATGCACTCTAACTGATAAGGCTTTGATTCAAGGCAGAGTAAATGCTTATTGTTGGCAACTATCGATAATGGGACTTAATCGAAGAATGGTCAAATACGATCGTATACTGATGCGATATTACGCAGTCGCCTTTTGCAGATTTATAACATATTCATTACTTTGACAAATGGCATTATCGTCTAGCGGTATTTTTCTGTGATTTTGGATGATTAAAGTAGACCTTTGATAAATGTTCACTGTACATGGCTGCGCGTATAAACCGACAGCGTGTTTACATACTTGTGTACATGTATGCAACTCTATAAAGATGTCCAATAGAACTACTGATACTGAGATATGTTTTCCAACACTAACATTATATTATGTGGTTCATTGACAGTTGAACTACTTCATGTATATGCACACGTACGCTGCCGGCTTGCACCAACCACATCAATTGTTTTAAAATATTGAGTTTGATAATTTTAACGAGATTCGCTTACAACCGTTTGACATTGGTCAGACTACAATCTAACCCCTGAACAGCTGCTTCTAACAAACGGTTCGTGTAAACTGTTCGTTGCTACATGCTGGGTCGCCTATGGAGATGCTTATAACACAAATTAGCAAAACCTCTATACCAAAAACTGATGCAATTAACTTGAAAATATACTGGAACAATATTGGCCAATACAATAATGCTTGTCTGCTAAACTACTGCACTGCTGTTCGCACGTCTTTGTTAAAACATCTTGTTAAGTTTACAACACTTGAATATATTAAAACCATATGATGTGAACTTGTTTGCATATACATGTAGATTATTGCGTTTAAAAATACAACGTGTGCTAATATTTAAATTTTTAAAACGAAAGTGAGACAACTAGCACATCAAAAATGTTTAAATGTTGTTTTGTCCGTTTCAAACAATTAAAGTACATGAATATGCAAGCAAATGTTTGTGTTTTCAATTATACAATATGTGTGTTTTAATTGTATGATTAGTATCTGAACAAAAATATTTATTCGAATGCGTTCTTATATACTGCGTCATGTAATTTGACAAAAAAGAGAAGCCCTGAGGAAGCATAAGCTTCCAAGGGAAAATAGCCACCCTGATTTTGTGTAACCTTTTAATAATAGTGAAATCTCCACACAATCGAAACCATCAAGCGCCCCGTTTTTAGGGGGAGGCAGGGCTAAATAGCGAAAGGCAGCTCAAAGTAGTCATTTTTTATGTTCAAAAACTAGCAATCATATCAAAGTAAAATAAATAAGATCAGTGGCGGATCCAGGATTTTACCT
>Ga0224511_10003826_pt1 | contig 11071 bp, 6 predicted proteins | sample SF_May12_sed_USG_2_FD_169988 | JGI IMG/M metagenome (GOLD analysis project Ga0224511, IMG submission 169988) | Sediment microbial communities from San Francisco Bay, California, United States - SF_May12_sed_USGS_8_1 | ecosystem: Environmental > Aquatic > Marine > Sediment | place: USA...
ACCCACCAACCCACCAACCAACCAACCAACCAACCAACCAACCCACCCACCCACCCGCTAAGCAACCAAGCAACCAAGCAACCACCCAACCACCACCAAAGAAACAACAAATCCACACAGTCCATCATTGACACACAAGTTATTTGCTGCCGTATGGGCAATATTATCGAGTCCGAAGAATGAAGATTCTGGGTGTTTTCCAGATAAATATACCGTTGACCAAATTTGACTACAGTGAAACTTGCTTGTAACGACAATGACTCGGACTGACCTTTAATGTAGTTACACGGAGGTTGTCGTTAGAGGCAGATCGCTGTTTTACAGGTCTCTACTTAGTAATGGTGTGTACTTATATTAAATGGAGTCAATATATCATTGGTTTTTCTTTAATTTATTATGTTTTGGTAATTATAAATAAATAATAATGTGTGATGCGTTCTATTTAGAATGTTGTGCACACAAAGAGAGACAAATCGTTATCATTCATGAATGCACCGTTCCGCAAAATTTCAAACTCCGCCCAATGCGGTAGATTTGCTTTTATATTGTGAAGGCGTGTGAAGGGGTCTTTATTTTGTGTTTTCTAGGTCAAATTGTCACCTGACAATATAATCGTAATCTATTGGATTAAAATTGACCATGTACTGTTATAAATGATCGTGATTGACAGTTGCGGAACGGTCCATTTCAGCTCAGTGAAATTTTAACAAGAGCAGATTTCTATCGCGACGCTCAGATCATTTATCCATCAATTAACTATAATGTAACCAGTATAACTGCTTTTACCGACATCGACCCGGCCTGACTATTACTTATTAGGCCGGTATTCCATCTATACGTAAACTTGAAACGTGAACGTGCAGGGGCGTCGTTATACAGAAATGACGGGCATTTCGGCGTCCCACACAAATTTTACCTTGCACGTTCAGTAAACGTCTCCGCCGGTCTGCTCGTACGTGGTCACAACGGATTACTTATTAGTCCGAAATATGTGTCATAAACACGGGTTGAGAGTCTGGCAATCGCCCGTTGATTATTTTATTGTTCTGTGCAATGATTGCCCTGATGATCAATCTCTTTATTGCAGCAATTATAACCCGGCTTTCATGGTGTTTGTTTAATCTCTGTTGTTCGTCTTTAGTGATTGGTAAGAATCTGTTTTGTTTTGTTACTGGTAACTGGTAAACTGTATTGGATCCATTTCTGGTGCAAAGGATACGTTGTAATTAAAGCTATAACTCTGCGGTGCATTGTTTTCTTTTTTCCCTGCCTTTAAGAATTGTAGAAGTCAATTAATTGCAATTTGAGTTAATTTTAGCGTGACAAATCACTAGCGGGTCGAGGGGTCGTGGACCTATGCTCAATTTCCTCTTTTTTCTCTCGCTTCGCTCGATATTTTATTTGAAACAAAAATTTAATAAAAAATATGGCTAAAATCCTGCTACAAATACAATAACTTTTACTAAAACCGGAAACACGTAAAATGATTTTACTAGTCGGACAGTTTGTTTATTGCGACAAAATGTTACGGCTGAACCTTTATAAACGTCGTTTGCCTAGTGACGTGCCATTTGTTGACGTTTTACGGTATATGTGCTGGAAATTTTCTGTACGTTACAACATGTATTTAAGTATCCATGTGTTTTCTTTATGTTTGTTTTGTAACTTATTTATCATGCTAAGTAATTGAGAAAATACCTTTCGAAGACTAATGGGTATGTTATTTTAAAACGTAACTGTTATCTAAAATACATGTGTAAAACATGTGGGTCTTTATCCGCCGTGCCCAAAATAAGCGTTAATTTACCGACATAGGGTTTGCCACCCCAATGTCAGAATGTTATCTTCGTCCCTGACGTGAAGCGCAAACGTGAAAAATAAAAAATAAACGATTTTCTATTGTATGTATTCCATATCGGCGTGAGCGCGACGTGAAAGTGAAACGCGAATTTATGACATGTGACCGTGAAACGCGAGCGTGAAACCGATCGCTACATGTAGCGATTTTTCACGCTCACGCACAGCATTCACGGGCGAGTAACAAAAATAAGAAGACCTTTTTCTATGCGAGAGGCAACATAGAAACTAATTGAATCCATCACAAATGCCCTGTACTGTAAACATACATTAAAGACAGGTGTTTATGATGTCATTACAGATGACTTTACACATTATTGTTATGCATATATACATGCACATTCTATACAAAGCAATGACTTAACTACGTAAGTAACTGTAAAACTACCGACCGGTAGTTATCAAGCGTATTCATAATATTAAACTTTTTAAATGAGGTTCTTTCGCAAGATAAACGTTAACAAATTCAATACAATTTCTTTACTTTTGTGCGACTGGAAAGTGAACCCACAACCACTTTCTACTGTGCTACTATGTTCCATACGATATCGTGGGCCTTTACAATGTTTGTCAAAGCGTCATTTTTCAGGAATATCTTCTTAATTTTCCACTAAGTTGTGGTAAGTCCAAAAGGTTCCTTTTTTCTTGAAAATATAACGTAGTTACCATCTATAGTTTCGTTTGTACATGCGTAAATGGATATTACCAAAACCACACATAAGAGTTTAGGAACTGCGACACTTTATAATGACATTTTTTTGCTAACGAAAAGGACAAACACTCATTGTTTTCACGCTAACCGGATAAATGGAATAGTGTGAGCGTAAAAATTCACGCATTACGTTCACGTTTCACGCTCACGCTTCACGTTCCCGTCGCGCTTCCGTATAAATGGAATACCGGCCGGTGTCGGTACAAAGAGGGCCATTCACAGGTAATTAAGGTGTTTGGGACCAACAAGGGATATCGTTATGCGTAACAGACAGGTTCTGTTACAAGTAGGTTAAAAACAATTGAATTATGTTTATGCCAACAACTTCTAACTTAAAGGTATAACTGGGATTATCCCGCGCGTTACACAGTAAGAGCTTGGCCAAATTTTACATTGACATTTGCATTTTTATACCATGAATTCTCCAACATGTCACACCGTCACATCAATTTTACCACCATTGGCTAGTTAGTTTACATTACATATGTTAATGGTTAAGTAAGATTCACCATCAAACATTATTTTATACAAACATGACTTTTGACCTCATACGTTGGACCACAACTTTTGAGATACCAAAAGGCTCTTCACGCTCGACTCTTTGCAACATCAATGTCTTCATTTGTACCAAGCAGAAATAAAATATGTCTCAAAGTCAAAGTCTGGACAAACACTTTTAAGCGCGACACACTGTCTCACGACCTGGACAAGCCAAATCGTGAGGGCTATATCGAGCTTACCGCAAGCGGGCTCGACAAAAAAGCCTGAAATTATACTGAAAACGAAAAATAAATACAGCATATCGACATACCTTCGCCATGTCATTTTCCACTTCCGAGCTTACAAGCAAGCCAGCGCTAAGAAGTAGTATTAAAAAATTTTACACAGTACATAGCTGATCATATATTTGATCTTTGGTATTGCAGACTGGCCGACGTTTTATGATACTTAACATGTAATTCATTCGCACTTACATAGACAAAAAGATCATTAATGTTAATCGGTTACTAAAACAGCTGACGTGTTGACAAAAAAAATCAGCGTGTGTGCTTTGAAAAACTAAAGTCGTTAAGCAAATAGCTTAAACACCCACCAATGAAGTTATTATAACGTGAGATGAACAACTTACTGTATTCAACACATTTAAGCATTCGTACGTTGTGTAGATTTCAGATGACTGGCAATTTCTTTTGCCGTAGCTAATGCCTAGAGACTAGACAAGGGAAGGGAAATGTGTCGATGCAAGACTAGTAAGATCTAAAGATGCTGTACTGTTTCTCTACTGTTTGGCTAGATAAGGAAACTTGAATGTATTTTGTTTTGTTAAAACATTTCAAGAAGTAAAATTTAAAACGTGTGATGATATAATGCGTGCATGCGTGCGTGCGTGCGGTGTACGTGTGCGTGGACATTATCGTAGTAAAATATAAATCTGCCGCCTTCGTTAACAGAGTCGGACATCTATTTTAATTATGATAATTCACTGTTGTAGAAACGTACACATGTCTTTATTCAATGTTACTTAGACAGCCTTATATAAATGTATTCTATAATCTAAATTTTGAATAATGTTTCTTTATGTTTGTCGCATAATACAACTTCCCCCAGAAGGGTAATACGTCTTAAAGAAAATCTCATCAACACAAAGGCGTTTTCGTCAAAATATAAAACGCTTTGTCAACAACATGTTTTAATTGTTAGGTGTTCGTTTGCTTAAACCTAATAAGAATGACAAAGTTTGTTTTCATAAGCATATGCGCATTCCTTAGTTGTTAAAATTAGACCCATGAAATGGAGTATAATAACACACAATCAAAATGCAGTAATTATTTAAACCCATGGTTTAATAACGACATGACCACCACAATGATTACAGTACTGATTTTTGGGTTTCTGTATTGCGCCATCGGTGAGGGAGCCAGTGATGTCTCTAGGGTAAGCCCTTACTTAATAGTTAGAGTTATTTACATTCTGTAGTTGAAGAGTGTCATGCACGAATTATAGTGTTAACGGTGTAAGAGATTTAAGGGTCCCGGTTCGAATTCATGTTCCCCTCATTTTGGCGTGTGTCAAAAGAAAGAATACACCTACTGGAAGTTGCTACTGGCATTTCATTACGTCATATATTACCGGTAAAGGGTCAGTCATACCGGAATGGCGTCCTCACGGCGCTCTCAAAGCGTCCCCAAAACATTGTAAGCGCGCGGAGTGTGCGCCGTGCCGACGAAAGCGCCATGCCTCGGCGATTATTTCGAACATGGCAAGGACAATGCCGCAGCTTGGCATTTGCACTACTGACGTAAAGGCAGTTTGCAACGTCTGTAGCTGGAGCCGGCGTTTCTAATACGTTTTGATAACAATACAAGTAATCATAAAATGTAGTTGTATAAACATGTTGGAAGTTCTGCCAGACTTTATTATTACAACGGTAAAATAATGTGAAAAATGCTTCAAACAGCCTATAAGGTTACTATGTTTGCAAAAAGTATAGCACAAATTATTTTATGCGTAATGAAAAAATATAAGGATTTACAGTAAAAAAGATAACCAGTGAAATTTAAAAAGTTATCTTTTCACTGCAGCTTAAATTATGACGTTGTCTCTATGACGCTTACGTTGTTTTGTACCCCGACACACTTCAAAAAACACAACGTAACGTTTATAAAGCGGAGATCAAACGACGTCAATATTATGACGTCATGGGGTTATGGTTTCCCGCGCTATAACGTTTTTGGCTGTTTTAGCCTAAAAGAAACAGAAAGTTTGTTGAATATTTGGTAAAAGATTAAAATTCATTTCACTTGTGATCATAGAAAATCATTTTTTCACTCGTGGCTATGCCACTTGTGAAAATACTGTTTTCTATGATCACTCGTGAAATAAATTTCTATCTTACACCAACAGTCAACAAATATCCTCTATATATAAATTATATTGTAGAGATATGAAAGCTATGATCGCTGTGAGCAAACCGTTGCTGTGTGCTCGCCGTGATCGCGCCGGAGCCAATGCTTACGCGATTTAAAAGGCCTTGAAGGATGTAAGGGCGCAACAGGCGATCGTCATGTGGTCGCCATAGGAAGTTGTGTGCTCGCTGTAACGGGCAATAATTTCAGCCATACATCTCGGCCTCTCTACAGCACGCTGTCATATTATTTGAGCGGTGCACGCCGTTTGGTGTCACAGGCCCTTAAGAACTTTTATTTAGAAGCGTTTCATTTTAGTTCAAAACTACGACTTGCAACGATAGATAAGAATTTCCGCAAACTTAACTTTTATAAAGACATTCTTAAAATACACAAACATTATATTTTACTGATCTAATGATATTGAAACAATGTATTTTTCTTATTTTCGTATTAGTAAGGAAGATCACTGAGTGCAAGCGCTATAGTCGTGAAGCAATGCTGCATGTTGCATGTGCCTTGCATACATATTTCGCTCAAGCGGTCCGATTTCGACAATCTATTAATCCTCTTGTCCTGTAAAATGTTTCTTATCGTAAAACACTGTATCGGATTGTATGAGTGTTTAGCTTAAATATGAATAAAACTGAAACTCACCATCTTAAAAGCCTGATGTGATTTCGTCCTCTGGTGTTAAACTACTAGAATTTCAATGGTTAATATTTGGTACTAATTTTTTTTGCATGTGTTCAGATAGCGGAACTGGAAACTACGATCATCAACCTTATGGAGAGACTGGACGCCCACCAGCGGATGATCGAAGAACTGAACATTACGTCTACTCCAAGTGAGAATTTATCTGTTAATTGTGCATTATAATTTGCTGAATGGTGTCAGTATTATTTTTTAATTATAATATTTGATTCTATGGTCAGAAAGCAATTATTTATTGTTATATCTACAACAAATTAAACTCTGTTATCACCTCAGATAAAACACTGTTTTTAAAAGTAAAAGAGCTACGATTCAAGTAAAATTAAAGTTAAATCAAATGGACTCCTAATCTAAAGATTTACAAAAACCGCATTTAATGCTTAAACAAAGACTATGAAGATTCAAGGAACAATGTATGGGTCCCCATTATTATTGAACCCAATGCGGCATTTGGGTCTTGATTTTGTTTGGCTTTTTAGGCGCTTGTTAGCAATTAAAAATACAAGTTTGTGTTGTCTTTTTGCCAAAATAAATGAAATAACTTGGTCAATAACTTCACAACAGCTATTACCAACTCTGCATGAGTCAAAATATAAATATCATAATAAATATTCTATCCTGGTCAGCACAAATATAAATTGAAGAGATGCTCAAAGAATGTTGTAAACAATGTAGATATGTAAGGGCACTATGACAGAATGGCCCATAAGTTACCAACACACAGAACGACACAAAACACGTAGAACACCATGAAGCAACAGACATTCAGAAAAAACTATTTTTTGTGTTTTTCAGATTTTTCTTTTTTAATCTTCTTTTTTATTTATAATTTCTTACATGAATTCTCCAAGAAATGTTGAGTTACCGCCTTGGTACGATCAATGACTTTCATTGGCAGTTTAAAGCAGTTTTAAGCTATAGCAAACCTCACACTTTCTCAACATTTTTAGAGAATAAAAAAATATGCATTCACTCTCTCCAACCAGGCCACTTAGAAGATGAACAGAACGATAGGAAATTAAACAGAAGTAAAATTAAAAAGAAAGGGGTAAAAAAGAGAGAATTCTAAGTACAACAACCTCTGCCTGTAAAATCATCACATGTCCGTGGCAAAATGGCCAAGGCTAGAAAAAATGGTTAAGTTACCATTTAGACCATTACATCATTCTCTTTCCACCTGATTAGGTTTGGAGAAGGAAATTCATTAAACAGCAAAATAGCAACAGTCATGCAACTCTAGACAAAAACATATACAAAGAATAAAACTATTAAATGACTGCTTACGCTGCATTCCAAAACCCGAAAATGAAAGGAAGAAGTGAAGTGTAATGAAAAATGCAAACTCACGTGAAATAACAAAAAGGCAGAACGCTGAAAATATAAATGACGTAATCAATCGCTATTAAATTCAACAGGAATAGGGAAAGCCCCCATGAACCACAGGCAGTATCAAAACAATAACAAACAAGATGGCCGTCCTTATACTTATATTAGTTTTATTTTTCACGGTTTTTAAAATCTTTTTGAGGAAGTCTCCGTAAAAGTGTGGATGCGATATACCCTCTTCAATAAAATTGATCAAGGAATAATAAACTGTTCTACTAAATCAAAATGCCTGTTATAAAATTTGGCAAATGTTTTCTTAAGTTTATTATAGATAAAATCCTGCTTTAAAAGTTTTCTAGAAATAATAGAATTCATATCATTAAAATCTTTAACCTTGTTGAATACTCTTGCAAATCTGACGAGTTGAGACAGGTATGTTCCATACGATGAGCTTGAAGGGACATCGCCGTCAAGGCTGGGAAAATTGACAATATCGAAATCAAAATCATCTCCCTTGTTATAAATTTTAATTGTACAATGTAGGTGATGGATTTGAATATCTAAGTCTAAAAACGTAGCTAATTATCACTACTATTCGACTGCAGAAGAATAAGTTCTTTATGGTAAATACATGTATTTGTTATGCTAGTTTGTTAAAGTAGTGTCCAGTGAACATAAATCATCAAGATACTTTTAAGTATTATTAAACTTTTCAATTAAAATTAAGTCATTCGATTTAGACAGGTTTTTCATGAATTCACTCTCATAACAAAAAAGAAAGAGGTCAGCTACCAAAGGTGCATACTTAACTACCAGTGGTATTCCAGTAACTGTATATATACATGTATATACATAATTCTCGAACATAATAAAAGAATCTAGAAGAAAACATATCACAAACATCTTGACATGACCCGTATAAACAATTATTATATTATTATTATTATTTTTTAAGAAAAGGGCCTTATTCTGACTAACTACAATAAAGGTCGTTTTTATGACAAATGTCTTTTCCACAGGCCCTATAAGTTTACCCTTTACTAAATGAAGTGGTAAATATGTATATAACGTTGAAACATCAACAGTATTAATTTCAGAAACCGTGTAACGTTTATGTCTAAGTACAATATCTCTAGACCTTTGAATAAATGAAGGGAGGGACAGGGATGTCTTGGAATACAAATAAGAATTTAAACTGTACTTTTAAGGTACATGTTATAACATAATTAAATCACCAACCTTTGAAGGAACCTTTCAAAATACAAAACGAATGATACACTATTGGTACTATTGTTTTTAACTGGTAGTGTATATTTTATTACATATGACGTATATGTTAAATGTAAAGTAAACATAAGATTGATTTAAATATATTTGCAGATGCGGATCCCCTTTTAGTGGCGTTTTATGCGTACCTAAAGACCGAGCAAACGAATCTTCCAGTAGGTCACACGATCAAGTACGACGGTGTAGGAAACAACTACGGCGATGGCTACGACAGCAACACGGGTATCTTCACTTGTCCGACGGCCGGCCTCTATTTGTTCACTATCTTCATTGAACCGTCTACCGATGTGCAAGCGGCCGCGAGTTTGATAAAGAACGGTTTAAAATACACTCACGCCATCGCACAACCTTCGTTTAATGCACAGGATATAATGGGTAGCAGTGCCAGACCATTTTGGTTAGACAAAGGGGAACGTGTTTGGGTTGAAGTAGTCAACCAACAGACAAGTCTGTGGAAGTCTTACACAACGTTCTCTGGCCATCTGGTTCATCGATGAATATTTCAGTCTAAAATGACACATGCAAATGATGCCTGTCTGACGCAACAAAAGGACATGTCAACGTTATCAGAAATCTGATACATTTGCATTTATCGTTCAGTCTCTAAAATCAAGATGTTCATTTCATTGCTTGTACTACTGGTAATTTATAAAAATATCTTCCTTGAACAGTTGAGCGCTTTGTCCAAATGTAACAGATTAACAATTGTATTAATAAATTTATTTGTTGATAACGTTTGAATCTTTTCCTCTGGATAAAATTGGTCAAAAGAAACTGATTTATCTTTTTATATAAAATGGTGTTATTATGTGTTCGAAAAGAAAGCATCAAATGTTCTTTGCTAGCGTAATCAAAAAACAACATTTCAAGCATTTTTGGAAAGAAGGCAGTGTTGAAAAAGGTAGGGTTTTCCCAGTTTTCTTCGATCTTGTTGATGCTGCCATTACAATTTATAGTAATGAACACGCTCCATAGTTTTCTTGATCCAACGGTATATTTGTTGTGTCGCAAGGTTTGCGAATATAAAGTTACACGGAAATGAAAAATCGAAGCGAGAGAAAATTCCCGTGCAGGGTGAGTAAAATGCACTTTTTTGCAATTTGGTTATGAAAGTTGGTGTATTATCAAGAAAACCAACTTGCTTTAGTCATAGAATTCATAAAAACTTATTATAATTAAGTTTTGGATAACCTTATTGATGTCAACATGAAAATGTCAATGTTTAAAACAAATTGCCTGGGAGCCGAGTAATATGGTGAAGGCTAGGGAGCAGAGCAAAAAGCTCAATTATACAGACCCGTTTAAAATTTATCATATAACCCTGTACGGGATTATTCTCTCGCTTCAAAGTTTCATTTTAAGGTAGCTTTTATATTCGCCACAGGTGTGCATGTAGCTCAATAAGTGTTGATGATTTCATTTGAAATTCTCTCAGCGTTTCTAGAACGCGAATACAGCAAAAATAAATTTGACGCTGGCGTTTGAATTATAATTATTTTTGCTTTTCTTGACTGACCTTTCTTGTGTTAAATAATCAAAAATTTAATTAACCAGTAATAGAAAATTCGCGCGAACGCTGTGACGTCAAAAAAATCATTTCTAAGCATTAACAAGATCGAAGAAAACTGAGAGAAACCTACCTTTTTCATCCAAGATGGCGGATATTTGTTCACAAATTAAATGTCGGGAGCAGCGCGATTAGCCGCCCTGTTAATCGCAATCAGACAACAGCCGCCATTTTCACTGCTTAATTTTCTTCTTTGCGATTTCCTTTATTGTATATGTAAACCCCAAGAACATCTTTGTTGTTCGTGTAACATTAAACACTTCAAGGGAAATTACTGTTCATCGTCTGGATTTCTTGACATTACTGATTTATATCGCGTAATCAAAATATTTTTTGTATTGCGTCTTTGTTTAAAGACGGCACGAAATAAGTGCAATACTTTGAAAATACCGTAAAACGTTTTATTCACGTGTGGTTAATATTCAAATATTAATCTCAAGCGATTAAAACGTGTAAACGGTAATATATGTGGTTCGAAAACCCGACCCTTCGTTACAACTCTTTTGTCCAGGTCAACATAAACAAACATGATTTTAACGAACGTCCCAAAAAAGAAAACAATCTCAAAGTGACGCACATTAATACAAATAAGATGAGAGACTGCATATAAAATAAAGTTAGTTTTCGACCACCCGATTGCCTCAGAATATATTAATGTCTATTTAAATTAAAAAAAAAACACATTGCAAAGACTATTCAATT
>Ga0224511_10003827_pt1 | contig 11068 bp, 6 predicted proteins | sample SF_May12_sed_USG_2_FD_169988 | JGI IMG/M metagenome (GOLD analysis project Ga0224511, IMG submission 169988) | Sediment microbial communities from San Francisco Bay, California, United States - SF_May12_sed_USGS_8_1 | ecosystem: Environmental > Aquatic > Marine > Sediment | place: USA...
CTTACTTGTTCATGTGCAGTGAGAAACAGTATGACATTACCGCATATTCTAACAACCTAGTAACATGAGTATTATATAGTAACAAAATACATAATCCAATAAGGGACGCGTACAATTAATCACTGTCTTACAATATAGAACAATAAATGTATGCTTCGTCTCTAAAGCAGGGCCATTTTATTCAATTACGTTGTCTGACTGGCAATTTTGTAGACGAATGTGGATGCGTTGTAAAACAGCACTGTGGTCTATTCACAGTTGTATTGCAATCATATAATAAACGATGCTATAAGTTAATGACATGCATAAGGGAAGGACTCTGATATTTAAAAAGTACAGAATATTGTGTTAATCTAATAACGGTACGTTCGCCTTGGTCATTCGTTTCAATACCATGACATATGAATTAAACATTAATTAAAATAACTAAAACAAAAATAACAAAATACTAAATGAATTGACTTTAGGACCAAAACTACAGACGTGTACAAAGAGCTTTTCAATCTTTATTCCGAATGACGCACTCCAGATAGTTAGCATCCATTGCCTGAAAACAAAAACTAAATCCGGACCACCAAAGACAACTCCATTCTTACTTTAACAAAAGCCTAGACGAAAACTGCTTATAACAACAAAGCCACTGTGGTTTTTACATACTTTCTCCTGCATACGTACTTAACTTTCGCCTGAATAGAAGAACTCACATTGCATTAGTTCCCCACTGTTGATGCACCTAATATCCCCTTCAATGTCGTTGTAAATAGTGCAATGCTTTCCTCCAATTTCTCTTTAAACGAGAACACTAAAAACGATATCCTGGAAATCCCTGTCATAAGATTTGAACAATAATGTTCAGAATTCAATATGTAATATACATATGTAGTATAGATTGAGAAAATAAACATCAGAAAACAATGGACATTCCTCCAACTGTCAATCATGATAATTTATAAAAGCACATGATCAATTTAATTTCAATAAATTAGGGTTATGTTTGTGAGTTGACACTCTGACCTAGTAAACACAAAAGAAAGCAAACAACCTGTTTGTGATAAACCTTATCACACGAATAAAAGGACAGTGCAGAAAATGGAGGAAAATGGATTTTTGCGAAACTATCATCGTCGGCAATCACAGTACGTTCTTCCGTTTTACTTCTACATACCGTGGGCAATTAAACTGCCAATATCTCGTTTTTATGAAAATGCATAAGGCAGGGTAAACTAATCTTCTTTCAATAAAATCGCGTGTTACAATTAAATACTTATCAATAGCAATGACGTTATACTGTGATTTTCTTACTTATAATGTGCATCAACTGTTTTAAAATATTGAGTTTAAGAATTTTATGAGCTTTGCATACAAAGTTTGTCATTGGCCAAACCACAATCTAACCCCAAGGTCAAAACCAAACCTTATCAGCTGCTTCGAACCAAACTTTTGTCATTTGTCACGGTGCCCTAAAACTTGACCTTGTCTGGTTTAAACTTATATACATTGTGTTAATTAATTTATTGCAGGAAAACGGCACTGAACCTGCAGAGCACATGATAATGAAACATCTAGACTATGTTTGCTTATAACCCCTCCGAAATTGAAACCAGGACCTCCAACACAAGATATTATTTTGACTGTGCATCTGTTTTTATAATACATGTCGATATGTTTATAGTAGTGTATACTGGTTTGATTTAAAAATGTGAAAACTGTTTTGATGTATTAAAAGTAGCATTCCTGTATTAATTAAAAATATATTCAATATGTTTATCTCGGAATACAAATTCAGGGCCCATTCATTCGAATACCTAAATACTCCCTTTAGTACGGGGTATTATATATAAGCGGGACACAATATCATCTAATTTAGTAAAACAACTTAACAATTCAGCATATATGACACACAGAATGTTAAACAAAACTGTTTCAGATTTCCGATCATATTCTTACATAAAATTAGGAACTTTGTAATGATTAAAAAAGTATGTCTGATGCTATTATGCAGTGCATTCAATTTCTGAACATTCTAGAGGACACATAATATAGCCTTTGGTAAACAATATTGCATTTAACGTGCCTTTGATAGATATCAAAATTGTCTTCTTGGTGTCAGAGAGATTGTTGTTTTTGATGAGCTGGTAAGTGCAATGAAAACATAAAACATGTTATTCAGTATGCCCATGACTAACGCAGCGGAAAAAAATGTTTGTTTGTGTTTTAATAATATACGTTATGCCAAGCTTAAGGGGCAACTCGGTTACACATGTTCAGATGGCACACAATGTAGTGGGTCAAAATGTTACAGTATTAATAAGAGAACGCTTATTTCGTACCTCTTTGCTACTTAACATGCTTTTGTGTCGCCTTGAATTTGATCTTGTCTTTGATTTTTTATCAGTCTCTAAAATTATACTGAAACAACAGCGATAGGATATTGCCACATTCGTTAGACCAAGGTCACATTTGTCGCAGTTTGGCCCCTTTTTGTTACCTTTTTCGTAATTCTGACAAAGCATCCGAGGGCGTTACGATACAAGTGTTCAACAGAACACACATATAATTACCTTTAATATGGTGACCAACATATAGCCATCATTGAAGAACGAAACCATTCGCATTCTGCGTTATATCAAGTGGCTGAACTTCCTCAGTACTGTATTTTTGTTTGTTTGGCTTTGAGCGTTAGTGAGTTGGTTAGGTATTTTTAGCCGCTGCGATATAAACTTACTATTTTGTTTTACCGTTTGGTCCTCTTTGGTAATCTAGTTTCAAGTTTGCATTGTACATATAAATCTGCTTTTTTACTTTGCAAATTATCGTATTGTTGACATGCATGTATAAAATGATCACTTTATTTTTAAAAAAATCAATAAAAACACGCTAGTGAAAAGCTTTAAAGATGCTATGCCTGTATATTTTGATCCAAATTGTTTTATTTTTAACTTCATTTAATAACAACACCTTCTCTGTTGTTGTATACAATTTCTAGCCACATAATTACTAATTACATAACACGATTGACGTCGTCCAGTAACATGATAATCACATTATCGAACAAGTAATGCAAACGCTGTATCACTGTCTTTTACTATCGATTAAGGCTCTCTTCGCTACCCATGTGTCATTTTGATTGAATTAAACATTTGCATAACACACACATTCTTTGAAATGGTATATTTGTAATGAATGGATACAATTTTTAAAAAGTATATGATATGCATGTGTGACCCGTTAATCTAATCAAATGATCATCGCGGCGAAATGAAAGAAATATTAACTCTTAATATGGATTTTTGATTTTTTGCACGAAGTTACTGATTTTATTTTTAATTCAATGTCATAATGAATTCAGAACACTATCTGAAAATATTGATACAACACGTGCTTGTATTTAAGTAACATGTATGTATTTAGCAATAAATAATGTGACAAAAAACATAAAATATTCAGAACAAAATGCGGAGCTACCATTGATGGTAATGAAGGAGGTATTAAGAAGTTAAGAACTTAAAGTAGTGTTATTATTTTACGGAATAGTCTATACATTATTGTTACACAAATAAATCATTGACAAGTCATTTGTATGTTTTCTTAAATTTGTTCTTGAATCTGATTTTTATTGGTTATAATGCAATAATAAAAGACAGACTGTTATTTTCCGTCTTCCTTTAAATGTCCTACTGATAACAAATAGCTGTGAATCCCAGAAAGAACATTGCCTCCAAGGGAGTTGTTTGTACATATACGACAACATCTGTCTAAGCAAACATATTATTGCATTGCACGGAATGCAATGGGCAGTTCAACAACTGTCAGTCATTATCATTTATAACAGTACATGGTCAGTTTTTATCCAATGGATTAGAGATATATTGTCAGGTGACAATATGCCCTAGTATATACAATAGAATGTGCACTTCCTGTTTGTGGTGAACTTTATGGCATGAACAATGGATTTCAGGAAATATGGGCGGATATTAAAAAGGTGTGGAACTATGCATTAGTGTTGTCAAACATCTTTGTTTCGCCTCAGATGTAGGAACTCGTGTGTGTTTATTGGAGTTAATTTCACACAATAGAATAATATATTAAAATAATTTAACATATGTACATTTGTTTAATACTAGACAATGTTTTAAGATTCTAAAATGTATTTCATTAACATGATCATAATAGGTTTTTGTCCCAATAGCGTCGTGAAAAAAGCAAGGAATACGGACCTAAACATTCGGGCGCATATTAATGTACTAATGTCTAACCTCCTAGCGCGGCACCTCCGCACATCCGAGTGATGCGCTCCTTATTTTAAAAATCGAAAGAGGATTGGTCCATAAACAAAATAGTTCTAAATCTAGACTAAGAAAGACAATTCTACTCGTTACTAAAAAGCCATGACAGAATCTTCGAATAACAACGTATCTACTTCCGTTTTGACAATAGCTCTCCTAAAACGTACTTCAGTTTCGTCTGTGTAGAAGAAAGCAAAACCCATTAGTTTTCCTCTGTGGTCACACCTTTTTTAAGTCTTCGTTATGACTACAATGCTTCTTCCTACTTGAATTTTAAACGAGATCAATGAAACGCTTTTCTGAAATTCCTTGTCTTTAGATTCGAACAATAGTGTTCAAAATACATTATAAAAAATCAAAGACAATATGGTGTAAACTAAATATACAAAGTCATTTAAGGACAGTTTATTGCATTTCGACATAAATTTGAACCACATTTACATTAAAAAAGGTTTGCGTTTCATGCAACCAAGATTGACGTTCTGTAACATGATAAGCACATTATCGAAAAAAGTAATGCAAACGATGTATCACTGTCTTTGGATATCGAACAAAGTCGTCCGTCGCTGCCATGTGGTCGGCTAAATTGGATAATGTCGTTACGTAACTCACCACTTCTTTGACAAATGGCTATGAATATCGTCTAATATTGAATTAATATTATATAAGATGCATTTGCGACCTTTTAGAATTATCAACTTATATTCGCGGCGGGCGGATACAATAAACATTTACTCCCACCACATTTGATAACTTCCTGGCAAAGGAGTTGCTGTTTATTTAAAATGTTAAAATGGTAAGTGATTTTAATGTCCGTAGATGATTATGTGATTATATACATTTACATAATGAATACTTGTTTATGTCAAAGATGCATTTAACATGTTTTATGTGCATACTATTAATGACAGTTTTATTAACAAAATGAGATACCATCAATCGTGATAATGTAAGTTGTTTTTGTCATGAACATTTAAAGTGAGTTCCTTTATATTTATTGTTATTCTTACCGGGACCGGCACAGGCACAGGCTTACAACAATAATCAAGAATTATTTACAAAATATTTTTTAAACTTCGATATATATATGTTGTTAATGCATTTATAAAAGAACATCATTTCCTTCCGTCTTCTATCAAACATCCCACGCATAAAAAATTGTGTTAAATCTAAGAAAGATCAGTGCATTCCAGGAAGAGTTTTGTACGAATATGGCAAAATATGTCAAACCAATCATGTATGATTTTGCAGCGGAAAACAACCGATATGTGATGTATCTGTTTTCTGCAACAAAAGAAGGAAGACACTTTTATGATGCCTATGGGCATTTATGTAATACAGTACATAATGCACGCATGACACCCAATGCTATTATCCATTTGAAAGGAAGCTACTTATATGTCTAAGGAGAGACTTGGTAGGATAAATAATGAACAGGAACTGCTTCGTGATTATTTCCCCAATGTATATCGTTGAAATGATTAAGACATGTCATATTGAGAAAATATGTGTTATGTATAATGGTTTGTGCGCATTGGTAAAAACGCGGGATATGAATCTTAGTGTAATGAACGCTTACTTTAAAATACTAAATAATTTGATTTCTTAACACTTTGTTTCACAATGTTTAAAGTTAAAGTATCCAGAGAGTTCATATTCAAGATGTCCTACGAAATCTGTTTTAGAATGTACATAAGGTGAACACCTCCAACTGGATAATATTGGGTTATCGAGAACATAGTCGCGCGGTAAGCTCAACTGGTTATGCTTGCAAATCCGAGCTTCAGAGGTTCGAACATCATCGTGAACGGATTCGTGGTCGCATAAGACATTGTGTCTCGCATGTCCCACAAATAGGAATAACGATGAAATAATAATGAATAGGTATAGGTTTATGGATATTATGACGATGTTCAAAGGCTTAAAATCCTACAATTGATTTCAAGTTTGAGAACAAACATGGCATCGTGTATGCATATGAAGCTTATTGAACAACTTATAAGTAATTTGTCTATTTGCGAATTTCTCATAGCATGTGCTAAAATAGTCATATTGATAATCAAACGGCATTTTCTAGGCGTTAATATCATAGTCTTATGTTCAGTTAGATCCTTGAAAACTAGAAAAAGCCCTAGGCCTGGTACTGTTTCACTCATATCCGGGCTCAGGCGAAGGTTATTTATGCTTTGTAAGGAATGGAATACATTGACTAACGTTAAGTATGTACTTTTACAAGCAAGAAACAAACACAGCCACGATGATTGTTGATTTGTCTTTTAATTACCTATACATTGTATCAATATTTTGTTACCAAAAGCATCGTAATAGTAATGAAATGAAAGGAAACACACATATTGCAGAACAAAACTGTTTGATCTGTATTAAAATACTGTTTAATATTATAACAATTGAATTGCATCATTAAAATACACCGATATAAAACCTCATACAATGTACAGTGTCAAAAAAAAGAGTTATAAAGAACCATTTTGATGTATCTTATATTATCATTTATTATTTACAACCGTGATAACGGTTACAACATATCATATGAATATATAATACAGAACATGCTTATGTCCATTTTAAAAGTAATGTACTTAATTATGTCCTTTAAAGTACTATTTCAATTTTAAAATGACGTAAAATGAACAATGAAATGCTCATTTTATATGTGGTTTATGAATTAAATGACGCTACGTAACAAAACAACCTTTAGGCCTACAGTACGTATCCAAGTTGTATCATGTTATAATTTGGTATGTACCCGCAAAATTAATTGATATTTACTTTTCACAGCTTGCGCCGTCAAATGTGCACAAAAGTAATAATAACGATTACAAGTAACACAGGTGCTGAATCATATATCTCAACACCTCATTAAAATATTATGTTTGAAGCTATATGTATGTGTGCTGCTGAAATGTCACAATACCAGCAAAATATAATTATGTACAAACACAAAAAAGAAAAAGTATAACCATGCAGGCAATCTTGATGAAGGCGCTAGGGATTGGTTCGTAATTTGACACGACACAAAGTGTGTCTCACAATCAATGGAACAACTTACTTTAGAGGAGCAATTTTGTATCCATTGGGGATATGTGGGATGTGTTGAGTGCACACGTGTTTTCGTTACAATTCTAAAAAAACAGTTTACCAGACATAATAAAATCTCAACTTAATACAGCGCCACATTTTTAGACAGTCACAAAATTAGACGGAGTGTCTCTACTGTCGCGAATCACGCGAATATTGTACAACTTATTTGATACGATATGTTGTAATTGTATTATTATATTATTTTTAACATTTGACCTACAAAATGGACACATGACTCCGGTCACCTTGGCTCCGGTCAGTGCGACTCCGTTGAACTACATTACGTACACTTACCTCATACATATTCATTACCGGAGCCACTGTTAGTATATAAGTTCATCGCATTTCCAATAGCTTTTTTTTACTGTTCGTTTTAAATTGTGATACTGTTAGGATAATACTTTTACAATACTGTCATGATTGGATTGTTTTCTATGTATATATTTTAGTTTATTACATCAAGAGAAACTTGGATGCGTTTTATTTATAAACATTTACTCCATTGTGGTGATAAAAACAAAGAACAAAATACAGTCCTCATACAAATGGAAATCAATCGCCACATCTACAGTATAATGCGGCGATTTGAAGATTTCACCATAGATGTGGTCAGGAAAGTTTCCCGTATGTAACATTTCAATATTCATTTAAAAGCCAATTAATTGTCCAAAGGTCAAATAAATGCAACATGTCTATACATCTTTGATTGTTAGTGATAACTTTGTCAACGTTTTGGGTATCTTGAAAAGGTTGGTGTCAAAATAAATTATTAGGTCACAATATCCTTTGGTTTTTGATCCCACAGTTTAAGACATAATTTTTCATGGCGTATTAGATTCTGAGCACACACCGTTCGTGTTGCTGTGCATATTTGCTGCGTTAACGATGTGGCTTTCGGACACCAGAGACGTCGTATAAAGTTATACAGAGGAGAAAATTGACTATTATGTCTGCAACAAAGGTGTTATATTTGTCAAATGCCTGCGTGCAATCTTCATTAAACGGAACACAATTGGCTAAAAATGCAGACTGCACGAAATGGAATGTTTCTTTTATCTTTGTTAACAAGATAGTATGCGTGTCCAGTTATAACAATTGGAGACCCAATAATCTAAATGATGTGTGTTATTGTTCAATATTTCATGTTTTAAAGTAAACAGGATATGTACGATGTTTCTCAAATATATGAAATTGACAAACATAACCTGTATGATTAGATTCCATATGACAATGTAGGCCGCATTAAGTAATGCGCGAGCATTAAAAAATACGTGGATAGTTGTTGAATTTCATAATTTGCAATTCAGGTTATGAAATCATCCAAAAATCTAATTCGTTCATGTGTGCAGTAATGGTTTTTTTCCATAGATACCAGCATCCATATTCATATTATTATTTTTGCTCTGCTTGTTTATGCCCACTGATATGCTCTTGAAGTTTAGGCTTTAGTTAATCAGTAAATGATTTGGAGATTAACACTTGGTGTGGTCGCCTTTCCTGATATGAAGGCTGATAATAAGTGCACCGTGTTCAGTAAAGTACTCAGGTTGTCGCTAGGATTTACCCGATTTACAGAATAATTGTTTTTGTTTGCATTTAGGGCCTCAACATAACCAATTCTAATTTATGCTGTAAGTGAAGATTCAGTTAAAACATGTTTGCTTTTGTTGTACATTTACTGCGAATTTATAATATAAGTATGTTTAATGGTAAAGATTAAATTTTCTTACTCTTATGGTAAAAACATGATGTCATATCAAAGTTTGCCTAAATTGATATGTTTGTCCAAGTTTGTAACAAATTAAATTGTATTAGGTAAAGATACATTGGTTTACATATTATATTGTATATCTTAAGCATTTTGTGAGTAGCATTTGTATATATTTGTTAGCTATTAAATAGTATTTAACCTTTTTTAAAGGTGACACACGTGATACTTTACTGAACACTACTATGGTGGGTGTTCAGCATTATAAACTTGCCATACGACTTTACGACTTCTTAAATATTCCTTCTTCACATATCTCAAATATCCTTCGGGTGTGAACGCATTTACATTTTAAACAATCACTTATGGTTATCATTAAGACACGGCGTTAATCACATGTTTCAATAGGTCGTTGTGAGTTCAAAGGTTCAAAGAAACAAAGAAACACCGAGTCATCACCAACATGTCAAAAATCAAACGTGACTTAGCAGACTAAATAAATGTATAATTATTGTGTTAGGTAAACAAATAGGCCAAGCGTTCACCAACATACACAATGTGATGTATATGATTTATATACAGGCATAGAATCTTCAAATGACGCTTCGTAAATAAAAGCGACATTTGCGCCTACATTACTTGTTGTGCCAGTGTATAATTAGGTATACATATCACATTATTAATTTATATATACGTTTACAGCTTGCACAGTCAAACTAATATGTGAGTTATAATAACGATTCCTAATAATACATTTGCTAAATCATATTTCTCAACAAGTCATGAATTGTCATTTTGAAGATGTATGTATATATTTGTATGTGTGCTGCTAAAATGTCACAATGCGAGCAAAATATAATACAAATGAAGGAAAAGTATCAACATAAATGCAATCTGTATGAAAGCGCTAGGAATATGTCCTCCAATTAACATGAAACAAAGTGTGTGCCTAAATCAATGGAACAATGTCTTACTTTAGTGGAGCAATTTTGTATCCATTAGGGATGAGTTGTGGTGCAAAAGTGTCGTCGTAACAGTTTTTAAAACACATTTTAGCAGACATCTTAAAATTCCAATTTAAGACATATACTTAGACACAATATCAGCCAGACTGTCTCTGAATGCGGCGATTTGAATACATGCTTAATGGTCATTTTATTGCAACATTTAGATTCATAAAACAGGACAAATTTTATCTTCCCACCTATTCTGGAATTGTTACACACGTAACATATGTTTGTTATTCCTCGACATCCACCATAATTATATATGTTTGTTTAGTTATATACCCAAGATGTCGCTGGTCGGGATGTAACCTTTCAATATTCCGTTTTAGGCATATAATTTGTCCAACAGTCAAATAAAGGCAACATTTATATAAACATTTATATAAATTGTTAATGGTTTGTTTTTAATTTGGCAGTGTGTTATGTATCGTGAAAATTAGGATGTCAAAGTAAAGTATAGAAAAAGGTCGTTAAGATACAAGAACACACTTTGGAAAGGTAAAAGTAGTAGTTTTACTACTGTAGTACATCATCTTAAATGTGTGCAAAAAATGAAATTTTCGTTAGACAAGTTTTTGACCATTCGGTCACAAGTGCAATCTGGAATACCATGTATTACATTGTGCAGTCAACAGAAACGATCTCACTCAGATGAGCGGTTAAGGCAATATTCTGACTCTCTAGTGTAGTTCTGGTGCACAATTTGAAAGGTAGGCGTTCAGCAGTGAATTGACATTATAGGTTTATAAACGACCAGGACAAGAACGTCTACTGATACGATAACACATTAGACTTGTCGGTGAAATCATTACTGCAACACGCAATCATGGTGTTACTTCAATCGGAACTACTCGGCCAATTCCGCCTAATCAGCGATCGTGCCTCGGATGTATCTGGTGGAAGGATATGTCTAACCCAAAACGCCTACGCTGAAATAATAGTTCTTACAGAAACCTACGAAAGCC
>Ga0224511_10003828_pt1 | contig 11068 bp, 3 predicted proteins | sample SF_May12_sed_USG_2_FD_169988 | JGI IMG/M metagenome (GOLD analysis project Ga0224511, IMG submission 169988) | Sediment microbial communities from San Francisco Bay, California, United States - SF_May12_sed_USGS_8_1 | ecosystem: Environmental > Aquatic > Marine > Sediment | place: USA...
GATAAGTACATCATTTACATATAAAAACGTCTTCATTCGAAAGCTAGAAAAGAAAAAATAATAGGTGTGAAAAACTTGCTAAACTTTTTTCTTTCAGTATATGTATATCAATAGAACAAACATACTAGTATCAATTTAATTAATTTATTTCTACTGCCTCGACACTTTTGACACTTAAAACGACTGTAAAATATTTCCGCTGTCAAAGTGTTGGGGCATTAAAAGGAATTTAATGCTTTTTCTCATTTTCTCTAAGTTTCACTTCAAATTATGTATCAATAGGAGTGAAAACCTATCCGTTACCTCTCCCTCATCCGTAAAAAATCGCTCAATGTGCGAAACAAAACGGACACAATGTCATGTCCGTTAACTGATAGCAAACGCGTACATGTAATAAACCCAACGATTTCTAATATAACTTCGCTTATTATGAGGCGCTGCCAGATATAATAGTCATTTAATGTTTACATAGTTTATATATATAAGCGAACATTGTCTTTGATGATAAAGTGTGGCTTTTGTCTGTTACTGATTCCATGCATGACGTTAAAATCCAGTTGAATCAATGACAACGCTTGACTACGATCGATACAATCAGCTGACTCGGTATCCCAGAGATATCGCATCAAATGACGTTGTTGTTTTTGTTATGTTCTGTTTCTTTCAAAAAAGCAATAATGGTGAAAATAAATAAGTAAAATGATGTTTTTATCTAAAAAATGTCTTTAGAAATTAAACTTAACATTAATTGGTAACGTATTATTTGTTAGCATAAATAAAAGATTTTACGCAGTCGAGCAGAAGTAGAAATATACTTAAATACAGTATACGTTTTACACTTAGCTGTATTAAACTTCACGCATTAACGGAGATCCTCTTTACAGATAAAATACATATTTAAGTTTTACCTTTTTGACACTTATACAACTCTTAAAGCAACTTTCTCCAGATTTTACTAGAAAATCATGAAATATGCAAACATGCTAAAATATCCCTTCATATACATAAATAAACATAGTGGGTTTAAATAAAAATAAACCTTTAAACCTACATATGTTCATTGTTTTGCTTAGGAAAACAGACAATTCGCGTTTCTGCCATCGGAATATACCTTCTTTAAATAGATATTACGGTATTCCTTAATCCGGGTTATTCCAAGTACCACGTGACGTGAAGGTTATGGTTGCCTAAATAAAATAAATAAAACTACAATGTTTGACACCATTTTTCGATAAGACCAAGGAATTTTCTGACAGGGCACTATACATGTGTAAAAAGAAAGTGTTATAATCTATAACACTTGCAAGTTAAAAAACCCACACTAAATGCGAACATCAAACGCCCGCCCTCGCAAGGATTTGGGATAATTTGACCTGATCAAACTAGATACGAACTGCGCAAGTGCGCAAACAGGAATTCCAGTCAAAACGGCCCTAATCGAAAACGGGCCCAGTCCAAAACGACCCAAATAATCGGTTAAGACGGTCCAATTTTAAAAATCTTCGGTCAAAACGGCCCAAACAGAAAAGTCAATGCTGTATTATGTGAATTTTCCATCAATCTTAATTATTTAACCTCATACATGATGATATACATGTAGAAAGAAAAATCATGTTTTGTCTTTTATTTATTTGATGCAATTTGCATATGTTTACATAATATTATTCTTTTTGTTGATGGGAAAACGTTTAGCTTAAGATGGTTTCCAGGTTGTTGTTATTGTTGTATAGATATATATTAATGTATTTGAAATAATTAACAGGTATTTTTTATCAAATTAAATAGATATAACACATCTAAGAAAGAAAGACACGTGTCTCTTTGATAATCTTACATTAAAAAGTGTGAAAAATATATAACGATAATTGAGTTCTTTAATGGTATTTGTCGGCGATCGCGTTATTGCATTAAAGAGGAGGTGTGGCCGTTTAATATGACACACTTTTGACAAACTGTGGATTTAGAGTAGGTTTTGTAAGTAAATATATTCCTTTTTTTGTTAAACATTCCTTTTCTTTCATTGCCTTGTCAATGTGTGTTTATTTGTATTTAAGTGATTAGTAAATGTTTGAACTAGTGAGATTAGTGTCAGATTATTAATATTTCAAATTAGCTTCGTTGGTGCATAAAGTAATAAAACTCAACATTAATCGTTAATTAACCATTAAATAGTCCAAAACAATTGTTTCACGCGGGCATGCAGAACTCAAAATTTAATAGGAACATACCTTTCACATTTAGCCGTATTAAACTCCACGCATCAACGAAGGTAATCTTAGAGTTGTATAAGTCAAACATCAATAGTTTGTCCAAAAAAACAAATCAATTTTGGTTCAAACTTTTGTTTACGTCCTACTTTCTAACCTTTTTATTTGTGGACCAATTATTGATGTTTCACTCATAAAACTTTAAGATTACCTCCGTTAGTGCATGGAGATTTATATGCCTAAGTGGGAATGGTATGCTTCCATTAGATTTTGAGTTTTGCTAGCCCGCGTGAAATCCATTGTTTTGGCTAATTAGTGGTTACTTAACAAATAATTTCATGTTTTATTAATTAATAGATACTTTTGAGGTAACCTCACAGTATTTTCCTTATTGCATTTCAATATCATCTCTAGTTTTTGAAAATGACAAATGGACTTGTGGGGGCTGCTTTGGGCATTTCAATATGTTTCCCCGCATTAACATTGTAAGTATAGAAATCAAATCCATAGTAAGGTCTGTTTAGGTGCAAGTTTGTGAAACGAAGAAACACGTGCCATCTACACAAGTTTTCGTAGAAAGAAGTTGCTTCAGTTTATTTATACTAAATAATTTGGCTGTGGCTAAACGGGTTTGATAAAAAGAGATTTGTGTCTAACTGTTTGACGCGTTTAAAGATGTTATGTCTGTATCATTTGACCAGAATTGGTTTCATCAAACGTTTAAACCATACTTAAACAGTAAATCATACTCCCGTAAATATACAAAACTGCCAAATGTAGATATCCTTGCATGTTAAAATATATCAGCAAAATCGTTAAAACGTGTGGTCCGCAAATCTAGGTGTGTTTATGCTTCGATCCATTATGTTCAGCAATAATTGCTTGTATGAGTTTGTATTGGAGTGTTTTTTTTTAATATTTAATTATTTATTAGCCATTATTTCTCATGGAATTTTGCATTTATTTTGCAATGTATATTTTTAAATATATTTAACATACAGCAAAATTTGTGACCGATTATTGAGGTAAGAAGTTCAGAATATCATCTTTAAGACTTGCTTAATATTTAAGTCATAATTAATTTTAAAGTAATGTTGTGGCAGTGTTATGTTCATAGTTATTTTTACAATGAGTAAAACCCGGTGAAATAAGGTTATCTAAACGTACACCTTCGCCTTTGGTCAAAATAACGAATATGAGCACTGCATTACATTTGTTATTTTGGGGGGAAAAACCTCTACAACTGTATAGCTTTTAAAAACAAATACCATAAATTTAGATATTCAATGGAGACGTTCTTAAGAATAGTAATATTGCCAAAAAATATCACTCAAGGCACATTAACGACTTGCTCGACAAACGGGCTAAGCAAACACTTCCTTGTCCTGCATTCGAATTTGCCCATTGGTTCTTTAAAACAATAAAAATGCCGTATTATGAATTTTACAACATACCTGTACACGTCAAAAGTCCTCGTATTACGATAAAGGCTCTTTGTCTTTAGTAAGGGGAACTATTTTACCAATAAAACAATCATATCAAAAAGTATGACGCCTTGATAAGCGCTTTAAATTTATGTGTTCATTATTTAGAACTCGATATGTGTGCTGGTTCCGTGTCGCTTTTATGACACGGTTATTATGTTATAACTTATAACCTCAATAGGGAAGTGAAGAAACGAAACGTATAAAGAGTTTTCGAATTTATATGTTCGAATGATCCTTGACCTGCTGGTGTCATGCATCCAACCTATTCAATGAAGTCAGCGAGTTATTTTAAGCAATACGAACTTACTTAGAGAAGAAAAATCATAGCATCAATGTCGATACGTTACAACGACCCATATTATTACTTTTTAACAATTATATACTTAAAGGGCCTACCAGTGATCTGCATGTCAATAAGAAGCAAAAGTATTGTCTTTAATGTTTCAACAGAAATCTTCATATACTTGCCTATTTAGTACTATATTACAATATTACACACTATTTGACAACAAAGCACAAGACAATTTATTTAATTTGAGCATTGTTACCTCTTCGAGCATCAAAAGGGCTAATTAATGTCGGTACTGGTCGGAAGCACCGGATTATAGACTTGAGCGATTGAGGATAGCGAACACATGTCCTAATTCATATCGTTGTTGCAAAGCTACTTTATTCAATTATATAGTCACCATTGTTTTTATGTGCTGTGCTGCTGAGCACAAACGTAGATTAAAACGTTTCAACGTTTATTACATTTTGTAATACAAGGGAAGTGTCAACGGAAAGAAGACATATTGATACATCAATTGTGTGCCTTTGATGTTCTGAACACGTGCGTTACACAACAAAATTGGTTTTCGAACATTTCCTACCGTTTTCATTTTTGTAACACCTGTTCAGACCGCAGTTGAGCTCCTATATTCCGCGCCATTATACCGAAACTATCGCGTGTGTATGTGTTTTTCCCGTTGTCGTTGGTAATGTCTACGGAAATGTTACAGTTTCAGATTGAAATATATATATAAATGACTTTTATGCCTGCTTATAGTTTGGCTATCTGTATTCATATTTAGAACATAGCTTTTGTTAAACGTTTTAGAGGCGACACGCGGGTTTAATACAATTTGCAATTTGCAAGTCTGTCATTTAGTATGTTGTTTTGATCAATTGCATGCATATCAGCAATGATATAACTAAAAGAAAGTTGTTGAGATTTATCTACGTCAACATAATATATGACTTGACTGATTAAGGGTTTTTATAAGCTCTTATGCATGTTTCCAAATACATCCATAAATATCTTATTTTAAGCGTTTAAAAAAACAATCAAAAGTAAAATTCCCCATTCTGTATTCGCAATCGCTCATTGGCTGCCCTGACTTTGAATAACAATGTTATAAATAAACTTCTACAATTTATTTTAGTACTTAAGACTGCTTTTATCCTTGTATATCAGTTTTTCTATCTTAAAAGTCACATACTTTATCTGAAAAAATATTTTTCAATGGTTCTGTAAACAACCCTAAGGTACAAATTGAAGAGATGTTTATCTATATATCATGTGAGTTTGTTTGGCTAGTTCATGAATCACTTTGCACTGAATTGTGTGCTTGTTCCGTGTCGTTTTTTTTGCAACGATCATCATGGCATAACCTTATCAAGGAAGTTAGAAATCCAACGTAAGGATCTAAAGTGCTTGATCATAATTTATGTTTTGATGGGACCCGCCATTTATCAAATCTTGCAAACAGTTTCAATCAATTTTGCTTGTTTGTTCAAACGAAAGAAGTGTTTACTTAGAAAGAGCAAACCATAAAATCAATATAGACCCGAGACTGACGTAACATGACCGAGTACGAGTGCTGTGCAATAACTGGTAGAATGTTATTAACGATGTTATTGTTTCTGCTGATATCAGATTCATAACTATTGCATTTTAATACTCAACAAAAAAAGAAAATGTAGACCTTATTGACATAAGTTTTTTATCAATATTGTACAGTACATACGAGGGTTGTATGATAAATTCGTAGACGTTGTTTATAGTAAAAACAATAAATGATAAACATGCTTTAAAATTGATATACTTTAACTCCTCTACCTTTTCGAAACAAATGACAAGAGCAGCATGTAAAAATTCTGAAAAATACAAATTAATGTTATGATTATTTTAAGATGGCATCCGTATTACATCATTGTGTAGTCATATTTTTCAGGTCCTCAGGGATCATGGAGTGTACATGTATGTTGTTTACACTTGAAAATGGAGTTCCGCTCACGCGCTAGGGGGCGTCAGTGGTGTGGCATCATTCATTACTACTGATAAACAGCTTCAATAAAACCGATAATTAGTCACAAATCTTCCAATATGTTAAGAATACTAAATAAATTAACATTGTATAAGGAATTGCAAGCTTTTGTGACAAATAATGTGTTTTGGACAAAAAAGTAAAAACACAACAACAACAAAAAAATCAAACATAAAAACCCTTGCCGGAGCCGGGGATTGAACCCGGGACCTTTTGCATCCAAAGCGGATGCGTAACCACTGCATCACCGAGTCAACTGAGAGAATCGATTGTAGTCAAGCTATTTAACTGTTTCGACGCAATGGGTCGAAACGTAAATAAACAAAGCCAAATTTTTGGGCCAGACATTTTCATCAAATTCATTTTTCTGTAATATTTTTGCACGCGTGGATAACTAAATTTGGCAGTTTCTCATATTTACGGGAGTAGGTTTTGCTGCTTAAATATGATTAAAATGTAAGATGTAAACAATTCTGACCTAAAAGATACAGATGTAGCATCTTTAACATAATACATAGTTATTTTATCAACATTGTGAAGTAGCATATTAAAATGTAATCTATTGATAGTGTTTTAATCATTTCTTAGTTAACTGGTAAGAAAAAAGATTGCGTTTTTATTGTTTCAAGGTTCCTTCCCAGCCATAGATGACGGCATAGTGTCAAGAAACGTATGCGTCAAAGTAGAAACGGACTGCTGCTCGCAGAAGGTAGACATTCAAGTGAAGAACTGTGGTGGATTCTTCGTCTACTTCCTAAACCGGCTCCCTTTCTGCTACAGCGTGTACTGCTTTGGTGAGTAAAATGTAGAAAAAAAATATGTGTAGCTTTTTGCAAGCAACACATTCTGTTCATGGTATGCATTTTAATTGAATATAAAATTAAAATAATAATAAACTTAGTGCAGATCAGATACTCAGAACCGACTATCATATCCTTTATATATGCTTTAGTTTAAATATAATCAAAATATATAATTACTAACATTAGAGTCAGAGCTGCCTTGTTTTGATGGGACAACATCAACAACAAACGCGGTTGTGAACACTACCAATCTTCCACCACTGGTAACAACACCGTGGCCTTCTGCAGTGCCGTCTACTAAAACAACATCAAGGACAGTTCCAGACCCGGCCTTCACAGCATCTACGACACAGAAAATAACTGATCATACAGAAAACAAGAATGGTATCTTCTGTGTTACTTGTAAAACGACTAAATGATTGTTAAAATTACTGGAATGTATAATAAATGTGTAAACTTACGTTTTATAATAGCGTGGCTATGGTCAAAGTCCCCGATTCTAATAACCGTTGATGAAAAATTGAGTTCTTGACTTGCATCTCTAAAACTTACATAACGGTTTTTAGGGACAACTGTGCCTTTAGTGAACATACAAAAACTCATAATAGTATTTAATACATGGTCATACATATACGAATCGTACTTGTATTGTATAACAGAAACGTCTGGCAAAGCCACGGTCATCAGTCTGGTTGTCGGCGTGTGTGTCCTCTCTGTACTGCTACTGATTGCCTCTCTTGTGATCGCCAAGATGTTCTGGTGTGTACTATTCTAACAAAATGCAATATGTATGGGTTGTTTCATTCAGATAATACAAAGTGAATTCATAAATAAATTAAATAAGCACGTACAACAAACCGCTTTTGTTGCAAGTCTGGTCGAAACGATGTTTGTTGGCGAGGGGCGCAACGATTTTGTTAATAAGGCATAATAAATATGTCCGTTGCCTGTAACCCGACTCTTCTTAAGTTTAATATGACCGTAACATTCACGAAAATCGTGTCTCATCTAAATCTGTCTATGATATTTATTAAAGTACAAATGTCTAGTGCTTAATGTCAGTTTTGATAAAACAAGATCACTAATCCGGTTATATTAACATGTTGCTGCTTCTAAACTAAAAGGTTAATGTCGTATCCCCTACTGAGCAGAGTCCTGTAAAAAGCGAGCATACATACCCTAATTTTGTAGGATGTTAAAGGAAACATACATACTAATGTTAAGCCTGATAACAAGTTACTGAAACTTTTTACACAAATTGTTTTCGAGCGTGTTGCCCTGAAACAAACGTCAGCATGCATAATCTAAAACACCGTATTGTCCAGTTAACACAAAAACAAAACACAAATTTCCTTTGAACAACACTTTTTAAGAAGTGCCTGCAATTATGTTAAAAGTTCAATGTCTATTTAATTTAATTCTAGGTTCCGTTCGAGGACAGAGCCAGTTTACGACACCAAGGTTCAAACCATGAATGACGATCCGCCGTCCTATGAAGAACTGAATTTCAATCGCAAAGATGGGAAGAACGACTTGACGTTTTCTCCTTAAATAAACACCAGCCTAAAAATTAGAAAAAACTCACAGCTCTTTTGTGTCGCTAAAATTAACCCTACCCCTCATCTAATTTGTGTACAGTGTCACATCTTTACCTGTCATTCTTATCTTATACGTACTTACCTTTGGCTTTAGTCTACAATGTATGTAATTGTGTGTTTTTCTGAATAAAGCGCTATGTAAAACAAGTTTCTTTGGTCCGCTGTTGAGGTAAAAGACGCATCGTGTTTGGAATGTTTTAATATAAGTATAAATGCAAAACAAACCGCTTTTTTGGATTTAATACATAAGTTTGATCCGTACATGTAGTGTACAACTTATCAGCTAGTATACACATATTTGAAGAAACATATTCAAGAATAGCAGGTTTCAAACAGTTTATTGCAATATCTATAAACATAAACGAGTAATTACATTTGGCGATCTCATACAAATTGTATGATTCATTACTTAGGAATAGTTTACGAATAGCAAATAAACAAGCAGGTCGCAAGATATGGGCAAGGTATCCTTAGCGGTTAAAGGGGAGTAACCGTTACATGACCAAAAGTTATTCAGTGTTCCAAGTTTAGCAAAAGCGACCACCCACCTTAATAACAGAGTGATATACATATAATTACTACAAAAGACAACTATTTGTCTAATGCGTTTGTTGTTCCTCACTGTTATAAGAGACAAAGGATGTAATCTGTTTATTACACATTGAAGCGTCTTTTTAAAAATCATTTTTGCGTCACCTTCATCCCAGTCTTTCTCGTATGCAATACTATCAAATATCATACTTTATACACTAATTCAAATATTGCGAAAAATACTCGCTGAATTTTGTGTGAGACTTTTGTTATAAAATAGTTTAGGCTTAAAACACATGTACGAAATGCTGAATTAACTCAGAAGCTTTAGTAATTAGATTTGGTAACGGACTTGTCGAGTGATATACGATGCGCTTGTAAGGGGGTCCCGATTTTGATATCCCGCTCTTTCAACTAAACTTATTAAAGTGGCGACATGATTAATTTCTTCACAGATAGGATCAGGTGTGCCTCGTGTGGTGGACTCTCCTATATCTTGTGAAATGGGACGTTTGTATAAAATGATCAGGATCAGTTTAAACCAATTTATGTGAGGTCGACCTTGAAACAAAACATTCTAAATGATATTCTTACTTGTACTTATCCTTTTCGATTACTTATTTCAGGTGGAATTTCTTTTTTTAACAATGTTTAAGAAAGAGCGAAGGCGGATCTTACATTATATACTGAACACATGCTAGAAGTATTTGATATAATTATGTTAAATTATCGATTTAACTGTTTGTTTTATCTCAAAACAAGTCAAGTTTTTGTCGCTAACTGGGGGAGAGGGGCAATTGACGACTTTTATATGGTGTCTAGTGGTTGTAGATAGTGTAGAACATGGCAGACCCTAAAAGATTCGTTCACTGTGTGGCAGATAAAGGCTAGGTCAGACATGATTCTACTTGTTGATAAAAATACTTATATAAGGTGTAGCAACAACATATTTATATCAGGCCCGATCGCATCAAATATACATTATTGAAGGATTTATATACATCCATGAACATGATAATGATTCCCCTCATATTCGGCTTTCTAACAGGAGTTGGTAAGTCAAACTATTATGTAATACTACTTCTTTTTTGTAAAGATTTGTTTAAGCATGGTATATAAATAGAACTATTGCACGCCTATGAATGACGGGTTAGCTGGAATTGTATTATATTAATGTAATCGTAATCACGCACATATCAGTGTGATCGTAATCACGCACATATCAATGTGATCGTAATTACGCACAGAGAGTGTCCAATGGACCATGTGTCCCGACAACTGGATCGCCAACATGGGTTCCTGCTATCATTTCCACTACCAACATACTAGCTTTAGTGACGCACTGGTAAGTTTATGCATGCTTATATTTATACACAATCTAATAATCTGGATTGTGACAAGAATTATCTATATAATGATAAGATGTAAAAAGAAAAAAACACATAAGAACCATCTCCACTATTACAACATGCATTTAATTACGGCAATGGTGGTATACTGTGAATATGTTTTGCATTACATATTTTTATTCATTAAAACGTTTCTACAAAATTAGTACAATGTGAAAAAAAATGAAATATAAATAAGTATTTGTAAACAAATCTTGGTTATCACATTGTTACCTTCATTTTCTCCTCGTGATGTTTTCAGCACTACTGCAAGGAGTTGCACGGTGCCAACCTTGTCAATATTGATTCACCAGAAGAGTACGCCTTTCTTAACGACCATCTTAAACATGGCTGTAAGACAGTATATTAAAATAGCTTCATTACATAATAATTATTTTCTATTTTTACAATAATGTGGCTGTTTAGCACCAACTTTAATTGTAATTGTTTATGTTTTAATATATATATAACGTGAGGCATATGTCCAGTTGGCCAGGGTCTAAGGGCTTACCTGTTTCTCAGTTGATCATTATACTGACAAAAATGTGTCATACATACACATACAATAATGTATATAGACCAATTTCAAATGTTTACCTTCTTTCTCACTGACAATAAGTATGCATATACAACGTTGGTACATGTGCCAATATCTCCTCCTGGAAATCGACTTTCCAGGTCCCGAAACGGCGTGGTGGATTGGTTTGACGGATGAGAACGTGGAAGGTGTCTGGAAGTGGACATC
>Ga0224511_10003829_pt1 | contig 11067 bp, 6 predicted proteins | sample SF_May12_sed_USG_2_FD_169988 | JGI IMG/M metagenome (GOLD analysis project Ga0224511, IMG submission 169988) | Sediment microbial communities from San Francisco Bay, California, United States - SF_May12_sed_USGS_8_1 | ecosystem: Environmental > Aquatic > Marine > Sediment | place: USA...
TTACTAATATAAACATGCACGTGTAAGGCATTTTAAACTGAAACCAGCTTCAAAAGTTCAAACCGCAAGTAATACTTTCTATTGTCATCAAGCAAGACTTTTATTCCTATTGAGGAGTTCCCAAGACAGAAATAAAGCAGAAGAGATGCATTTGTTGTATCGGAAACGCTGGCTCCACACACGCCTGAGGCTGTAAGACCGATAACAGGTTAATGGTTTAATGTTTTGCTAAGTGTTTTCAATTACAAAATAAAGAATATCGTCTCGACACAACGTATTTAAGTGTTGTGATCAATGTGAAACTTAAGTAACATCTTTGATTAATTAATTACGCGCACTTTATCTTGACATATTGTGTTTCATAAGAAATACTGATATTTCCTTGTTTCATATATTTCTTTTTCATAATACTAGTTTTAGGCGGTTTTTCATTTATTTGTCGTTGTTTAAATGTATCTGCTGGTAAGTAGGCCACAACGTACAAATTATTCCATCGACAAACGATACATTGATAAACATGTATGGTCGTGCTCCGATGTAAATGCGTATGCTTGAATTTCAAGGGAATTATCATCAAAGCATCATATTATCATCATAATAGCGCATTGCATTCCTTAGATTATTTCATACAAACTAAAACCTATTAAAAAGAAAATACAAGTTTGTTCGAGGATACGTATACATAATGTTCTACAAGCTATCCGTTTGAAATAATGTAAACACTGCGATTATCACTTTGGCGCTATTAAACTTGAGTCCAAAAGTGATACATGTAAGTGTATTGATGGGCCTCTAAATCTTGCACAATTAGTGTATAAACTATTTGCATTTTATCCATTATAGAATATTAAAACGTTTACGCATTTCTATGTTCATCTCGTGTTGCGCGTGACTAAGTTTGGATTGTATCTTATTTTTGTTACATTTTATAAACATACTGCAATTTGGTCTGTACCTGAACTAGTTAACACTTTACATTTTAAACGTTCGAATTATTAAACAAAAAATATATTTCTTAACGCGAACAACTACATGTTTGTATATTACTTCTATGATTTTATTACATTACAATCTCTTGTGACGTAATCATTGCTACAGCACATTGTTCATGCGGTAGTTAAAAAGAACGCATCACTGAAAAAGCCTACTGTTTGTTTTTGGAATAATCTTTCTCTTGTTTTTATGTTTATTACGGCAAAGTTTCATATCGTTCGGTTATTTAAACATAATAACTGGACTTTTTGTGTCAGGAGCGTACAATAAGTAAGACGTCATGCGATTAAAACTTTCAATACCCACTGTTGTGGACTACTATAAACAACATATTACATTTCAAATATAAAACTTCTCAGCAAAACCTTTTTTAACTTGGTGTCTAGCAATCAGAATATAGCAAAATTAACACACAAAAAAAACGTTTTGAATGCGAATATTATCCTTCACACAAAGGGATTGTTTATTTAATAAAGCCTTCCGTCTTATTCAATTTGTTGTTATAATCAATTTGTTATGAGAGCTGTTCATCACACATTTCGTTGAACATACAAAAAACATCAAGTAAAAGAGAATAGCTTGTAGGAACTAAGGCTGTCTGGATTTTATTAATTGCAAGGTACAAGAGAAAGACGCATTTGTTTTATTTAGTAGTGCTATGCACACCCTTTACTGTTAATGTACGTATTGTACGAGTACGTCAATTTTTCGTTTAATAAACTGTTGTAAGTATAATAATTATGTTTTTTGTAAAGAACATTAAACATTTTTAAACAACATAATGATTATCGCGATGGTGAGTTAAATTACAAAAAAAACAGTGCGCGTTATTTTTTATAATTTAAGGTACTTTAAACCTTTTATGGAAACAACATGCAAACAAACGAATTGAAGTCACGTTACACTATTTAAATTATAATTAAATTATTTGTTTGGTTTCGAAACAGCATTGAAAAGAAAGGCAAATTAACGTATGACCATCCTAATGGATTCACATATTTGCAGCCAGGAAGAGATTTTATAAACCTTTTTTTATTTAAATATATGGCATTTAAAGACAATCCACCGCACAACTTTTCTCAGTTTTTGGATTTTTGATTTTATAAACAAGATTGAAAATTTTCATTTTATTCATATTCAAGGGAGGTAGTAAGGTGTAAAATTACTTCCCTTTAATTTAATTTAAGCAAATATAGGCAACTTGCATTTTAAAAAGATTTTTCTATGGTTTAAAAGTAAAAGCATAATATATATCACAGTTTAATGAAAAAACTTGTTTATTTTTTTGATAAAAAATACAAATGTGTGTCCTTCATAGTCCATTAGAATGGTCATACCTTAAACACGTTATATTTTTGTGTCCATTTTGTCGTCTTGTTTTGTTAAAATAAAGTTTTCATGACATATTACAATCATTCCTTTACTTCTGTTTTATATATGAAGTTATCAAATGCACCAATATTCAATGCAAGAAACCGAGAAGTGTGATATACTACGATAAATTATAATAATATGATAAACATTATAAACATATTTCTATACATACAGGAATCTGATCTTCTAGGAAACGTATGAGAATACTATCATATAATATTTACGTTCATTTATTAAAGTAATGTATAGCGAAGATACATTAAAACTTAAACTTAAATGACGGCCTTCCGCCGTAGTCTGCTTAAAGTCCTTTTAATTAATGCCGTCTAAACATAGTTTGTGTCGAAAGTCGTATTTCACCACAAATCTTTATAAATATTAATAGGAGCCCTATATTTTTTAACTTTGTGTGAATTTTACTGTTTTCTATACCGTTCCAGTATTTCTTATTTAAATTCAAAGAGTAACAAAGTATTTAAAGCGTGCCCTGTAATGATAATAATGTTTAACAAACTGACAAACTTTAACATAAATGGCACACTATATGTATTGTTTTATATTTATTTTCAGTTTGATTCCAACATAAAACGTTATAAAGCACGGAGATCCATACTCACCAATTTCATGTAATGTTCCCTGCTTTCTGTACACAAAGTTGTTTCCCCAAACCGCTGCTAGATGTGCTCGCAGCTCGACACTGAACCAACAACGCTCTTGCCACGACGTTTTAAGTTTCAAAAGTCACGTGGTTAAATTGACAAACGTAAAAGCCGTAGGCGAGGCAAGGTATTGGTAGCTAAGTTGCTAGTTACTGCTGCTGAGTGCCAGGGAAGGGGCGAAATTGTCAAGGAGTGCGCTTGAATTTACAATCGGAAAAATCAACTACGCTTGATCTCAACAACTAATAAATCGCGACATATGGAGGGTTTAGAACCCATTGGGATAGTTTATTGGCACAACATTAAGCTATCGACACATTGTGCTATTGTTTGATGTATCTATGTGCTCAGGCAATTCTAGAAGTCTTTCTTAGATCTGTTTCATAGTTACAAATGAATGCGGTGTGCGTATTTATTTCGATTTGTTCACAGTTTGGCCTTTGTTTGATTGTACCGAATGAAATCAGATTGCTTAATTAGTGTTATTTTTGGCCTAGAATATACACATGTTAAGTCCGCTCCGACAGGTTGTTCCGCTCAGCGCGGGAAACAAAGGACATGTTGTTCGTGTCTCTCAACAGAGGTTTCAAACACCACTTCAATCTAGGTGTGACGTCGTCGTCAAACGTTTACATAGGATTACGTTATTATTGCATTTAAATCATGCTACGAAGCCGTCATTGGGAAGCGGAAGCAACTTTTAGAATTGGTAAATAAATTATTTATTGTCCACCTTTTTACCAAGAGTTTGATGCCGTTTCAGCGCAATAAGGAAGTGCTGTGTTTTCTGGAATCTAGTAATCCAGCTATTTGTATTGGTTCTGACATCTAACTTGACATTTTAATGTTTCAAACAGTTAAAACAAACGTTCCAATATGTTCAGTACATACAACCAAATAGCACTGCCTACGGAAATGATAATTATATTAAAGTACATAGAATCAAATAGTTTTGCGATCGGAAATGATGTGTGGCGGCTGTGAAAAATCGTCCCGTGTTTCATAATTGTGTACTTTATTTTTCTTGTCGTAGATCATCATGGATTGTTTGTTGTTTACATTTGAAAATAAAGAGTTCCGCTCATGCGCGTGGGGCGTCGTCAGTGTGGCATATTTTTTAATTATTGATGAACAGCTTTAAAAAAACCGAAGCTGCTATTTTTTCCGTGCAGACTATGCTTCCCGAGGAATTTGCCCCTTTTTCCGAATTATTACTTATGTCTTATTTTCACATCTTCGCACATAACAGGTGGTTTCGCTGCCAACTATAGCACATAACCAAATACCGTCGCAAGAAAAAGAAAAACATTTTTTAAAATGACATTATCATTATTGTATATAAATGCTGAGGTGGTTATTGAGCTATCCCCGAGCGTACATGTATTACGAATTATACAGTGTTGCTCTAATTGTTTTGCAAGATATAGATTGAAAAGAAGAGGCGGTTATGAAACTCTATAAACGGTGTCTTCTAACAGATAACAGACAAAGGTAAACAATAGCCAAGCCCAAGGATATTTTTTCGTCGTCTGAATATCTTTATTCGATTACTTGAAACCGGAAACGTGATACCAGCTTCATGAAACCCAGTGGTATCTAAATGGCCCATTCTTATAGTTTCCTGTTTTTAAATATTAAGCTTAGAAATACAAATGTCATGATTTAAAGGCAAACAAAGTAGATTTCGAGATTTAGTCTTATAAACGAAAATGTCAACTTTTAATATCAAATAAGGTTCATTAAATTGTTGCGGATTTAAATCAAACTCGATTGATTTCATCAATGCTCGAAATGTGATCTATTTTAGCTATTGACTTGAATAACAGACCGCAAACAAACGAAAGGGTCGAATGAATGGTTGGTCCCCGCAACCTCATTGAGTTATATTTACCCGTTTTCCCACGGGAATTGACTTGTCAAGTTTTTTATTTCCTGTAAGAAAATACGTCAACCGTTTTGTAAACATGAATAAAACTTCATAAAATTGGTTGAATGCTGAAAACGTTACTAGAAATCATGTTAAAAAGAAGTAAAGTGTTGTGATTTGTTACGTTTCATAATATTTATTTTGCATTCTTTTGTATTCACTCCGTTCACAGAGCGCTTAAATCGGGCTGTTAAAAGTCAATAACTTCGACAAAAATAATTTTATAAAGATGTCTAAGCAATTGTAATGATCACTTACAAATATATTGTATTTTATTACTTACGGATGTTAAACATTTTAATAAATGATGTGCATTTAACTTATTATAGTAAACGCGCCATAGAGGTTGATCTTAAAATAAAATATATATCATAATTGATTATCACCAGAAAAGCATACGCCCGTAAGAGGGAGGTTATGGGTTCGATCCCAGACCGCCTCATACCAAAGACGTTATTAAATTGGTACCAGAAACTTCCTTGCTTAGCGCTCAACATATAGGGATAGGTCAGCCTTCTCTGTCCTCTCAAACCTCATTCAAAAAATGAAATGAATTCCACCTGGAACGAGCGGTCGAGAGCGATTAAGATAAGTTGTTATAACTTGCTTCCCAGTCAACCTTAAATAAATAAGTATAAACTATATTTTATGATATGTATTAGCATACATAGCCATTGTTAAATAACTTTGCTTACCCTTTACTTTAACAGGCAACAAAAACTAACAATGCAACGTTTTTATTTTTGCTATTTACAGTTTAATTTCTGGCTTTGGAAAAACTACAGCTACATTACGTAGGTAAGAGACCGACTGGACAAATGTGTACGACACCACCGATGTCCGCTACGTCATGTTTAGTGTTTATGTAATACAATTTATAACACGAACAAGTTTATTTAGTCGCTTACTTACACATAGTCAGTACATGTTAACTTGAAGCAGTGCCACTATAATGAACACAAAAGCATACAAATACATGTTTGTACTATTCAAGCGTTTTGTTTATTTGCATGGGGTTTATTTTTACTGTTTTAACAATATCAAGTGTGTGAATAACCTTTAAATGTTTAAAATAGGGAAAGGAATAACACTATACTTACCTCCCTTAAACATGAATGAAATGAAGAATTATTTAATCTTGTTCATAAAATCAACTGAGCATTTATAACAACAGCTTAATGAATAGTCTTAAAATTTCGTCAACGATTTTCTTATTATGAAACTTCAACATAGCTGCAAATCTGTAAATCCATTACAGTGTTCTTATATCAAGACATAAGAGTGAAAAAGTACGATTTCGTTTTGTCACGTTATAATTGTTGCTTTTGACGGGCATCAAACACGATCATGTTTAACCGGAAATAACAAACCGACAGTATTTGCAATTTGAAGTGGATTTGAGCGAACACTCTTAAAATGATTCTGTAGACACTGCAGTCTGTGTCGTATTGATTTCTCTTGAATTAAGCTAAAATTTTCTTAACGTTCGTTTTAAAATGTATCAATCAATTGATAAGTACACACTAGAATTTAACTTTATTATTGTTATTTTTTTCACTATCAACAAGAAGGTTGACATTTTCAATCGACATCATTAAGTTACACGTTTTCTCACGGGACTTGTGAATACTTCGTTTTAATTTATTTTCAGGAAATATGTACGCCGCATTTTCAACATGAATGTAATCTTAGCAATGTTGCCTGCTGATGTCGCTACATTAATCACTCTTGTGGAAAAACACCTAGAAATGAATGCATTTGTTCTACTTCAACTGTTTATGTTTGTATGCGTTTCAACGCTTTAAATCAATCGGATATTTTAGACAGTCGGAACCACCTCATTAGAGCTGTGATCTCGCTTTGCTAACAGACCTATTTTAAGCCTCAAACGAGGTCAACATTTGATTGTGGTTTTATCATTAATTATTATACTATCGACAGCCCGCTCTCCAAACTCCTCACAGCGGTTACGTCACGCTTTGCTACTTTAACCACTGCCAACACAAAAATTACGTGACGATGGTCTATCACGTGATTGATTCAAAACTTCAGCCGTTATTTACTACACACACGGTGTCACAGTGAAAATATCTTCAGTAATATTTACAATTTTTTTTTATAACATATTTTTTTTTACTTTCTTGTTCATAAAGCATAATAATTTAATGGAAGAAAACTAAAATAATATTAAGTATTCTGTTTTAAAAATAAAGGTGACAAAAATAAATCCGGTTCTCTGGAGCCGGATTTACTTGTGGTGGCAGTGGTTACTGTACTGATCAGGTGAAGTAACCGGTGCGGGGAGATTGCCCGTTCTCCTGTCCTGGTCTACATGATTTACGCATCGCTTGCCTGAATACTTATTATAATATGAAAGCCATATCGCTCCATTATAATATTACTGACCAATTATCGGACTAGGTGATGGTAATAGCGGTTTGCATAGGCATGATTGACAAGTGAATACAATAAATGGCCCAACAAAGCTGGTCCGTCAAGACGCCATTTTGGGCTGGCTGTCATTTGTCAATTGTAGTTTCGGCTGCGAGGTGGACATATATATTTGAAGAATAAACGTTTTTCAAATGTCATTGAACGAACTAAGTATATTGATTACGCATGCAGATCAATGACATTATATGTGTTGTTTACCTTTTAGTAATATATACATATTACATGCACTTTATTGTTTATAAAATATAAACAACTAAGGTTTGTTCTGCAAACAAAATAAAAACATAACTAGAACAAGTCTATGTAAAACAGAGACAGAACGGGGTTTCACAAGATTGATGCTCCAACTACGATGGTCACATGACAATACACTGAACAACTCCTAATTATTCACTTTAAATACAATGGAAGTGTTAAAAATTTATATTGATAAAACATAAATTTGTCGAATAACAGAACATAGTTCGTTATAAGTTTAATGGTGATAAAATAATGTCACTCAACAACGTGTTTTGACCTTGATGTTCGACGTAACATACGATTTAATAACAAACACTTGATATTTTTTCTGTCATAATAATCTTAGTTACTCTAAATATGAAAGTTAGTAGAAAACTGACAAAATGTATGACTTAAAGGAGCTAGAGTACAGAAAATTGGGTTGAAAAGTACTTATCTTAAAATGTGATTTAGGCAAGAGTCTTAGCAAAGAAATGTGATGTAAAATGACGGACACTAAAAATGTTTGGACTACATACTTTAAAAGATGAAATATGCATGTAATACACATGTATGAGGTAAATCCTTTTTGTATCCGTGGACAAGAAAATGATTTCCCCTCATAATAAATGGTATATTGGAAATGTCCTGGTTTGTGCACACTTTTCTTCAAAACTAGCACATGATTCCTATTGTTTCTGCTCTATTACGCAGTTATGTAGACTTTTAGGGATAGTTAAGATTTTTTCCCATGTTATTGCCCAAACCGTGCTCTGATGACTTTAAATAATCAGGTAACGTAATTAAAATGCCTGTAATAGTATATGCATTCTAAATCAACGTTGCACTGTTTTATTTGTTAAATCCATTATTAAATATCCAAATATCGTACTATTTGTTCATGTATACAATACCGTCCTGGACGTATTACTTTAGGATGTCATGTTTTATGCCCCCGTCATTCGAAGAATGGTGGATGGGCATAAAGTGTTACCCCTGTCCGTGCGTGCGTCCGGACGTGCGTGCTTCCGTCCGTCCGTGCGTCCGTCCGTTATCAGAATTTGGTGTCCGCTCAATAACTTTTGAAAGACTACATTGATTCAATTCAAATTTGGTACGTTGATATATAATATCAAAACACAGGTCGAGTTCGATTTGAGTAACAATCCACTAATTTTCGACAGAGTTATGGGCCTTTTATAAAAACATAGTACAAAAATTGGTGTTCGCTCAATTACTTTTAAAAGACTGCATTGATTCCATTCATATTTAGCATGTTGATGTATAATATAAAAACATAGGTCGAGTTTGATTTGGGTTACAATCCACTAATTTTTGACGGAGTTATGGGCCTTTTATAAAAACATAGCACATTTAGCGGAGGCATCCGTGTCCTATGGACACATTTCTAGTTGTCTGTCATTTTTCTTTTTGGTCTTGTTTAGACAAAACCACAAGTCAGATTTGAAATAACATTGATTTCCTATATATAGATACCTGAAAGTCATTGACCGTACCAAGGCGGTAACTCAATATGTTTGGAGAACTCATTTTAATCATTTTACTTTAATTAAAGACATAAACTACGATTTTAGTATTTATGTGTCTTTAACCAAAAGTTCAATATGCATGTCTGTCTTTAATGTTATTGAAACATTATTCTCTTCATTCACCTGTAATTTTGTCGGAGTGCTTTGAGTGCTACATTGTATATATTATGGCTTTGCTAAACCGTTACTTTAATTGAAATTGTACAGGTTTTAAACGTTAAGTATTTCCATTTCAAACGGGTTTTTTTCTTGAAAGAAATGGAAAATAACGATAATGGAAAAATGTTTTGTGCTTTAAAGTGCTAATACATATATCAATAATAGGCGTTAAAAGGAGAACAGTGCGAAACAAGAAACATCGTTAACTAGACAAGCAGCCTGGGCAGCTCAGTCGGTAGAGCTCGGAAATAGAATCCGAGGTCGGAGAATCATGGATTGAGAATCTCCGGGAACGGCCTACATATTCCGCCATGGTGACTGAAAATGAAGGCGCTTTTACTGGCACATAGTTGTCGGTCATTGTGTGCCTAAGTATTGTGAGACAGCAGCAGGTCGTTGGGTTAATGGTTGTGGTAAGTGTGCTTCTATACCAAGTAGAAATGACTAGTCAGACAAACGGCCACGATATGACCTTTTGTTGAAACGGCTTGAAAGACGCAACCTAACCGGACCGCCACTGATCACTGATCACAGTGGTAAAAGTACCAGCCTCGTAATCCGAGGGCTAGGAAGCAGTCAGTTGTTTGCGGAGTTAAGGAGCTACCTCGGAAGGATGGTTAGTTGACTGACCACCGTGAACTAACATAAGCAGTGTTGAACAAAAGAGTTAAATCAAACATCCGGCCTCATTATAATCTCGATATTGACACGTATCTTATAAAAAGCCTTAATTCATCTTATATGTGTACATAAGTTGGTTCAAAACGTAAAATCGTTAAAGCTGATGTTTTACAATGATCACACTTAAATAATATAAAGAAGAACAATTATCGCTTTTAATATTCAATGATATCTTAAACTCTGATGCATTCATTTAAGCTCAATGTAGTAATCTACTAGGTTAGTAGAACTTTACGCCAGGTTATTAAACTGGTTCATATTTGGTAAAACAATCACCTGGAAGTATCACTGCCAGTTTATTGCCGCAGACAAAGATTACTAATTAATTTACATGAATTTGAACTCTCCCCATCAATTTCAGTTAACAGGCTTTCTAATAATGTATAAGCTAACGAATTATTGTGTGCAGATAAGTGTATTACCTTAACAAGGTGATATTCGCAGGGTTATGGTTAAAATACAGATCTGTGACTTACAAATTAAGTCACGAAACAACTCACAAATGTACATTGACATGTTTACAAATTAAGCGATTATAGTTTTCCGGCTATACGTTTTTACGGCTTAGACAATATCTTAAAATATTAAATATCCATTAGTATTTTATAAAGAAATGTCTGTTATTTGTTTTAACAGACTAGGGTACGTCACGCGAAATACACAGAATTGGGTATAAACGCTCAGACGTTGGTTAGAAATTTTATCAGAAGCGCTAGCGTGCTTCACGGAATTTCAAACCTCCGTCTGGGCGTTTATACTAAATATGCGTTCGAAAAGTTGCAATAGTTCCTTAAATAGAACAGACAAAGCTAGGACGGTACTCTATATAAACATAAATTATCTGTCCACTATAAATATGTTCATTGCTAAAACACATGAAACAAAAGTATGAAATTCATATGTTACAGGCAATTTGTAAAATTGGGCAATTTGTAAAATGCCTAAAAATTCAGGCAATTTGTAGATTGCCTAAATGTGTTAGGCATTTTGTAAAATGCCTAAAAAAGTCTAGGCATTTTACAAAATGCCTGACTTTTTTCACTCAAAATTA
>Ga0224511_10003830_pt1 | contig 11067 bp, 6 predicted proteins | sample SF_May12_sed_USG_2_FD_169988 | JGI IMG/M metagenome (GOLD analysis project Ga0224511, IMG submission 169988) | Sediment microbial communities from San Francisco Bay, California, United States - SF_May12_sed_USGS_8_1 | ecosystem: Environmental > Aquatic > Marine > Sediment | place: USA...
TAGGTACATGTACTGCATTTCGTGTAATGGGGACTATTACACGTATGATTGTGACGTGGACGCTAGGAGTTCCAACGAAAACGCCTACTCCTTTATCCTCAACGTGTTTGACTTGGCTCAGTTGATAGACCAGAGACTTGAGTACAATGGACAACCAGCTAGCGATTTGGACTGCCCCAAAGGACACGTTCTTAGTCATAGCAAGGTACTGCTGTGTGTTTTAAGGATATTTGACAATACAAGTTATTTCAATTCATTTTAAGTCAGTATTTGCTTCACATTACATCTCATACAATATTTATTTGTATATTATATATTGTGCAAAGTAACAAAGGTGTTTTGTGGGAAAAATCATTCTAATAGTTGGCACTAACACTTTTAATCTAGCTTAATTCATTTGGTACAGTTGAAGGATGTCTATCATGAGACTTTTGACAATATGCGAAAAAATTAAATAAAGAACAGGTGATGTCTTATGCTGCGAACTAATTAAATAAAGAACATGTGATCTTTTTATGCTCGTTTATTTATACTCAACTAGCACAGTACAGTGGTTTATTACCGTCCTCTCACACAGGAGGTCCTTGGTTCAATGTGCGCTTCATGTAAAGAACCACTTAACACATTGACTCATAATGCGGTCAGTCCAGGGCCTGTGGCCTTAGACGCGTAGATGTCGCAATGCAACTGAATTATGTATGTTGTTTACATTTGAAAATGGAGTTCTGCTCATGCGCTAGGGGGCGTCAGTGGTGTGGTATCATTCATTACTACTGATGAACAGCTTCAATAAAACCGAGGCTGCTGTTTTCTCGTGCAGGCTATGCTTCCTGAGGGCTTTCCCTTTCATCAGTTTATTAGTAGTATGCGTACTATTAAGTATACTTGGCCCTATATGCATTTTCCCGTTCAAATCAATATAGAAGCAAACGTGTTGTTAGCATCCGGACATACACAAGCACAGTTGTAAAAGATTGCTAGCGGATCATTTAAAAACAAGTAGGTGTTGTGTGCACACCCATCCTTCTGACCCTAGCACAATGACGTCTGACAACAATCTATGTATTGAATGTAATTTTATAGACAAGAAATAACACGATTAAACACGAGGCCACCCGAATATTTCAATATGACAATATATATCAACCTAAATCGTTACTATTTCCAAATATTTACCGCATACCTATACTAATGTATAAATGTGGAATGTTTTTTTGTTGTTATTATTACATGTTATTATTTATTTTGTTGTATAAATCGCTTGTATGTTTGAGATTTCATGCATTTGAAAACTGCCATTGTATTGCAAGATAAACAGTTTTGATACTCGTATTCTTTCCAATGAATATCAAGTTGGATAAACTCCTTTATCCGACAAAAATTCTAAAAAAAAAGCAGGAAGCCAATATGACATAAATAGCCAAACTATGTTTTCGCACAAAAAGATAAACATGTGTTACTCATCAGGTTAAAGATAGCAAGAACTCTCGATTGTGAATTATTTTTAATCTCAGTAATAACATTATAACGCAATTCGAAATGCAGGAATTTAGGGTGGGAATATGTGTGCCTTATCGTTTGAGCGCTTTTGTTTTTGTAACAGTGTGTACCAATTTGATCGTGCCTTGTTATATGAAATAGGACAAACACTGATGATCAGTTTCAATGTACCAAAACATATTTTCTTTAGGCGGTTATGTCGTTTTTAGCAAATGTATATATTTGCTTGAGCCTTTAAAAGTTAAGATAAACTTAATTTTATCAATTATATCAACAATAGATTACCAAAACTAACATTAAAATATGTTGTTTTTTCTGTGGGTTATAAAGGCATCGTTCTTGTTTATCTTTATTATATTTACTAACTTAAACATGATTGATAATATTTAAATAAAACATTAAGTACTGTTTTGTAACAATGAATCAATTTTTATTTGACCCTGCAATCACATTTTGTAATTAAAACCAAATCTATCATTCGCTAGTAATTTCCTAACGAATAAATCATATTGTTACCGCAAGTAAATGATTTTTTGGACATGTTAAATATTGGTCTTTAATGATGGCTGATTTTATAATTGCTCTTTATTTTGTTTGTTTTAGTTGTACTTCAAACGAGTCAAAGCATTTGAAATAAGGAGATATTTTGATAAACAAGTGGACTATCATAATTAACGCTAATTTAACAGCAAATGCTTGCCTACGACTTCTTGCTGTAATTTAAATCAGTTTTCGTTAACAGACATATGTCCGTCTCCAAATGCTTGGCCAGGGTCGGTTGAGATTACCATCACAAATGTAAAAAAAGAATTGCCGAGGTCAAACGTTGTTGTTCATAAAAAGCAAAATGCGTGCGTGCAAGTTTGCAGACCAGCAAGCAAATAGAAACAAACGCATAATGGGCCATCAAATTCATCCTGCATGTGTTACGCAATGTAACAAATTTGGCTTAGTGCAGCACGGTGACCGTCTTGAACAGAACATTTGTGCAAATATAGCATTGAAGTTAAGTTAAATGACCGCGAAAGGAACTGTAAATGTTAGTAGATACAACATTTCACCATTGCCTCATAAGTGGTTGACCATGAAAATGCATTAAATTCTTCATTCTATTGAGCATCTTAACCATGTGAAAATTGAATTAATTTAAAAATAGATAATCAGATGAACGTCTTTGACTATTGAAGATACAAATGTAATGCCATTAACAAATTGGTAGATGACAGATATTTAGCAACACATAACAGCAGTTTAGTTGTAATAACATTTCATGGTAAAATTCATACAGCTCCTTTATTTTAAATCATCGAACATATTCTGTTTTGACTTTTTATTCAGGTTCAAAAACCATGAGGACATTTGCATTTGTAAATTTATAAAATATTACTAAATCAAGACATCTAAGATTGGAAAAGGCTGTAGAAATGACGCTTATCCTTTCTTGGCAGGGTGAATCACCTAAATATATTCCCATGACGATGTTATTTGTAACGTTCCTTGAAAATATGTATTGGTAATATCTTTCAGCCTGAACTCTCTGAATTAAGCTAAATACTCGTGCATATTTTTTTCGGCGCAGCTGTTAAGACTGGTATTTGGCCTAATTGTAAAATAGATTCATCTAATACAAACAATGCGTTTTGTGGATATGCAGGTGTCACAGTATTTGCCTTTCTACCTTGTATGTCAGCTTTTGTTAAGTTAAAGAAATCTTTATTATTTCATGAAACGGGAAGTGTACGACAATAAAAAATATATTATAAACTACTAAAGAATATGATCTATAATTGTACTTTTGTGTTAATGATTATTGCCTTTGTAAAATATAACAATTTTTTTTTAACTATGCAACCTGCTTCCTAAGGACTTTTCCATTTCTTATATTAACTGCATTACTTCAGCTGGTGTTTGGTGCTTGTGTGGCGGCTGTACAATGTCGGCCCTTACGACATCATTATGTATTGATTTTTTCTGGTACTTTGGAATTATGTATTGTATGTTGTTTACATAAATTAAAAATAGAGTTCCGCTTATACACTAGGGGCGTCATTGGAGTGGCATTTTTCATTATTAATGACGAACAGCTTCAATAAAGCCGTGAATGCAATTTCCCCCAGGCAAACTGTGCTTCCTTAGGACTTTCCCTTTTCTTAGATTAATACAAAATTTATTTGCATAATGAAACTTAATTTACATTTATCTTGTGATATAGTTCAAAATTATTTTAGCTTATCATTATATCATAATAACTGCGTTGAAGTTGCATCTATGAAATTGTTAGTCTTGTTGAGAGATTATTAACAGTCTATAATAAAACGCATTGTATATGACAGTACGTAATGATTGAGGGATAGCATGGCAGACAGGATAATGTGTCCAATATACCACAATAACGCAACTGATAGACCGACTGACATTGCAATTATTAAAAAATACTTTATCATACACAGTCAATAAAGACGTTACATAATACAAACACAAAAATAGTCTTATATTATTATGTAAGATAATAAGTTAGATAAACCAGCGTTTGTGAAAACTGTTTTGGAGTGCTTTTATGTTTATTAAACTGATGAAAGGGAAAGCCCTCAGGAATCATAGCCTGCACGAGAAAACAGCAGCCTCGGTTGTATTGTAGCTGTTCATTAGTAGTAATAAATGATGTCACACCACTGACGCCCCCGAGCGCATGAGCGGACTCCATTTCAAATTTTAACAACATACATGTACACTCCATGATCCCTGAGGACCAGAAAAATATGACTACACAATGATGTAGTACGGGGCGACTTTTTACAGCCGCCACACAGGCACTAAATACCAATTGAGTAAGTAATATTAAACTGGTGAAAGGGAAAGCCCTCAGGAAGCACAGCCTGCACGAGAAAACAGCAGCCTCGGTTTTATTGAAGCTGTTCATCAGTAGTAATGAATAATGCCACACCACTGACGCCCCTGGGCGCATGAGCGGTACTCAATTTTCAAATGTAAACAACATACATGTACACTCCATGATCCCTGAGGACCAGAAAAATATGACTACACAGTGATGTAGCACGGAGCGACATTTTACAGCCGCCACACAGGCACTAAACACCAGCTGTAGTAAGTAATATTAAACTGATGAAAAGGAAAGCCCTCAGGAAGCATAGCCTCCACGAGAAAACAGCAGCCTCGGTTTAATTGAAGCTGTTCATCAGTAGTAGTGAATGATGCCACACCACTGACGCCCCATAGCGCATGAGCGGGACTCCATTTTCAAATGTAAACAACATACATGTACACTCCATGATCCTTGAGGACCAGAAAAATATGACTACACAATGATGTAGTACGGGTCAACTTTTTACAGCCGCCACACGGGTACTAAACACCAGCTGTAGTAAGTAAAATTAAACTGATGAAAGGGAAATCCCTCAGGAAGCATAGCCTGCACGAGAAAACAGAAGCCTCGGTTTTCTTTAAGCTGTTCATCAGCAGTAATGAATGATGCCACACCACTGACGTCCCCTAGCGCATGAGCGGAACTTTCAAATGTAAACAACATACATGTACACTCCATGATGTTAAGTTCTTTCTGAAACAAAAGCTCGTGTTAAGTTCTTTCTGAAACAGTAGCTTGTGAGTAATGTTATAAATTAAAGAGATGTGTGTTGCAAACAAAGCAGATAGGGTAAATTTTAAGGACACCATGAGAAAATGGCCCGTTCAAAATCAAACAGACATAACAAAGAACGAAACACTCAAAATGCTGAACAAGACGCATTTTCTGTACAAGCACATGTAAAATTATTATTATACAAACTCCATTGTGGAGTGTAACCATTTAGCACAATGTATTACAAACTTTGCTTATACGTGTATTCAAATCAATACATTTTAAAAAGACTCACTAAAACCATCCATATGTAATGTATAAAGGATATATACAAACCACGGAATTTCCAAAGGGTTTGATGAGGGCACCCAACCCTTATTTATTCGTCGATAAAAGTACGATTGTGGCGTCGATGTTTCCGTGTTTTGTGTCATATGCTTGACATTTAGTTACTAATTAGTGCTAGAACATGGCATGAATATCTTTTTGACAAGCAAGGCAATATTAGTTTGAGTTGAGGAAGACCTATATTCGTTTTGAAGATACATGTATACGTTTTGTTGTTTCATTTTTAGTCCTGTTTAATGTTTACTGCTGTGTAATGAAGACAATGTCTAATTTAATTCAACCATCTAGAGTTTCTTAACGGAATGCAGCAGATTTTGGCGGTAAACCTTGTTTTAAATGTCAATATAAAATTGAATGAAAAAATGGAATATTATGGTCTGAAATCTGCAGCGTTTCCAAGGTCAAACACGCAATCTAGATGATATTAAAAGCTTTTATTACTAAAATAAATACTAAATATACCGCACTTTTTTATAATAAAATAGATAGTTGACAACATATTGCCTATATATAGTTCATAATGATAGCTGTGCCAAACGTGAAATATAATATAATTATAAATGACATGTTATAATTTATTTAATTGAAGCGAAAATATTCTTATTTCCAGTCTAAAGCAATTGCAAACCATGCAATGATTGAAAAATGCAGTTTCTACTTTATCCGGGACATAACTCTGAAACTACATCCGGTATCACCAATGAACTTTGTAAGTCGATCGAACTCATTGCTCAGCCCCGTTTGGCCGGGTCTTGTTAAACACATCACCAGTTTCTACAGTTTTAGTAAAGAGGTGAAAACATGTAAAAGTTTAACAAAACAGGCATGCATCAGCGCTTTTAAGTTTCAGGATACTGGTAATGGGTATTGTCAATGAAGTGAGATCGTAGGACTTCCATCACGGGTTTCTTTGTTCTACATGTAGTTTAAGTGGTGGCGAAAAGTGTTTATCTTGCTAAAAAAATAACGTGTTGTCGTTTTAAACCGATACAGTAATACGGTGTGTTTAGCTCAGTTTTAAGACGTTATGACAACGTTATGACAACTTGAAACAGGGGTATAGGATGTATGCCTTTCACAGATAAACGGACGTCTTTAGAATAGAGTCTGAAGATTTCTGCCACATTGAAGTCTGGAGTACTTTAGTGAAGAAAGCTATGACGTGCATCTGCCATGAGTAAAATAGAAGAAGGGCCCTTTCTGGAGATGGTGTTTGAATAGTTTGTGAACACAATCGACTGAAACACTTATAAGAGTGAAGTCCATTATGAAGTCCAGTTTTTCTGGAAGTGAAACATGTTTTATATCCCAAAGGGCTTTGTATATGCATATCGCTTTGGCACCATTTGCTATTTGTTCACAATGTCTGAGTGCAAAACAATATTTTTGCAGAAGAAACGTAAATGGAGCAATTTAAATAGAATCTATAATTATTCATTTTTCTATATGATCAAAACATTAAGTTTGCAATTTTATCATCAAAATTTGTTTTCATCTCAGGATAATCCCATGGGCGGTTTTTACCTAGAATAGGTTGTTTGCATTTTATTAATATGTGTCAGTGTGCTTTTTAACAATGTAAAATATCTAATGGCAATATAAGTATTTGGAATATGCACTGTACATAGAATGTTCAAGTGTATAAAATTGCAAAAACAGCTGTATTTTAACACGTTTGAAATGTCAGTTTTAACACAACATTGCCTTGAAGTATTGTGATTGGTGTATAAATTCGCAAGACATTGGCTTTGTATTATGACCTGCAAGACTGCTGTTTCTAGCTAATGTCTATAAATGTCACTCAGTCGCCGTGGTTTTACACCGCATATATTCAGATCGCGTGTTCTGTCAACTACTAATGAACACAGTTTGATGTTTGTATAGTTATTTAAGTAGAATCACAGGCGAATGAACTCATTAAGTGTAACAAGTTGACTGTTTTAGATAAAGGCTTATTATGATCAAATCTAACAGTGCAAAATATTACTATACCATTACATAAGTATGTCTTATAATATGCACTTCTTTATTTAGTTTAAAGTACTAACAAACCACATTTAAAACTATATAGCTGGCATATGAGACATTTTTTAAACATTCGTGTAATGCAAAGCAAAGAAAAACTCAAAATCACCAGATTTTCTCTTTCTTAAGCAATTGACGTATCGACAGTTCCTTTGTCGACACTCTGAAATGACGTTTCGTCCAACAAGAGACGGGAAATTACTTAACATCAAAACAACCGTCAATGTTATTTCAGCCAATAAGAAGCCTGGATCTTTTGTACATCTCTGACAATTCAATGTTTAACGTAACTTGCGTTCCCGCCTTTTTATTTGCCGGAGCACTGGATATTATTTCAAGCGCTCTGTCAATACGTTAATTGTAAAGGAGTTATCTATGTTTACTTGGCGTGGCAATGGCATTAAAAAGGCAACTTCTGAGTGATGGTAAAGCCTGTGTTTGCTTAAGTGTTGAACTGATTGATTTACACTTTACTAAGTAAAGATTATCAATGATGTATGTCAGCCAAAGCAAATAACGTTTTGAGAGAATGCGCAACTGTTGCCAAAAAAAATCACGTGTTTCCTGTAACATGTGCATTTAAAATGATCTAAATGAATCTGCACACGTTATAAATTAACATATCTTAATGTAGAATTGGCTTCAGATTATGTTTGCATTAAAATTAATTAAAAACAACAACACAATAACTAACTGCAATTTTCCGTAATGGCTAAACGACTATGTTAAATAATTTGCGTTCTTATGCACTTTTCAAAATGAATACATACAACTAGTAATGAAGAATACATGACATGTCATAAAAGGACCAAACTAGTAATCACATCCCTTGCAATCGTATATATGTATGCTTCTATAATAGACGTCTATTGTTCAATTCGCATTCTCGTTTTAGCGTATTCATACTTTGTAGAGAGATGAAAACAAGAGATGTTGAGTAGCAACAACAAAAAATAATATAAAACATCATTTGTTAAAAGCGATGTACACGTGTAGTTTGTATAAGTGTTGTACTTAAACATATATAAACTTTAATTGTAAATAATATAAGCATGTTTAATCAGGTTTATAGCAGAACATATGCGTATTCATTTCGTACAAATAAGCAGTTTTCCATTTTCTCTGTTGTTACAATGTTTTCTCAGTTGTTCGGAAACACAACACCAACACCCATTAGCGGTCACTTATTTATGTATTTCACGAGCCGTTGTTAATACCTACAATACATATTGTCATGTTCGGACGCTGTTAACGAGTCTTCAGAGACAATATTTAATTCTGTTTAAAGCTTCTTTTATAATACGCAAACAATATTATCATCGCTATGCAAATATTTTTATAATGCACATCCCATATCAGTGTTATATCCTTCATTGTCTACAAAACGCACTTAATACTTCCGTTGTAAACAACCAACAGTGACAGAAGATAATACGAGTGATGGGTTTCACTAAATTTATCTCAGAAAAACACTAACAATCGCAGGTCACGTGGGGTGTATACAGGCTAACGGTATTAAAACTGTCAATTTAGCTGACAAGACGTATAAACATATATACAACATACACTTCAAGAACAGAATATCACGAAATAAGAATTACCACATATCAATTGTCTTAAATCGGGTAGCTTTTTTGGCCATGTTTATTAGGGCAATGGTGACAATGTGAAATAATATGTATGTATATCTATATAAAACTAGACATAATCAATGCATCCCTTGTAAAAAGATATCAAATATATTATACTAGCACGCACAGACTACAGCGGTGGTCACTAATGGAACTAAAATGTCAAGTCTGATGCGATTTTGAATGGTCGAAAATGGTGTCGTAGACCGAATCATTGCCATATGGAGCGCAATCAAATAGTTTGTGTTATGTCTTCATAAAAAAGACAAGGTGTTGATTTCTTTGACACTATAATGTTCATCGAGTTGACATCTCAAGTTGTACATCTCAAACTGTCTATTTATGGAAAGTGTCACATTTCCCATGGATTCATTTAGAAACGTCATAATTTTATACGGATATCTAATATCCGGCCATAGCCACGCTGATAGGTGTGGGTGCCTTAAACAAACACAATGTATTCCGATTCAATGCAATGGAGACGTTCAATGTTTTCCATATAAAAACCCTATTTGTTTTTTTCCATTACAATAGATCAATAGATCTGATACATTTGTGTTGAGACGATGCTCTTGAATTGTGTACACTGATATAAGGGTTTGTTGGCAAACTTTATATAAAAACCCAAGTGCATTTTGTAAATTAAATATCTTTTGTCTTTTTTTTTACGCCAGATACCTAACATGAACCTTTATAATGATTAGTTTAAAAAAAATTGGCATAATTACACACTTTATTGCAGGTATTTAGAACGGTGAAATACGAAATCAATGACTCTTTTGGACATTCTGTTTTCTAACAAAGAGGGAACATAATTACCGCAAAGTTAAAAGCTGGCTCCTAGTATACAAAATATAAGAAACGCAGATTGTTGAATAAACGTTCTTGTATTTTGTGTATGTAATTAAACATATCTAAATGAAAATCAAGATTAGAGGATCATTGTTTGTTCTCTTAATACCATGTCATTAGGAGAGGATTAAAATAGCTTTTGTATTACATTTGGCTATGACTACTTTAATTCCATTACAATGCGTTTTAACTTAAACAATAATAAATCTGAGAATTAAATGTGCTAGAGCAAGCAATATATTGCAGGACATTGAGCATTTTTGACAACGTAATTCGCCCATTTCTAGTAACTAAATACCATTTAGACCATGTTCGGAACATTTTCCAAGAGCTATCGTTGTAGATATAAAAAAATAGTATCCAGAAGCATTTATAATACAAATTGAAAAGATATTCAAGACATCTTTAACACCAACTGTGCATCTTCAAAACATGCGCAAATTCATTAAGCATTTAATAAAAGACTATACGCGAATTTGAGACTTGCATCTCGGGTACATACATTCCATCTTACACTTAACTTGGTGTAAAATATGATGCCCCAAAAGTTTAGAGTTTTCCATATTTTACACAGAAGCTGAAGGATAATATATAATACGGTGTGCATTTATATATTGACTATGCGTACTTTTGACGGCATTATTGCACTGACAGTCTTTCAGTTACACTTAACGGAGTCTTAATGTTGCCGTTTAATTCTCTAAAATAATTAAGATTTTACTGGTGAAGCTAGCCAACGAATACATTAATGTGTTTGTTATAAGCATGCGTTACGCTTATCATAAAACATGTACGTTGTAATGCGAGTCGGAGCTCTGCAAACTAAATGACACTCTCATAACGTTGCAAGTATATAAAGTAGATATATGACATTTCCTCTTACTCTTAGTAGAATAGTAGCAAAACATCTATTGTTAGACACACCGTCAAAGCGTTCGCATTTGTTATTTTACAATGAGTAAGTTCAACACTTGGCTGATAAGTACTTATACTAAAGTGCAAACCTTTTTGTGGATTGTTGACAATGATTGCCAGTCGACAAAAACTAAATATGAAGAACGGCCACATGCTTATTGCAATATTACTTTGCAGTAAACACGTTTGTTTTCACAT
>Ga0224511_10003831_pt1 | contig 11067 bp, 4 predicted proteins | sample SF_May12_sed_USG_2_FD_169988 | JGI IMG/M metagenome (GOLD analysis project Ga0224511, IMG submission 169988) | Sediment microbial communities from San Francisco Bay, California, United States - SF_May12_sed_USGS_8_1 | ecosystem: Environmental > Aquatic > Marine > Sediment | place: USA...
CATTTTGTAAAAAAAGAATATTATGTAGATTTATTGAACAGTTTTAGTAAAACTGTTTTGTAGTACTATATGTAAATAAATATAATGAACAATGATCTATATTTAAAAAACAAATAGTTTTTTGTTGATCGATAGGGTCAATACAAAAAAGGTCTGTGGCATACCTGCAGATCCAAATGGGTCAGTCGGGTAAAAAGAAACAGACATATTTAAATGCTAAGCTTATTAAATGTTGTATATCAAAAGCAATGTTTAAAGAAAATAGAGATGCTATTTTATACATCTTTGAAATGGTTATGTTAGGTTAAAGAAGAGCTATGGGAAGTACGAAACATATGGATATGGAACTTTTTAATTTTATAACTTATGTTAGCTTTATGATCACATTGAATCCATTATGCTATATTCTATTGGTAACGCAAAAATGTTAACCTTGTATTGGTAGATATGAGTTCCTGTACTCGAACATACTTTCTGGTGGAATGTCTACCGTGATGCCTCCGTGGCTTATGTTCAACTTATGCGCTACTTCATCTATCAAAGATAGGTTGGTTGCGTTTCTCAGCAAAACCCTTTCACCATAATGATTTACAAAACGATTAAACGTCTCAACATTTAATGCTCGAATGTGGAAACTTATTCCATGCGGCAGCCATGACGCCCTACTGACAATGACGTCATAGTTATCACTTAGGTGCTGGCTTATTATGCGTAATAAATTAGCGTCTGCGGCGTTATACGATGATCGCCGAAGATGGCGGAACAGTTGATGTAAATCTTCTAACTTCATCCGTTCATGAACTGCGTGCAACGGAAGTGATATGTTCGTAGACACAAGTAGGTTAACGTAGCCTAAAACATTGTTTTGGCAAATATAATATTTGTGTTTTTTGTAGACACAGAAAATTACCATTGATATATAATTTCACATGCAACTCTACATAAGTCTTGTGTTATGATACTTTAACATGGCTTGGTATAAAATAATAGTAAACTAGTCTAGAAGAAATAATCTCTCTTAAAAGCAAACTGTCAGAAAAGTACATATTAAAGCTTTTATGGATAAATGAACATTTACCTCGTAAATATGTGTATTCGCCAAAGCCATAAAATGGCCCGCTGAGTGCAAGCAACATCAGCAGGCAAACTCCAATTATTGTGATTTTTGTATTCCTCTGCGAAAAGGTGGAATCCACGTCGCTGGGTTGCAAATGGGTAAAATATCTACAATAGTAAAACACAAACAAGAGATAGCAGTTTAACTACAAGTGTTTTTTTTATGATAAATACACTATACATTCTCATTTTAATAGTTACCATTGTAACAATAGCTAATATCCCAGAATAGTTTTATAGAACTTTGCACCTCACTAAACTCAGTGCTCATGAAAAACCACAAAGGCAGAATTCTGTAGTAGAGTTAAACGGCATTAAACTAAAATAAAAATTTAAAGTATTTTTGTTATTGTATCAAAACGTATGGTGAATTTACCTTTCTAAAACGGTAATTGTAAGCAACCATCCGGAACAGGCAAGGGACACAACTGTGATGTAACCCCAGAACTCACAGAATGGGACGCCGAGCGGCCAGCCAGCTGTGGAAGATAAACACAAGATATGATATTTAAGGCCAATCAAATAGTTAAAGGGCTAGAGCATTGATCAAAACACAAGATGCTAATACAACGGTCATCCTGTCACAATTTTGTAAAACAGGAGCTTGTGGTTTTGGTAAAATGATGGTATTTTTACATACGACACATATGCTACGTTTTGGGTACATTTAGTTTCGGTCGATACTAAATGTAGACCATTTTACCGATACAACCTTATAATAATAATTCTGGGACACATCTCAACTGATTTTGACTACCGACCAAAAAATTCGTTAGGAAAGGGAGACGGTTTTTGGAGTACAAATATGCAAATGGTTGTGCTGTATCTAAACCTGCAGTTGTATATGTTACATTTTATCTTAAATATATCAGGTTTTATATACATTTAAGGTTGACCTTTCAAACTATTCCATTCAGACAGTTCATGGCCCGTATTTCATAAAACAACTTAGGTCAAATTTATATGTATGTATTACTCACTTCTATTGGCTTTTCCGATGTTACCTATGTTATTGTTGGCTAAGTTAAAAAATAACTTAAGTTTCTTTACGAGTATAGACTCCGGTAACCTTAATTGATCATATACACTTCCACCATGTGTTGTTGACAGAAAATCTGTCACCAGTAGGTTCGTATCGAAGTGAAAGAAAAATGTATACCTGCATATCCTGGTCGTTATTAGAAAAATTACATCCATGCCAGTGCAAACATCAACTTCGACAATTTAAAAAAGTTGGTACTTGTAAACATTGTATTACCTTAGATCAATGCTTGGTTACTAACCAGGAAGTACAAGTACAAAACGTTTTAATGCAAGGACAAAGCTACGCAGTTTTACATGTCCTTACGATGAGCGAGCAGAAACATTTTTATTAACGATTTCTACAGCTCGTATAACCAGGGAATGTGCGTTTGTTTCTTACCATTGAAATAACGTTTACAGCCGGCACTCGTGACCAGATAAAGCCGTAGTATTTTGCCGTTTTAGATCTAGCGTCCCGTGTTTAGACATGTTTTGCCAAACGATAAACAGAGTAATCTTTAGAAGGCCAAACATTTATCTATTATATGAAAACTTAATTTAAAACAAATCTTCGTATCTCAATTAAGTTCCTTGAGCTTATTTTCACTGGTTTCTTTCAATCACATTACCTTAACAGTTACTTGCTCTTAGAAGTCTTACAAATGTTTCCGACAAATGACTTGCCAATTACATTGCTTAAAATGTTAAATAGTTTGATTTAAAAAATAAATAATTTGTATTTGTGGTTTGGCAATTCTAACAAAATATAGGCATGATTTGTTTTTTGTCACGATTCCGTTTCACCGAGCCATTATCGTGTATGCCCGTTTATGTAACGATATGTTCTTATTAATCGCGTGACTTTCAAATATAATAAAGGGCGGCCGCACGAAAACGCTTAATATCTTTTAGTATCAATTTAAATCCTTGTATCCAAACCACATCTTACATTTAAATTTTATTTACTATTAGTTTGAACACTGTATTTCCAATGTAAAGAAAAAAACGAGAAGTTTGAATATTTATGGATCTTTAATTTGGTACAACTTAATAAATAATATGTTTTAATACTATCCTAGACTTTGAAGAGACGCCATTTTCAAACGATGGTGTCAAGTGTAAACAGAGAAACGGGCATTAAATTAAAAAAACGTTATTTATACCATGATACAAGAACGGCAGTCATAAAATACCACCAACAATTTACAGATGGTACCACATTGTATTTTGAAGGTCATAAATATCATGTTGCTCGACGAAAAATCTCACACTAGAGTTTTTATAAACGAACTTGCAATGATTTTAATATTAAGTGCACACATTTGTATCATACATTGTTCTTTTCTTCACCTTATAATATGACAAATGTTTTATTCACATGGAATTTTAACAAAACATAAATATACTCATTTTGTGTTTGCATGTATATACATTTCGCCTTTAGCAAAGCAAGGTTGTATGTCAGACATGTATGCCATCTTAAATAACACATAAGTTTTCATATTGCTATCACAGAAGTACATGTATCATGTTATAGAATTTCAACTACATAGAGTTATGAGAATTTAATACAACATGGTCGCGGACATCTATTGTTTAAGTAAAAAAGTTTTGCGTATAGACGTACTACATTACAAGTTCTATTATGTGCAACACCAGTGTAACCCTCTACTGCTATGTTGAGAGTTCATTTATACACATATGTGTGACTCCACCGGCAGTTCTTTGTTTAGACTGTTCATGTGAAAATGTTTCTTACTTGTTCATCTGTTATATTATTTATCAGATGACCCTAAGAGTGGTCGCGCATGTGATCAGTTTACTTGAAAGTTGAGCCCGTACAATAAAACACACAGAACAACACAAACACACGCAGAACACCAAAACCCAATATTTCTGTGTTTTAGTAGACGTACAACACAAGTAGAACCATCAACTGCTACGTTGAGAGTTGATGTATTCACAAAGGTTGACTCTACCGGCAGTAGATTGGTTGCATACTCTCAACTGTGACTCCCAACAGACATTCAGAAAAGCACTACTTTTTGTGTTTTAGTAGTGCAACACAAATATAACCATCAACTGTTGTGTTAATTTATACACATATGTTGACTCCACCGGCAGTAGTTTGTTTACAATATTCATTTAAAAATGTTTCTAACATGTTAAATACATTATTCTTCAGATGACCTTAGGAGTAGTCGCGCATGTTATCAGTTTACTTGAAAGTCGAACAAGCGTCAGTTCGTTTCTTTCAACTGTGCTCACTGATCGCTAGGAACACAGACTGTGTTCCCATAGCAATCAGTGTTAATACTGATTTATGTGTCAAGCTTGTATAGCAAGCAAGAGTAGAATATCTTACTGGTACTTCTAGGGGTAAATACTTAATGATAACCAGAGCAAGACAATAAGTACTGAACAAAAAACCCGGGGAGAACATTTCTTCATAGCATTGACTAGCATGATCGTTTTCAAGAATAGCAAACTGCTGTACAATAGTGTTTTTATCCGAATTGGACTTAATGGGAACGTTTGTAATTTATGTGAATGTCGACCCTCAGACTGACATTATGCCATCAACATTTATTAATAAAACATACACCAATGTTTTTATTTGTTGCTCAAACGCTCACACTTAATATTGTGTTTGAGTGATAGTGACAATTTATTTGAAAAAATCTTGTTTGATCAAAGAGTACATGTGTCATATGATATTGATCTTTCAATAAGTAATTTCACTTTTGATATTCATATAAATGCCAAACCTTAAACAGGCACTTTTCCGTCAATATTTAATAGCACCTAATATAAGCGTATGATCCACTTCACTGTGTTTTAGCGAAAACGCCAACTGCCTTCTAGAAAATCTTAATTGATCAAAGAACATTCTTGACAGGTAATATCGCTTTTTTAATACCTGAAATATAATGCTATATTTTGCTGTCAGATGGTCAATTATGAATTCAATAATGTAAACGAGACTTAGATGCTGAGCATGAATGAGTCATTTTTAACTGATTAATAACTAAACATTACAGATGAGGCATATTTGTGGTGTACATGACTCAGCAAGTTAGATATTTCTTTCATTATGTTTAAACATGAACAATAACAAAACACTTCTTGTGGAGTCAAACACATTTTACAATGAACTTCGTTAAAACAAAATATATTTTATGTAAGACGTGTTAGAGTGGGAAGCAGGACTTAAAAATCCAGAACCCGGCCACCTGTATTAATATTTAAGACACGTTATATCGTAATTAAATGTATGTGTTTTATAAAATCTGTTTTGTTCACATTTTGAATTAAGGTTATTAAACATTTGTGAGTGTATGTGCATTATATAGCCTAACACAGTCTCACATGAAAAAATTTTCAAACCAAGAATTTTACAGACATGGCAGACATGTTTCAGTTTGCGGGCACCATGACAAAATGGCTGACAAAAACGCTGTTTCAATAAGAGACACACAGAAAAAGACGTAACAATTTAACATAAAATAGCCGTGTTAGACTTCTGCACATTCGCATTGGTCGGTGTTTTACGATTATATTTGAATGGGCAGAATTCACACACTGCATCTATATTCACATATAACATAGACCTGTGAAATACATAATTATTTTTATTGTACAAAATAAAACAATTTCTTATACCGTAAGATAAAATTTAAGTTTACATCAATCAACGTATAAATGGGTTACTTACACGCGGCTACAGACAATAGAAGGTTTATCTGGCTGACAAGGTCGCTGATGAGAGAGGCAACAAGTCCTGCTGACAGTAGGATGCGGTAGCTTCCTTCAACGGGGGTCTCGCGGAATATTCTCAACGTCTCCCGAATCGTGAAGAACAGAAGTCCAAATATTGTCAAGGCCAGCAGAAACGATTTAATCATCTGCATTAAATCCATAATTTGATTAGACCGGTATACTCCAGTCAAATGATTAATAATTGACTCGTTATATACCAGATAAAGCGTCCGAAAACGAAATGTTTTCTATTATATGATGCTCAATGTCATTTTTCAAAATGTTTTTTATTGAGAATACGCAATATCTGACAAAAGCGACTTATTTAAAGAGGTATTCATTTTTTGCTACAGATGTCTTCAAACACTGTATGTCCTTCGCCCTTAACAGTTACCGGATTGAGCGATTCCTAGAAGGAAGGCTAGTATTCCTTGCATTACTTCTTTCGCCAGAGCATTTTGGACGTTATTGGTTTTCGCCACCCAAAGGCAACTGCTTTATAGTGCTACAGATGACGCAAATGACATTGCTTCTCACTTAATGACGGGCAGTCTCTGACGGTATGTATTTGACACGTGTTTAAAAATGATCATATTGATATGACATTTCAGCACTAAGTAGGTAGCTGACTACAATATATCGAATCTATAATTATAGGCTATAGCTAACCATTATATTGGTTGCATACATTAATTATGTATGTTTTAAGCAGCATTATGAATTAAAATTTGTATTAGAATACAGTTCATACAAAATTAATACAAAATCAAAAGAACAGAAACAAAAAAGTCGAATTACATTTTTTTAACACAGACATATCATATACCCATTTGCAACGCTAAAAACAAAGGAATTTATATTGTGAGATTAATGCTTAAAAGTAAAGAAACTTAAACTCGAATGCAAACTCGTAAACAACAACCTAATTAGCCAGACGAAAATATTTTTGTTCATAAGCGAGAACTGCTGTTTTCATTATCCTTTTTAGTCACATCAGACAAAGTTTTTTTTAGTTAAAATCAACTCTAGGGGCATATAACATGTCATTTAGTAACCTGTTAAAACATCGTTCAAGGGTTGCGGTTCATCCTATATCACTCACAATCTTAAAAGTCAGTCTCCAATAATTACAGAAGCAATTTACGAATCGTTAACGGCAACACATCGTCTTATCTGTGGTTTAGTTAAAGATACCTATAGATGGATAAACTATGTCTCAAATGTGCTTCACGCTGCCTGTTTACAATAATGTGTTAAGTCTTTTTGTTAACCAGTAGAATAGTATTTCAGTGTCGTTCTTTACGTTTAAAAGTTTTTCATGTCTTACATGTGTAGTTCAGGGCAGATGTTTAACCAGATGAAAATGTAGAAAGTTAAATATCTCGATTTGTGCAAACACACACACACAACAGCACACATACATAATAAACGAGTATATTTTATCATAATTGACATTTCATGTGTGTACAAAGAACACTTATAGGTCGTTCAACATGACAATTCAAAGAACAATAAATTTTGTCTACACATTTAACCTATTATTGTGGACATAATAGACTCATTCCGTACTACATTTGTAAGTGCGACATCCACTGTCCTCAGCCTTTAATGTGCTAATGCAACAACTATACTCACTAATACTGACTATAAAGGCGATTTTAACTAAAGTTATCCTAATCCTTGATAATTAAACAAAATTTGTTACCATTGGGCTGATATCCATAATTTGTAAAATATGGTCCCACTATCAAACCAGGAGTATGAACAATGATGTGTCTTCATAAAAAAAATACCATTTTAAAATCAAGTTTTAAAGAACATATCTTATAATCTCAGAACAAATTATACAGCAAATAAATTGGACTTTCTTTTCTCAAAACAATATAGAGAATTTATATATAATTTTTACACATTTGAGAAAAAAATACCGAAATTGAAATGTCTTCTTTTTCTTCTGTTAGGAGTGACGAGGCCTAATTTTTAACTGTGTATAAGAATAACAACTAATATTTTATTCTCATACTAATATCTCAAATAAGAACATTATATACGAGTTGGCATATAAAATATAACTTTTGTAACATCATTAATTCGGTTAGTTAGAAAAGTTCAAATATTAAAGTCTGTAGCGTAATAATTAAATAAAAATTTACAGGACAGTGCTGTATTATGATAGTGAACGCACAAATCACAGTGATGCCATTCAAAGTATTGCCTAACAGTTTACATATTTGTTGTGCGACATATTGTTATAGCGTTCAATTATCTACCATGCACTACCCGACAGCAATACAGCTAAACACGTAAAATAAAACCATTTACGGGACACCATTTACGAGCCAAACATTTTTATTTAGTGACATAATGACACTTCATTTTCTAATTGGCATTTGATTCAGACTCATGACATCATTTAACAGTTATAAGAGACGAAATAGGGCTATTTCGCCATGATTTACACCTTGAGACATCGAGAACAAAACAATGCGGCGTAAGTATATGTCAATTTCTTAAAACTTGTATTTTGTAGTGTGCATATATAATTTTGGTATTGTATCTATGATATGCATACAACATATATGACATAACAAACAAATATTCAGAGGAAAACTATTATTGGTAATAATAAGAAGCCAAAATGCAAGTGTCCCGTAAATGGTCAGACCGTCCCGTAACTGGTCGGCGCTAATTGAGTCGATGTCAATAAGATCAATGGCTTGTTAGTGATTAAATAAAAAATACAAAATAATAATAAATAATAATAGAAATATACTTTCTAGTACAATATTATTAATGGTAATAAGAATGATTGTGATGATGTTGATGATAATAACTAAGAAAAATTAGGGGATGTATGGCTTAGACGCGAAAACCATTTTAGAGTTGAAAGCTACAATATGGTTTGTCTTTGTCAGAGTTAAGGGAGGAAAAGCAAATGCACAGAAGAAAACTTAACCAGAAGCATTGCAAAGCATTTAGAAAGAGATGCGAGTCCTCTGCAGCTAAACAAAGTATATTGGGCCAAGAGACAAGACAAAGTAGATATAACAAAAGCCAAGAAGACGATCATGTTTTATTAGATACTATTTCTGCTACACTTTATTTTTCAGCATGGCAAGTGTTTCAAGTAATTATAACACCGTGCTTACTTTTGTATTGTGCACAATGTGACATATTCTTTTAATATATCGGGCTTCATATTTGCATAACTACGTGTGCGTATACCTAACAATTTACGGGACAAAACAACAAAACTATTTACGGAAGAATGTTTGTAACCATTTAATCATTTTACCTTTCATAGTTAAATTAGTAATGATAGTTTTTCTCATTTATATTATTAGTTTTCAACCACACTAGCTCCTTTGTTGTTATAAGTTTATGATTATTTTCAAGTTAATAATATTCAAAATAGGAATAATGAAAAAAACGTTTGCGTTTATTTAAGAATGTTAATCTTTGATTTGCGCTACTGAGTTAAAAATGTCTTGATATAAGTTACACTTAATTGATTCATGTACACTCATGCATAACTTTGTGAAACATAACATTAAAACTCTATGTGTTCATAAAAAGTCGTTTGCTTGATGTATTACCTATTTCATACTCGTTTTACAAGTGGCGAAAAGAAATCAATAGTTATCATTTTTTCAAACCACATATCTTCAAAACCATGACAATTGTACTGGTGAACGTTTGGATTTAAGTCACTCAGATTTGGCACAGTCAATATTTGTACCCAAAAAACAATAATTCAGAACTTCATTTTTCGTAACATGCATGGCCCAGTGTTGCACTTAATACGGATTGAGTCACTAGTGGAAACAATAAACTTTTTGAATTGCATTGATGCGATTTCAATAAATACCAATGTACAGCATATTATATCAGTGCTAACTCTGCATTGTACACATGGCTTTATCTATTATGTTTTTGCATTTAATCTTCATTTAAAATATAAAACAATGGCTATAATGGATAAAACAGTGAAACGTGTATACGGTAACTCATTTAATATTACATTTCATAAGTAGGGGGCCATTAAACAACCGTATATTTTGTTAATCAGCACAATCGAACAAAGGAATTTCCTTAACATAAGTATGTGTGTTTTAATGCTTTATTCCAATCCGTACAAGACTACATTGTAACTAGAACCAGATTCAACTGAAAGGTTCAATTTATTTCTGACACCCATTATAGAGTCACGTTCTTAAAATCTTAAGTTTAACCAAGCAATGTGATCGGGTCATAAGATAACACTTTAACATGTGTAATTAGCGTTAATGAATTGTTTAAAAATAATGGTCTTCTAGATAATATTTGTAACTATAATATCGACGACAAGATCATCACGCTGTCTTGAAAAAAGTTTGGTTTTGGTCATCCGATTCATTACAACAAAGATGACACTCCTTATGCGTATCTCTTGCTTAAACGCTCGTTAGAATTGTCTAACAAAAGTGCATCAATTGCTGGATAAAACTGAAATTTATTTCACTGAGAAGATCACCAAGACAACACGTTATAAATCGCCTGTTTACCATTATAACCACGCTTTAACTACTTCCTAGGCGCCTTCCCGTCAATTATTATCGCATTGTATGGCTTACATAAAGACACAATGGCTCTTATTATTAAGAATATATTAAACAATACAACAAGACAAGAATGATTTATGTACGAGAATATCTGTCTTTAAAAATTCTTTTAATGGTATGCAACGATATTAAATCACTATATTACAGAACATGAATCTTTTAATACATACGCTTAGCGCAAGCAGTGCGACGCAAAACGTGGAGTTAATAACTATTCATTCGTGTGTACATAGCAGTAACTTGTTGATGACGTGAACTATGTCTACGGACAGTTGCTGCACACCACTGATTCAATTAGGGCAGTTGGGAGATACTTACACGAGTAGTAGCACTCGGCACTGTGTAAGTGTGGGTAGTCTTGACGTTCCAGGAAAAGCTTCAGTAGGAAAAATGGCCATCGTTATATCATAATAAGTGTTCACATTGGCGTTAAATAAAGGGCTAATATACCAAATAAGACCTCAAGGTATACATACATTCATATTTAGTGTTCTTTTTATATTTACTTATACACAGGCACAGCTGTGGTTTACCATTGCCGTTGGATAAGTAATTTCGAAACTCATTA
>Ga0224511_10003832_pt1 | contig 11065 bp, 1 predicted proteins | sample SF_May12_sed_USG_2_FD_169988 | JGI IMG/M metagenome (GOLD analysis project Ga0224511, IMG submission 169988) | Sediment microbial communities from San Francisco Bay, California, United States - SF_May12_sed_USGS_8_1 | ecosystem: Environmental > Aquatic > Marine > Sediment | place: USA...
CGGTAGTAGGTTTACTGCTTAAATATGGTTAAAATGTAAGATGTAAACAACTCTGACCTAACAGATACAGGTATAGTATCTTTAAAGCTGTTTGGTACCAGCTTTTAATTTTTAAGAAACAAAGCAAAGACAAATTTCGCATTAAAATAAGAACAGTTATACTTGTACACTAAACAGTGTAATCCATATATACTATAAATCATATTTTCATGTAATGACAAATTATTGTTGTGTCTAATTGTATTGTTAAGCTTCCTTAGGACTTCTCATTTTTTCACAGATTAATTCTACCCCTTACTTTAAACTGAGATAGTTCTTGTGTTTGACAGAACGCCCGAAGCAACCTGCGTGTAAAGCCATTATACATGTATTTAGTGGTATGATCATTTTGTCTGTGTAATAGTGTATTACTCGTCTTTATACTCATCTTAAATACATTTAAAGCAAACTTTAAAGAAGAGTAAAATAATCTAAAATGTTACTACAGGAAGCTATAACTGTCGTTCGTGTTTAAATAAATTTTAGTTGATTGAAGTGACTCGTTTATTATATACGACATGTTTTACTGGACCGTTGTTGCTGTAGTATTTTTCATGCGGACATTGCTGTTTATGGTATTTCCCATATTTTAAGAAACGTAAAAGGTGGGTAAGAGATACATAGACACAGAAATATCTCATCCATTGAATATAGATATACCTGTAGGCATGAATTTATTCTACAACGATACTCTCTTGACACAGCCTCTTATCGATTCCTTATGTGCCTGGGGATCACAGAGAACTGTTAAGCAAATGATTGCAAACCCATGCTAATGAGAGAGTTTCCTTAAGCTACAGTAAACCTCACTGGACAAACTGACGGTAATAGTATTGCCAAATACGTAAATAAAACGTAAAAGGTGACTCGGTATAACGAACGGTATATGCTGACAGAGCAACATTAAAGAAAAGGGAGCTGGTATTTTTGAAGTCTAATACTCAATGCAAACTAAATAAAGGACACAAACACACGGACTAATATTTTGCGATTCATACAAAAAGGCAATTGATAAAACATAATTTTCAAGAATGTGTGTTTGACCTAAAAACTAGTGTATGCTTACAGTTGTGGTAATTTTGTGTGACTACTTTATCTGATGTGCTAACAAAATGTTATGTACTGGAATAGCATAGCCACTAGCTGTTTTGCGTTTCTTCTATGCTTTTTTATGAACGTAAAGGGAATTGTATTCATGTTGCTAGTCACGTCGTACCAATTATTTATACCAAAACGAAATATAGACTTTCATTATAATGCTACCTACAGTGGTATGATACGATTTAACCAACAATTTAAACAAGTATGGATTACAGCCAATATCAACTCCCTTTCCAATGAAACGGTTAACGTTTCCTACAAACAATGAACGTTTTCTTAAATATAAAAAATGCAGTTACAAACTATGCAGTAAATAAGGTACACAATATACATATACAATAGCACTACACCTTTTGTACCGAAAAAGAAACCGCACAATTACAAAACAAAAAGCAAACCCAAGACTCTAGGCACCGCAGTCCAGAAACCGTCTCAGAAACCGAGGCAATGAGATTGGAGCGTGTTCACAATGCTCGGCACCAAAACACCTGACCTTCAATCATACCTTCCCACAAAAAAAACAAGTATTGTTTTCTAGGGAAGTTAAGGACCTTCATATATAGCCCTTACTCCAAGAAATCTGTAAAGACAAAATTCAGGGCCTGCTATGTTAAATAGTCTCGCTGGGAACATTTAACTTCCAAAATATACCACTTTTTCGCCAAAAAATGTAACATTTTTGATATGGTGTAAATGTAGCATGAAGGAAAATTATGTCTTCTTCTTTTGATTATTAAGAACATCATATCTACTGTTTCCATATTGCTTCTAGTTTCTGACGGTGTATGACATGATGTCCATTTAAAGCAATGACAGCTTGATCAGACAGTTTTCTTTAATAATAAACCGATGAAAGGGAAAGCCAAAACCAAATGCAAAAAAAAAAGATACAAACTTTACCCCACACTTTGGCTATCTTCCATTTAGCTGATAAAATTACATGAACAAATGTACATTGTAGCTGAAATACTAAGTGGTTGATCGAAAAATGTGTAAAAAGAAGTATCATCTTTTTGGAAGTTGGAAACTTGTTGTTGTGGTTTTTCATATTTCGGTATTTATTTTCCGTCCCACAATGTTTGTCCGTACACATAACAAGTTCTTCCTAACATAGTAAAGCTAACGAAATGTTGTTATCATTGCGACTAAGACCCAACCAGAGGTAATAAGTATACTGACTCCCATAAAGAAAATCCATCTGACCAAGTCACCACAACCAGTAAACCATTTCCGTCCCACAGTATGTCTGTCCGTAAAAAATTCCGTGACAGACAAACATGGATTAAAATTTTGGAGAAAAAGTAACTTAACACATTCAATTCCTCAATACTGCAAAATGCAACAATTACCAATAATGGAACTGTATAAGATGTAAGCCTAGTATTATACATACCTGGAAAAACTGTTTTTTAAATATATGGTGATAAAGACACTTGCGTCATGGACAATATCATTGTTTTGCCCAATTCATCAAAACGAGAGACCAGAAATTTCTTTAACAATTTAAAACAGATGCATATTCTTTATTTATTTAATTCTATTGTGGAACCTAGGTGTCCATACACAAAACAAATTATAATCCACTTGTTTTAAAGAATGTTGTGTTTTGTGCTGATGTTACATATTTGTGCCGAGCATTGTAAACACGCTCATAATTGACGAATTTAGTCAAGCTTTTTAACTGTTTTATAACGTAATACAAACAAACAAAAACCAAATGTGTGTACCAAAGTTTTTCATCAATGTCATATTTCTCTAAAATTTAACATTTTTAAATATTTATATTTGGCACGATCTCGTATTTATTGTGTAGTAGGCTTTACTGTTTAATTATGGTTTTAAATAAGAATAAAAAGTTTGGTCGAAAGATATAGACATATCATCTAAAAATAACACACAGACGTATATTAATCTTTAATCAAACAGCAAATTAGATGTCGAACAAAATCGCAATTGTTCAACAATTTTTTGTGTCTAACGATTTTTCATTACCTGTACTATATTATAAACCTGTAGGATTTCTTGCATGTACGTTATGCATAGGTTTAAAATCAGACACTAGATATCTCAATTTGTTAAAAGCAATATGGTTTTGGTTTATCTTTGAATGTAGAAAACATATTATGGACATTAAGATATATTTCCACATCTATTAACCACATAAACATACAACAAAACTTAAGGACCATTATTGTAAAGTTACACTATTGTACTTTAATCTCATTTAGTATACTGAACTGCGAAGTGTGTGGGCAAGTATAAGGGTGTCAAGATACAGACATAGCTTTAATAAAATAGTGGCATTAGTTTGCACATTCTATGTTTGCAATCCGCACGGTATATTAAAATATACACAAAATACGTGTAACCCAATAGTGTACCCGTGAAACTGACACTTATAAACCTGGATGATTTATGACTTTGTTATTTAGTTTATGTAAGGTGATCGTGTACAGAAAAAAATACTCGACATAACGCGCCATCCGTAAATCAACCTACGCACCTACACAACAACTCTCATACTATTCATGGTAACAAATAACATTTTGTTTTTAAAAAAAACTGATTTTCAAAAATAACCTATTACTGTTTACTATAGGGAACCGCTTGCCAACTGTTTCAATGTAATTGATCCTAACGTTACACGCAAACGACTAACCAGTCTAGCTTGCCCTTGAGTTACACTCTGGGATTTGCTTTTAGTTGTCTAATTAATTTGAAAGCAGTTCATAGACTTTAAGCAGTGCGAACTAATAGGTATCTGTCGTGACGTCTCAATTAAAGATAAATTACTGCCTTGAAACTGCTCTGCTACAATTTCATAATAAAGACAACGGACATTGTTCAGATTAATACAAAGGTATGTTAACAGTGTACGCAGACAATGAAAAATCTAAATAAGACATATTTTAACACAAAACAATAACTCGCTGTGTTTGATTTTTATTCACCGCACTTTCTAATAACGGGTTAACTTACATGTTATGTATTCGTGAATGTGTGCGCTTAAATCATGTTTGTACATTACGAAAAATAATAATATTTTTAAGTGATATGGCTTAAGGTATATTACGATACCAAGTATTTAAACTTATCATCATGGTATGGTTTCTTGCTGGTTATATGATCTACCACATATGTTTGTGGATATCTTAAATAGGCGAAAATGTCTATAGAGTAGGATTTGTATGGTTTTACGACGTAAGAAGTAATCAAATTATGAAGACCATAAACTTTAGGCCAAGTTATTAGTTACAAGTATGTGGATGTCTGATCGCATAAAACGTAAGTTCCGGGTGTTTTATTGATCTCGAAAAACCTCTTTATACATTAAAATAAAATTACCTATGACGGGCGATTAATTTGTTGATTGTAAAAACGTCTGAAATCAACGCAACTTCAAAAGTCGTCAATCATGAATACATAGCTAATTATGAAGCAACGCATGCGATAAATCAGTTCACGCTAATAACACGGACATCAGCAGCAGACATGTCTCACACAACTTCCGGCCTTTTACATTCACAATCATTAACTCAACATTTTGTAGGTAGCGCAAAGGATATCTGAACCGCTTGATGTCTTCATAGTCGTATTCAGATATCCTTTATTCAGTGCTTTATTAAGCCGTACGTAGTACGCAAATGGCTAGTAGCTGGTAGGTATAGAGTCCTTGGCAAAAAAATGTTTTAGCAATTGATGTATGTGCATGTCTCGCCGAATCAATTTATTCTTTAAATAAATTAATATATAATTTTCAGGTTAGCGAAGAGGTAAAGTAAAAAATACAGACACATAATAATCTGCAGATGGCTAGTACCTAAACCAGTGTAAAAATGTGTCTGTATTTTGCGTACTACGTGCGGCTTTAATAACACACGGAATTCAGCGTGCCAAAGGGTGTGTGCGGTGTGTGCACACTCAACCAGTTGGGCTCTTTTGAAATACATTTAGACCGCATTGAAAATAAGATTTAGCCCTTTGCATTGTTTATGGGATACATAAATCATATTAATATTTCACTTACGTTACCTGTTATAACAATATTTAAATGATGTTATATGTTTGAAATGTATGTATACAATGTGTTATATATTATGTACCGGTAATTGTGTATGTCGCCCTGAATAAATCAAACCAACCATTGCAGACCCACTATTTCCGTTGACGGGAACACGTACCATACCTATTATTAAATATTTCAACCTTGTTATTTTGCATAAGAAAACGGACGATACTTTACGTCCATCCATATCTTTTGCGTAGACGAATATAACTTGTCTGATATGGAAGCAAATGTAGTGAATACGTTCATTTAAATATTTTAACCAAAATACGACAAAACAATGTTGGCATATTGACAATATATTTAAATAAAAGAAGAAGACAACACATGATATATAAACCCATTAGGTTTCACAAACTCAACTACTTGGTCACGCGGATTCATGGAATTGGAGAAAGACAATTAACTTCAATTTATTTAACGCGGGTTGTAATATGTAGGTGGTATACACCTCATTAACTAGGCAACATGTTGCAATAACATACTGATAAAAGCAGAACATTTCTGCAAGTTTATACCATGTCACAGACATTATTGCTACTGATGCAATATGTTATGTGAATATATTATATCGATTTGACGTCATTTGTGCATTATCTTTCATTTCCATTGATAAAAACCGAGGCTGTTATTTTCCCTATGCAGGATATGCTTCAGGAGGCCTTCTCTTTTTCTTCAGATTGATTTAAAAATAAGAATCTTACACCGAGCATCTGCAACGCAAAAACATATTTTCGCTTTTCAAGTCCGTGAGTCAATAACCGGACAACATTTAATAGTTAAGTACATTCTCTAGACCACCATGTTGCAAAGACGTTTGCAAAAAATCAATTTTATGTTTTGAATATATGGTTCAATTTCAGTAATATACGACGTGGTGTTCTCTCCAGAAAAATGTCACTTAAGACGTATGTGTCTGCAATGCAAAACAGTCAAATTAAATGTGTAAATTAATGTGTTTCAGGCAATAGTGTAATGATGAAAACTTAAGCGTTATAGACTACTGTACGCCTGTCTTGTACGTTAAGTGTATCCTTTTACCTACAATTACTTTGTTACTACTAAAAGTTTGATAGTGTGTGAATTATTATATATGTCAAATACCATGTTTCGCCGTCCGTTTTTGTTGAAGTTGAAATTTACCAAGTAGCTTTAATAATGTATGCCTCTTTTATTTCCGGGGTTTCTGTTGTGTAATTCGCCTGTAAACTTGTGACTTTGTGCATCTTCAATATTAAGCCCTGTCACACCACACGGCATACAAGTGTTTGTTCAGCGTTCAGAAAATCTGTTAGCGTGCTGTAGGGTCGCCGCGAAATATTAAATTTCAAATTTGTCAGTTACAGCGTGCACACAACGTCCTTACAGCGTCCCTCGACCGTCTACACGAAGTTCCCACGGTGTCATTACAGCGTACCTACATCGACCATACGAATTTCCTACGGTGTCGTACAGCGCACAAGACGTTGCTGCAGCGTGCTCACGGCGCAATCACGGCACGCATACAGAACGCATACAGAGCGCACACAGCGTTATGACGGCGCTCATAGCATTTATTGTATTTTTCTATTTTTAATATTTTGAGCAACACACTTTTTGCGAATAAGTGACCAATTTGAGTTGTTCAAAGCAAATCGTCATAGTATTTTACAGTTGTACAAAGTCACGCAACGTGTTTCGCAAAACAAATATCGTAAGTAGTGTACATCGAATAGCTTTTACAACTATGTGTTTTAGTTGATGTGTACTGTTGTTAATTAAATGACCAGCTATGGTCAGTCTGTAATTGTTGTCAATTTTTTAAACTTCAATGAAGATTTCGATTCCATTCATTATAATAAATATATATTATAATACATTTTATGAATAATGAAAATTAGTCAAATGTCTAATTCCATCTTAATTATTCTTAATTAACAGCAATTAATGACAATATCGATTTATAATTTACAAATTGTCGACTCTTATGTTCGACAAGAAAATTTAAATTGCCTATTGAAAGTCTGCACAGTCTTCCAATTTATGAGGACTGGCAATGCAGTAAACTCCAGCGTAAATCCAGATTTAATTTCACTTTAATCGAAATAGTTGTTACAGCAGACATGCCAGCTAAACCTAACAATTCCGATTTGTGTAGAAACGCTTAAACTCAATTACTACAGGGATAATATGTAAATAAGGTAGATTTTAAAAGACATTACTACACATGGTGTATAGTGCTTGTGAGGTGGCTTTAAACAGTCGACTCTTGCTTCATCATTGTGTGAATAAATTGAAATGATAATAAACGAAAACATTTTGCAGACTAAACAGACAGTGTAAGCTCAAGGGCGCCGTACACAAATCACACAGATAAAGACTCGGCACAAGAAACATACAAAACGAGACGTTACGAACATGTTACGAATGAGTTGTGTATTTTTAATATTATTGTTCTGGTCTTCTGGCGTCATGTTTGTTTGTTGATGTGGTTTTAAAGAGTCCCACTCATGCGCTAGGGGGCGTCGATTATGTAGCATCATCTATTTATTTGGATAAACAGCTTAATCAAAGCCGATGCATCTATTCATCCCATGCAAGCTGTGCTTCCTTGGGGCTTTTCTTTTTAAATTTAATTAATGACAGTGACAACATGCATGTAACAACACTGTAAATAATAGGGTGATATGGAAATCGTCTACCGTGCCAGACCCTCGTCGAAGTTTAGGCATAATAAAACAATATTGCCTATTCCCTAGGTACTGCAAAGCTGTTTGCTAAAGCATTTGATCTGAAATTAATACGCCTAATGGACGGTTTAAAAATCATTTGAACAAAATGAACATTACTAAGTCGTCATATGTCAATTTGAATTTTTGTAGAATGTTTACAATAAAACTGAAAGTCTAGACGCCAAATATGGAAATGAAATTTGGGGTAAAAGTGTATGGTCGAAAACTTGTACACTGTATATATTATGTGATTGCTTTTGGTGATATTTGAATTGCTTGACATTGTTTTACTGGAAAGAGAACAATGAGGGATTGCATATGTCAAATGTTTGTAGATAAAGACTAGGAAACAATATATCTATATGAAAATAATGTCCAAAGTTTCCTGAAGGCAATTATCAACACGATGCCTCTGTACATTTTGTTGCGTACATTTTAGATGAATCGAAAGAAGCCATATTTCTTCTTTTTGATATTGGACTTTCCTGGGATGTGTAACAGAAGATGCAAAAAACATTAAACAGCTAGACACAATTAATTAAAATGTATTATACACATTACTTGATCCGCCTGCATTATCGACAAATCTAACAGCCGCTAACTATCTTTAAGTGATTCATTTTAGGGACATGACAACCAATGTCTAAAAACCCAAAAGGCATATTTTACCATCAACGTCATTTAAATAGTCACACTTTTCATCACCTCATTGTAATAACAAACCTATGTGTTTCTTTTTTAAAATTTTAACCTAATATATTTTTACAGTGACATAATACTATAATATACATATGTCAATCGGTACTCCTCGGAGATTTCCTAAAATATAGATATCGGGAATTATATGGAGAGAAATTCGTCCGTTTCTGATTGTGACCATGAGGACAACAATGAAGCACAAATGCTACACTGAAGAATAAGTACGCTTGTGATTTTCATTGTTTGTTTAGTGTTTTAAAGGATGTTATTGAATGGATGAGTTATTGGTGTGACTTTCCTATAAATAAGTCTATGATGAGATACTCGTATATAAAAATTGCCGAATTACAACCGACCAAATCACTGAATGTATAAATAGATGGTGGTATCACTACTATGGTTTACGAGGTAATTTTCCGAACGGACGGAATTGGCCGAGTTGTTACGATTGATACATATGTATAATAATGTTTAAAAGAAACTCAGGTCTGTTATTTAGTTGTCAATATACATGTCTGTAATATGATTTATCTGTAAAATAATGCAGATGATTCTCGAGAAAAAAGTTATGTCTGTTCGCCAGATTATTGAGTTATATTCGAAATAACATGTACGTGTATGCCTAAATGGTAACCTGGATCAAATGAGAGGCATCATTTAAATATTGTTAAAGTAAATTTAATAACACCACTATATGCAAACGGTACTTGACATTTGTGTCAAATGCTTGTGTGTTCAAGTGTCAAATCAAACAAACACACAAACACACAAACAAACAAACAAACAAACAAACAAACAAACAAACAAACACATAACTCTATGTCATGCCAATATATATATAATATATATATATTGGCATGACATAATATATATACATGTCAATGTAGGGTAAATATATTGCATGTGTATTTCTTCATTTAAACTGTATATTACTTTTATTTGTAACCACAACTGTCACTTAAAAATATATCATTAATAGTATGACCCTTTAAAGTTTTTTTTAAAATGTGTCTATTTGTCAATGACAAATAAACACCGATCACGCATAAGCAAAGTAGTGTCAGTTTATATTCTCGGTCATAGAGTCAGAAACGCAAAGTTCGAAGGGTCTAGAAGATACATCTTCGCAACTGTCAAAATGAATCAAAAAGGAAACCAGTACCCTTGAACTTCTCCTTGTTATATTTCCAAACCACATTCATTGTGACACACTAGAATATGCATATTAAAACGCTTTGCGAACACAAATATTTTTCTATTAAGGCGAAAATGTTATATTGAGGAGTCTTGATTCACTTTTCTATTCTGAACATCGTTTCTTGACAGCTTATTTCCTGCCAATTGTATATAAATCAAAACGCTTTTAACAGAACGGAAGAGTGCTGATAAATATATATTGGACATCAAATGGTAAGTGTACAGCAAAATGAACTACATACATTCATCAATTTTAAAAAGGGCTTAACGGAAGCGGAATGTTTTCTTACAGCAAAACACGCATCCAAAAAAAGCTATATCAATACGACACTTTGCCAGCAGAACAGTCTAGACATTTACGTATTTCCTGGTCCTACGCGCTGAAGAAGTTATTCCAGACATACCCCAGGTGAAATGACATGTCGCACAATTTTGTTGACTTAATTATTTATATATCTGATGCATGTTCGAGACATACCCCAGGAAAAGTTAGAATTCGCATTATTTTTGTAATTGTAATTGCATTAACGATATTTAAATAGTCGATGCATGTTCTAACATTTTATGATCAACATTAAATGCGGAAAAAAGGGAACCTCTTAAATTTATAGCTCGTATCACCGGGAAATATTAGTTGTTCGGAATAAAGTCCCACAGCGTAGGGTGATTACGGCATTTCAACTTATTGCAGTTATTACCTTTTATTTTTTCAGAAAGCTGGGCTTTTTATAGTTACATGAGTTGACATGAGCATGACCACAAACACTCAAAGTCAACTACGATTTCCAGGAAATTGAACATAAGAGACTAAACAAAACGACACAAATTCAATAAATCAATCAATCAGTTAATCAATTAAATAATCACAGAATCATTGAGGGGTTTTGTTATGTTGGAAGCTCTAGACATCAATGGCCGAGGGTCGAAAAGAAACACAAAACACCATACAGTATGTGAAATGGCAAAGGATCAAAAATACACAATACCACAGTGTTTTTCTGGTCGAGGGTCGATACCCGCACTACACACTCTCTGACTTGGCCGAGGGTCGAGACCAGCACTACACACTATGTCACCTGGCCGAAGGTCGAGTCCCGCACTACACACTATGTGACCTGGCCGAAGGTCGAGTTCCGCACTACACACTCTATGACCTGGCCGAGAGTCGAGACCCGCACTACACACTCTGTGACTTGGCCATTGATCGAGTCCCGCACTACACACTCTATGACCTGGCCGAGAGTCGAGACCC
>Ga0224511_10003833_pt1 | contig 11064 bp, 7 predicted proteins | sample SF_May12_sed_USG_2_FD_169988 | JGI IMG/M metagenome (GOLD analysis project Ga0224511, IMG submission 169988) | Sediment microbial communities from San Francisco Bay, California, United States - SF_May12_sed_USGS_8_1 | ecosystem: Environmental > Aquatic > Marine > Sediment | place: USA...
ATCCACTGTATACTGAATTTTACAGTTTATATTTTGTACTTTATCACGTGTATTCTGTCTTCCATCTAACGCAAGTTAACATGATCATTCTATCATTGTTTGCCGGAACAAAATGTTGTAATTATTTGTACATGTCTGTTGTAACAATGTGTTACCTGACAATAAAACTGGAATCTGGAATCTGGCTAGCGTATGTGTCAATTAGGATATATATTTTGATTTTACGTGCTGTATCATGAGTTAGAGCACAGTTCCGAGTTCATTTGTGTTATAATTCTAACACGAAGGCCGCAGGCCTGAGTGATCAAATTTGAGCAACTGAACGAGAAACCGTGCAATAACTGACGATATAGCACATAAAATCAAAATCTTTATCCATTCTAACACGTAACTTTAACTCATTTCAAAGGACATTATATAAATGGAGGAGATGTTCAAAGAAAAAATGTTGTAAACAATGTGGACAAGTCAAGTTTATGGGCACCATGACAAAATGGCCCGTACAAAAACACACAGAACATCACAAAACACGGAGTAAACAAATCGAAGAAAGAAAGAACTCTTTTTTTGGAAACGAACGCATTCTTGCAACTTCGGATGGACGGATACTTCTTACTTCTTAGCCCGCCCCTTGGAGCTCGAGATTTTCATAGATCTGAAAAAGGGTAGAAAATACATTTTGTCGGAATCATTTCCAAAATTAAGAAAGACATTTTGTATGTTAGAAAAGTCTGTGGTTTAGTAACAGCAATAATTCTACATTAACTTTTGGGTTATACGAAGTCTAAGGAGTTAGAAAGAATCCATTTGAAATTTTGTAAAGGCTTACTTAGAGTTAGAGCTAATACATGTACTGCTGCTGTCTATGGGGAGCTAGGACGATATCCACTTTATATCCAACGATATGTTAAAATAATCCAGAATTGGTTTAAAATTATAGATAGTGATACTATTAAATTACGCACAATTTATGCGGCTTTAGATGATTGTATTAAAGGTCGCACTAATAGGGTTTCTAACATAAAACATTTATTGAACAAATATGAGTTTGCACATATTTTTGATAACCTGCATTCTGTTGATATTACAAAGTTCACTTTGAAGTTCAAACTGATAGTTATTGATTGTTTTAAAAATAAATGGCTTCATTCACTAGAAAACCCTGTTTTGAAGTTGTATAAGGAATGCAAGCATGTTTTGGTTATGAAAACTATTAAGATGTTTTACCTAGAAGCTTGCGGTTTTACTTTTGTAGATTGAGATTATCTGTTCATCCTTTACGCAAGCAAACAGGCCGTTATGATTGGCCTAGAAATGTACCGGAAAAACGTTATTGTTTGTGTTGTGGTACGCGTAATATAGAGGACGAATATCATTTCATTTGTATTTGTTCGTGTTATGTTGTTATAAGAAGAAAAAACTTACATAACGACCTTAACCAGAATCCATTAATGTTTAAATTCATTAACTATTTTTATTCGTGGAATAACGTCGAACTTGTGAAATTATCAATGTTTGTTAAAGATGCACTTTCTATACGAAATACTATTCTTAATGTTCATAGATACAAATCTTTTCCATTGTTCATCCTCGCACATGTTTTTGATCTCACATATTTAACTTGTAATTATCTGTCATTCTGTTTCTGTGTATCTATCACATGATATTACTACATTTGTAATATTACATATGAAGAAGACAATGTACACGTCTTAAATAAAATATGTTCTGTTCTGTTCTGTTCTGTTCTGTGACACGGAGGAACTAACATATTATTATTTCAAATTTGTTTACTGACTGCGAATAATTGTTCAAATAAATTTGTCTTTTAAAGAGGTATAAAAACAATAAATCACTTTGTCCAAATGAGTAGAAAGTGACTCTTTTCAACATACTCATAAAAACTATCTGTATCAAAAGTTAAGGCAACGGATGATTCGGTCATACGGCTCCCGTATAGCAAAGTTATCAAAGTCATCTTCTGCTCGTCTTCAGAAACTTCAGCCATTTTCAACATCAGTTTCCCTTTCTTGTCTTTAACGATGGAGACTTCCCGGATGGAGGCTTCGAGAACTCCGTGAAGCGACTTGAGCTGGTAGGTGTCTAACAACTCATTACTGTTCTGTAATAGCAATATCATATACTTGAAAAATAAATACGAGTTAGCGTTGTATGATGCTAAAGCCCTTGTAGTTTAATGCCTATGTATCGGAACTCCAAGACTTTGGTTATTACTGCAATCTACTACGCTTAAATGCTAATTATTTCGATTATCCTATAAAACATCATTTAATGCAGTTAATCTATTACCATACTTTTTCAGTCCAGTAGCATTTTGTCAACACTTTGTGACGCCACGTAAACAAATAGATGTCAATTCACTAACCGTGGTTTATCGTGGTAATAATCCACTGTGAACGTTCTTCTTATTTTAATTCGAGTGGCAAAACAGTCATGGTAGAATTACAGTTTTTTCATAATCAATCTAAAAACGAATTGAATATAAATGGAATATTACATTAGCATACTGATCTGTATGTTTGTATCACTTCAAGTTGCCTGTATCAAGTCTTTTATTCTACTGTACACCAGACACTAAAAATAACACAAACCTACGAGTCAACATGCTTATATAATGTTTCTGTTATTGTATACCTTTTCAAAAAGCATTCTAAAAATTTATTAAATATAAATCTAAAAACAGCTTTTTATAACAGTCGAACTATAGCCATCATTCGTGAAACAGCATTGGTGCTACTGAAACTTCAATCCAATACACCCGGGGAAAGCATTATTCACAATTTGTAATCTGAATTGTGGTACTTGTTAGCCTGCATTGCAAATAATTTATATTTTATATTGTAAAAAACGAGTTTACATCATTTATTACCTCAGAACAATATTAACGACAACTTGAGTAGCACTCAGGTGAGCTAAAACCTTTCCAATATACAGTTTTTCCCGACATGAAAAACATTAGCACTAATGCTCCCTGTTTTAGCATGTGCAACGATAATCCACCTCTAATTAACCAAATGCTATTACTATCAACATCCAACAAGGTTTGCATCTCTAAGTAGGCAAGTATCATTACATTTCTATCAAATTATCCAAACTAATATAAAATGACCTTACACACTCAATCATTATTCTAATGGTCAAGTGCCGGTAAACATAATTACATTAGAGGCTTTCACTCAATAGCTTCCACAAATTGATGGCTATATTTGACTATACTTATGGGCAATTTCTGTCCAAATACCTCTATCATCAACTATAGATCACTCGGATAATTTGACTTGGGATTTTGTGTTGCTATCCAGTAAAGATGTAATAATTGTAAAAGGGCACTTGTCCATATAAAACAATCAGTACAACTTTGCTCAAGAAATTACCCTGTCTGACAGTTTGAATATTGATATAACTAAAAGCTCAAAATGCTTTTTTATAACAAAAACCTTGAAGACAAAGCAGCAAATAGGATTGGTGTAATTTTCTGAAATAGTTTATAGACATCACCATGGAACAGGTCAGAAGCAAAACTATGCAGTAGAGAACATCTTCAGCCAGAGAAGACAATGTTGAAACCAGATTGAGCAAACTCATTCCATAAGGTTATGGAAGCCGCTATGTGATCCCAAACACTGTACAAATCCAGTGTAGGTTAACATCGCGGAACACATTCTGTTTAATGTTTGCTAGAAATCCCTTTACAGAAGCAAACATGTAAAAGAATTGACTATATATTCCATTTATTTACATGTTTGATTGTGTCATAATGTATGCAAAAGTGAAATATAATAAGCTTAAACATTTAAGTGATTAACCGTGTCTTCTTTTTACAATCGGTCTGTCTACTTGTTGATTCTTTTAACCTTAATTTAGATAACACAATAACAGTTTGAATGTATTTGATACTAATGATTGTGTTATGAACAAATAAATGGAATGTTAATAGATGTAAATAAGAGTAAAACTTGAATTCCTCCTTGCTTGATTTTTCAAAAAGAGCTTTTTGGTCACCCTTTTTCAGCGTCAGCATCCGTGTCGTAGTCCACTACTTGCATAAAAAGCCGTATGCAATTTTTTTTATAAAGTTAACGACACCGCATTGAAACTTAATATACGTGTGATAGCTCACTATTAGAGGACAACAAATAATTTAAATGAGCTTGACCCTCATTTTATGTATACCCTCCCTGTTCTACAACAAGAAAGTATTCGTAGAAAGTGCATCTGAGTTGTATTTCATACATTTGTGTCGCTAAATTACATTGAAAATTCATTAAATCGCCAAACATCATTACCTGACGACACTCACCAAGTTTAAAGCCTCCTACGTGCATTTTGATCAAGGTATGGACATATTTATTAAAAACTGTCCTTGTTTTAATAAATATGACAAATGTATCTCATAAACCACTTTGTTCCGACATTTTCACATCACACCAGTAGTGAAGTATAACACATCAATGCCTGAGGACACTTACAAAGTTTAATAACTTAATCTCACTTATATTTTGACCAAGTGATGCCCCTATTTCCTTATAGATCTTGTCGGTTACGAGGTTTAACAAACTACGATATTCCATAAAGCACTTTTGCTGTTACATTTTAACACATTTAAGTTCTGTTCCATTAGCAACTTAGAAAGTCGTTAAAAAGTTCTTGAATACTTAAGGTCACATCGATTGTTTTCATTTATGTTATTGTGAAAATGCTTTAACTTCAAACATCGCTTAAATAAATATAAACAAATCCGATATTAAAATGTGTTGTAGTTGATAAAACACTCATATGAAATTTTGAAATATAAATGTCATTATAACATTTTTGTAAATGACGGTGACATTAAAAGTATAATGCTTAACGCACACGCAAAAGAACAAATTAAATATTTTACCTTTATTTCTGTACAAAAATAAATATGAGAAAAGTTAACAATTTTAATGCAGGATGAGCCATGTTAATTATGCAAATTATTTTTCTTTTAACACATTTGAACACATTATAATAAAGATTAAAGTAGCTGAAGTACGTTCTGATATATAGAAAAACTTTGTAAACCAACATATTTATATGATTATCATATAATAGCATATATACTTTACCTCATCATTTAAGCATTGTCTTGGAAGCATCATCACATTACATCATCTCCATTTGTTATTCTTCTTTGATGAAATTTCACATTATAATTTGCATCGTAAAATGTTATCAGAGAAGAATTGAATAATCACAAACACCCAAGAAGCTATGGACATTCAAAGAAAACACAGCAGAAAGAAGAGAGATGATAATGGGTGTGTACATATAAAAGAAGATAAACCATATAGTAACAAAATGGTATTGAACAATAACAAAAACAATGAATTGTTTTAGTATGCGACTTTTCTGTTCATGTATAGTCAGTGTAACTAGTATATAAGTGTGAATGAAAATAAAAGATGTTAAAATGTGTAAATATGCATTGCATACAATTCTATGAAAAAGAAGTAATGAAATCAACCCAAATGGGCTAGATATAGTCAAATGTTTTGTTCATCAAAACAAGAACTGCATATAAGTCATGGATAAAATGCATTAAATTGTGAAAAATATGAACAAAATAAGTATGAATAGTTGAATGAATCTGTCTCTACATATAATAATAATAATTTAAAATGATTTAAGACTTTCAGCCATACTTTGTATAAGATACAGAAAAAGTCCCACACCGATGTTTTAATACATATCTGGATAAGGCACTTTAAAGCAACTTAAACATAGCAAAGTTCAATAACATTGTCAAATAAAAACAATGACTACAGCAAATTGCATCATGGTTGTTCTGTACCAATATACTTACAAACAGCATGTGTTATAAATCAAGTTATTTTCGTATCTCATTAGAAGGAGGAAAAGAATTATTGCAAATAACGAGTTGAGAGCCTTTTTTCAATCTGAAAAATATATAAAATGCAGCTAGTTTAATAAGTTATGCTCATGTGCATTAGTGTTGTATTTAATTAAAAAAATATTGTTTTAATAATTGCAAAGATATTGAAATCAATGATTGCATTTGCTGCTAAATTTCAGTGACTTAGTGAGTAATCAACCATTAAACCTAAAAAATGTTTTGTCAATATGGATCAGTATAAAAATATTGAATAATTATAATACATGGCAGCCTGTAACTTCACAATCATCTTGATAAAACAATAATATAAAATCAAACATAAAACATCTTAAAATTTTACTTTAAAAATCATTTCCTTTTTTAAAACAATTTTTTTTTACAAAACATCTTTTACATCAAAAGAATTAAACACATTGCTTTTAAAACAGATAAAACATGATACCTTAAAACAAGGGTATGGTCGGACTGTCTTGGCTGACGAATATCACACAATCTCTCGAGAACACGTAACCATTGATAGTTTTAGACAAACCAGTTCACAGGAACCCCACACCATTTCCTAGACCCTGTACTGCTGAAACAAACCAGAGCCCATGAAGCCCGCACCTTGCAGGTAGAACTCTCGACACACATGTGGTACGTCCGTGTGCGTCAGCGCCATCTCAAGGCAATCATCGGCAAAGAAGTTGCGCATGTCTTCATTGAGAGTGTTCTCGAGGAAGCGTCGTAGCGGCAGGATGTGGGATTGTGGGGCGTCCCATGTGGTGAGGAAATCCTCAACAATGTGGTGCAGACTGTCGGGCCGCGGCAGGTGCTCTGTGCTGGGTTTTAGTCTCATCTGGGTCTCTGCAAACGAAGGCCAGAAGCATAAACACAACAGTTTGTAAAGTTCTGTTAACTTGTTTGGTAAAGAACAAGCTCTACTAAGCAGAAAGGCTGGAATTCATTACTCAACACAGTCAATGCCTATTTCATTTCCATAATTAATGGCTACGAAATTTAATCTACATTAAGAAGGAATCGTCTTGTTATTAGTAATCGGCCAGACTGTCTTTAACGCTGATGTTTCACTTAGCTAACAGACACACTCATTACCGTAATATCAGGGGGAGTAAACAGTTTTCTCACAAATATAACACTTAACGTGCAAAGGGAAAATGGATTTTGCAGTTTTGGCATTTCAAATATTAATTTCTATACATGTTCCTAATGTTGTTAGAATTTATCCTTATAATGTTATGTCTTATGTACCATTGTTATATCATGTTAATATAGTTATGTACATGTAATAATATAGTAAATGAATATTCGTATGTTACACAAAAAAACACTATTGGTGTACTTTGAAGAATATAAGCACTCTTCGCAATGTTTCGCATTGTACATAAATGTATCTGTAGCTACACTGTATCTAGAAATCTCTCTCTTAAGTTTTCAACTTGATTACCTTTCCAACAACAAAAAGCAAACTAACAATTTGAATTTGATTTGCAAACAACAAAACACACCAATGAGAATTAAATTAAAGTTTCTTTCAGCGCATCGAATTTTGCAACAAAAACAGAATTCCACTGCAAATTAGTTTTTATATTGCATGATGTCAATGCAGTGTCAGTACTGATGAATTATAAGGCCACAATATGGTATTTAAGTTGTTGCCATTTCCAGAAGCATGAATCAGACTCTGGGAAGAACAAACTCTAAAACTGTAACTTATCTTAGTCAACAGACCTTGCAAGAAAATACACTATAAATATTATAATGTTAAACAACAGCAACTTCATGCATGTCATTCAAAATATATAGATTAGAAGTATATAGTCGTTTTTAAATGTCACTCAATCATGACATTAGCTACAACGTTATATGTTTTAAATTTAAAAAGGATTACAGAATCCTTACTGTCAAAAATCAACACACAAAACATTGTATTTTCGTAAAAGGATAGACGAATGCTTCAATAATGCTGGCTATAAAACACCCACTGGATAATTATGCCAATAAAGACCACATTCCCTCACTAATGAAGCAATATTAGACAACTGATTTCCACGTCACAGCTCTTGATATGCTACTGATGATGTTCCACACCCTAAACTGACGGCACGAGGGCCCTTTTTGGGTTTCATCCATCAATATTAGGAGGGGCATGACAATGGTTATTTGATTGTCTGTCTTCAGAAATACATGTGCCATCCTTAACCATTACTTAAATTTTAAAAATCCTATTATTAATACCCCTGTATTCAACAAATAAGTAACAATTGTCTTTACAACTATTTTTTTCTAACAAAATAGAAATTGACAATGAAGTTAATAGACACCTTACGGTACTATAAATTAACCAAGCCAATTAGTAGCATACAACAACATCACATTAAGAAACTAAAATATCTTCTGAAACGCCATTTGAGTCAGTATTTTATGCATCTCTAACCAATTCATCAACCACATGCAAGATCAAGTTTATAATCAATTATAAACAGCTGCAATATACATCGACAGCAGGCTTTATTATAAGATCTTATACAACATTTAAATAATCTTGAACGTTTACAGACTTAAACACAAAATTTCTTCAGATAATTACATTGATATAATCACAAAAGAAACATATGCACAAATAAAAAATCTGTATGAAGATGTAATCCAATTTATATCATTATGTGTTTAAACATTTAACTTACTACTAAAGCAAATATTACAAGTATATAAACGGAAACCAATGAGACATACTGTGACATTAAACATTGACATGTTTTGTAAATTTCTCAAATGATACTACCAAAGTCAATGAAGGAAAACTGATGAAATACTGATGCATTTCCCAGACAACTGAATGTCAGAGTGTGGGTGCCTAACAGAATGTATCAACAGACGTATCAACAGCCCGTTTGTCGGGCCTTCTGAACATACGTTTGGTTCAAGATAAGGCGGATATTTATGCAATTACGTTTTGGGCCAATCAGAAGGCTGAATCTTTTGTATAACGCTGGCTAAGCGCACATGCACTGTTTAACGTCACGTGCTGTCCCGAATTAATTTTGTCAAAGCATAGGACGTCATTTCAAGCGTTATGTCTATACAGTAATTAACATGGTCAATGATATACATAAAATTGATCAGTTCTGGTTGGTCAAAATGACGTGCGTTATGACGTAACACTATCTCCCGCTTTTGTTGGACCAAATGTCATTTCAGATTGTCCGACAAACCGGCTGCCGATACATCAATTACGACACTTCAGGGTAATTAAGTATCAAACTAATCATGTAATTTAAGCCTTGACAGAATTCATTTATCAAATAAGAAAAATCTGAAATGGTTTATTTTACAACGGTCAATATTGAGAACATAACTATGTATCTACCTGTGGGCAAATTTGCATAGTAGTAAAATGCCGGATGGAGAAAGTTGGACTGGTGGGCCTCAGAGGGGTCGCCCGTCGCCCGATCGTGCCGAAAAATGTCGTTTCCCGGACCGGAGAATCCCTTCCCGTACTGGAGATTGAGCACGATAATCCGGCTTGCCTGATGACCGGACCGTTCATACAGTTGAGCTATCAAGTTGATGGGGAAGTCCTCTAGGTAGGTGTAGGTATCATTCCTGGACCAAAACAGACCACAGACATAGACATATGTAGATCAATATGTGCATAAATGGAATCTTTAAAACAAAGGACACCAAGATATAAACCCATGTTCTTGCATTATATAAGTTTATGGCTAATGCTAGCATATGTGTCAATTAGGAAAAAAGATTTTGATTTTACTTGCTATATCAGCAGTTATGGCACATTTGCGAATTTTAGGCTATTCTTATTTCCTCCCCGACTTAACTTCATACTTTTTAATACATGACGTCCACTTTTTTGTTTTGTAATTTTTACTCCGTTTAAGTACAGTTTAATCACAATTAAGTTTTCCTTAAAGTAGTTTCAAGTTCAAAAAGGGTCACAACTATTGCGAAATAAACAAGATTTGCAATTTCGAATGGTATGAGTGGCACTGTGATATCATTTTACTTCATATCATTGTTTACTACCGGAAGTAAACATGATGCAGCTGACCAATTTTTTTCTGACAAATTTTCAAAACGTTGTTCGGTGGTTTAAGGGGAAAATATGGTGCAAAGTCGATTTTATTGGATAGACATCTTAACGGAAGTGGAGATGAATAGATGAACACTCATTTTGATATCGAATGGTGGTATTGAACCATTTCTACGAAATACAGATTATCCTAGCATGGTTTTATTTTTAAACTTGTTGTTTTTAAAATATTACCATCAACACATTTTGGGGAGTAAATCGGAAGAGCGTTAATAGTTCGGTTACACACTAGGACCGTGCTTGATTGAGTATTTAAGCACATTTTGATTTCTTCTATGTTTATATAGAAAACATTTTGCTCATGTTAGAATCTGTATTATGTAGACAATATTGCAAAGGAGACATACTGAACATATATATCCTAAAGCAATCATTGATCAAGGTTAAGTACTAGTAAATTGAGATGTTTTAGCTTGATAATCACTAAATTATTACCTAAATACAGTTACAGATTCATGTCCAAGGCTAGGTATAAGTCATCAAATTAATGTGTTATGCAATGTTTAAAATAGATTCTAGACCAGAAAATCAACCAATCAAGCACCTTTAATTTGCATTTAATTGGAAAAACGTAATTACATTCTACTTTACATATCCTTTGGGACTTTTATCAATAATTTAATCTGGTGTGAAGTGTGAAACCTCAGAATGATGATGTCTCCGAGCACAGAGAACATCTGGTAGATGCCGGAAGCCTCGTTGATGCGCTTGAGGATGTGGTTGAGCAACTGGGAGTGGCGCCCGGGCGTCGAGGGCCAGGGGTTGCCATGGTAACGCCACTCTAACAACCGGAATAAGGCACGAGCTGCAGGGAGGAAAAAAATGAAAGAATTGCTCTTCAATCAAAGTGAGTTTTCATGTCTTAGAAAAAAAAATCCGAAAAACACAAAAATATATGTTTTCTAAATGTCTGTTGCGTCATGATGTTGTAAGAGTTTTTGTGTCGTCCCTTGTGTTAGTTTTTGTACGGGCCATTTTGTCATGGTGCTCTTAAACATGACATATCTACATTGTTTACAACATTCTTTGTTTGAACATCTCTTCAATTTATATT
>Ga0224511_10003834_pt1 | contig 11064 bp, 4 predicted proteins | sample SF_May12_sed_USG_2_FD_169988 | JGI IMG/M metagenome (GOLD analysis project Ga0224511, IMG submission 169988) | Sediment microbial communities from San Francisco Bay, California, United States - SF_May12_sed_USGS_8_1 | ecosystem: Environmental > Aquatic > Marine > Sediment | place: USA...
CTCTGCGGGTTAATAAATATATGTGGAGCTATGACTCTCAAAGTGTAAACCCCGGAATCTGGACGTAGTGAGGCTAACCTAATAATTATTGGGTAATATGTCAGACTTTTTACTATAAACCGGTTCACATCTGGAAAAGTAAACAATCTTTTGTTTGACACGTAACTGTTTATTGTTTCAATAAAAAAAACACTTTAGAAAGCAATACCCCAAACATTTAATCTACGAACGATGCACAATTTCGTAAAACACATGCATTACAATTGTGTAGCCTTTATTTTTTCGCGCGTATCATTTCATCCAATCGAAAACGGGATTTTCTCTGTTTCTCCACACATTATTTTCAGTGCTTATGATATCATCCAATAGAACGGCGGATTTCTGAAATCCCAGACAGACGTCATTATATAGAAATGTAGGTCAAAAGTGAGCTAAGACAGCTACGCCGAACAAAGCCTTTACATTATTGTTAACATAATCACTTTAATGTGAAATAAGTGGATTTCCTTTTCTTTTTCTATTGCGTGCGTGCGCGCGTCCAGGCGTCCGTCTTTGTGCGTGTTTATTTGTTTACATGTATGATTATTAAGATTAATAACCATACTTTAAAATAATTTTGTTTAACTGAAATATGCAACCTTCGGTAAATTAAACCGCTACATATAAAAATATGTATGTTTCCTGTAATCCGACCGACCCTCCGTTTTTTTTAAATCCGACCGATGTTTTACTACCCTAGAGTAGCATTTACCGAAAATCGTTTTGTGCTAAAATAAAGAAAATTGTTCATTAGGCATATATCTTTTAAAAGATGATATTACAAGACAGTCCCAATAAAACTAGATACCAAATCTGAATATATTAGCTTGATAGGCTATAAACTGACTTTTAATGTCTTTGGGTTTAATGTTACATCACCTACTAAACACAGGGCTCCAAAATGCTTACATAATTATATACCGACTATCATTTTTGGCCTAAGTATTATGTTCAGATTAAAGTATGTCAGGTATAAGAGGTATTTAACCGCTCAGATAAAGACCTTATTCAGTCATGTTTGCAAAGCAGTGTTTATTTTTTTATCATCTTAAGGTTGTTTTTTAGAGTAACTGTAGTGATCCCGAGTAAGCAGGTGGTCTCCGATAACAGAATGCCAAATCTTGACTCGAAACAATAAAGTTAAACTAAAATACATACAACCTTTTAAAACAATTTTGATCAACAGTTTTGAAGTAGGCTTTTTGTCGTGTCAAACTACAAGAGCGCCTGTTTTTTTTTTCGAATGCTACAAACCTGAACCAAAATTGGTTTGCCTTTTTTGGACGAACTCTTGATGTTTTACCTATGAAACTCTAAGATGACCTCAGTTAATGCATGAAGTTAAATACGGCTAAGTGTGAAAGGTGTGCTGTCAGTATATTTAGAGTTCTGCTGGCCCGCGTACAAATTTTTGTTTTGGCTAATTAATGACTAATTACAAATTGTTGTTATGTTTTATTAATAACGAATGATACTTTTGAGTTAACATAAAAATCTTTCACTTATTTTATTTCAAAATTGAACCTAGTTTTTGAACTTGAAAAACGACTATTATGAACTGCTTTTGGTTATTTTGCCTTGCCTCTCTATACTTCAATCCAATGCGACACTTATGCACGTATACATGTATATATTATTTTGCAGCATCATTCATAATCGCCGACATGTAAGGTAACTCGATATAGGTGCAAAAACATCAAATTTGCATTTAATATCTATTTAATCCTACATCCTCAAGCGCTTTCAACGAAACCGTAACTATACAAGGGTTTATATTACATGCTTACTATTTCAAGCACCTATCGTTAGGATTAGAAAGTATGCGTTATTCTGTGAATAAAACAAACTTTATTAATTAAATAATAAGAGAATATCTAAGACTATTGTTATTTTCATAATACAAAAACATCAATAAGTTAAGTACTTTTATAACTAGCTTTTGATATTAATAAAAAGTTAATCATAAAGAACGACTGGCGAAACCTGACACCTAAATAACCGAAAATATTTAAAATTGCTAATACGCAGTAATGGGGAACTGCAGTGATAAAAACTGGGTATATAATTTATTTTCGTGTTTCGGCCGGAAACTAAATCTCATGTTTTCAAACTTTATCTCCATTTAATCTGGGTCATTTTCTCCTCCTCATTTGTGTAAATTGTCATGACAATACGTATTTTCCTGGTACAAAAATGTACAGCATTTTGTTATTAAAGCTGTTTTATGCGTGGCTTGTTCTAGATCTATATGACTTTTGAATGACAATAAAAATTATTTTTGTTTTATTCTTACAAAAATACGCAAACACAATACAAAATAATTTACAAATATATGTGATATTAAGTATACCCGATGAACACAGAAAAAGATAAAAAAAAACAGTGGTGTCTTTACCTTTTGTCTTGTACGTGAGCGCAGTGTCAAGTGAACCCAGCCAATGTATAGAGTATAGACAACTTTTGAAATGGCCTTTTAACGCTGGTCGCTAGGTCACAACCCGCCGTGCGTCTCTTTTTGTCCTCGCTTGTTTTTGGAGGTTACGTTTGCGACGTTTTTCTGAACATCTGGGTAGGACGTGGCCAGAGCAGACAAAGAAGGACGTCACACTCACGATTGCGCAAGGTTGTAGTCCAAGAGATGGCAGGGTTTTGTTGCAATTTTCCGTATCACCATAAATGAGCATATCGTTATGAAGCATAATGTCTGTAGTTTCTAAAAACCCATTTTTTAAGTTCCGTAGCCCGGGCAAAAGGACAAAAATTCAAGATGGCCACCAAGATGGCCGCCAAAAAATACAAAATTCCATATATTTTATGTGTTTTTTTTACTGTTAAACTGTTAAACTGTGTACAATTGCGTGTATGTGCCATATTATCAGACAAAACATAATGTGTTTATGAATAAACAATGAAAAGTTATTCCTTTAAAAAGTGGTAAAAATCACATTTTTTGTTGGTTGTTTTATGAGATATTATAAAATGTTTGTTAGAAACACGTATACCGTAACAACAAACAAGACCCATAGTTTAAATAATAAGAACGAGTCAAATTAATACAATTCATTAGTCAATGAAGCTTGGTAAAATGTTAAAATTGCAGACCAGTATAGACTGTCAAAGCATTTTGGTTGACTTCTAAGTATGCAGATGTGTGTATGAACTTACCAAATGATGGTTATCATTCAGATTGCTACCAACACTTTACTGCTGTAGCAAAGATAACAAAACACATTCATAATGATCTATGAATACCAAAGAGACAAAAGTTTCTAAGATCTGAAGCTGATGTGTCTTCTGATGTTCATTCTTCTAGTGCAGGTGATCAGTGTGTATTTTGAGTCAAGCCCGTAGAATGTCTCGTGGATCAAGAGAATATTCTGCAAAATGTAAAAATCAAGAAACTGCAGAGAAAATACGAGTGCTGCTACAAAGTTAGAAGACAACAAACTACTTGTAAGAATCTCTGCCGTTGACATTGTTGCGAAATGCAGATGTAAGAAAAAGTAGGCAACATGAGGCACAACGTGAACAGAAAACTAATGATAGCCACAGTGATACTGGCATGTTTAAAGGTTTAACAGAAAAAAACTTTCGTTGTTATCAATGAATATGTAGAAAAGAACAGTGTACAGAAGAGAAATGCAGAATTGTTGACAACAATCTATGAGAGGTACAAAGTAAGATTACTTGAATTAATGTCCAGCCTAAAACAGATAACGAATATAGTTTTGGTCAAAGGCTTCTCAAGCATTTCCAGGGTTCTCTACAACACTATGGGGTTTGATGAAGACATAAAATGCTGCTTTTCAGAAACGCAAATTGTAGTTGACACAGTACTGCATCTCCGCAGTGTTCACTGCTTCAAGTGAAAAACCATTTTCAAGAGTTGACCGATACATTAACTCACTCCATGACACAGTTGGAATATGTTATTAAAACAGTATGCAAGTTAATGAAACTAGCAGCAATGACAAAGAAAACCAACCAAACTTACCAACACACAAGAAAGGTTAAAAGAAAGGGAACACGTGATTCTGGTTGACACAATATTATTGAACCATACAGAAAAAAACAAGATTTGACAAGTTTGTTTACGATGAGAATATATCAGCGACTCCCTCGCATCTCAAACAAATGACTTAAAGAGACTTTTTGTGGACAATGGCTAACTTGTTATCTGAGTGTGAAGACACCTATATTGAATGGCTGGAATTCCAGGTACACTGAAGATACTCTTCCAATAGAATAGGATACATGGAAAATACCAAACTTCCCCAACACATCTAGATGTTGTTGCTGAAACCCTAAAGAAATCCCAAAAAGTTACTAAAGAGTGCAAGCAAAAATATATAGTTGTCCATTATGACCTAGCTATTGCAAAGCCTGCAAAGCAAACACAAAGCATTGAATCACCAGTTTATGATAATGTCTTTATTTGCTTTGGCCCATTTCATATTCAACTTGCATACTTCGCGTCACTTGGCTACACCATGGAAGATTCTGGAATAACTGACATAATTCTTATTGACGGTGAGGCTCTCGGATCAGGATCATTCAAAGGATTTCTTCATGGAAAACATTACAGTCACTTCAAGAGACTTCATCCAAATATTTTCTTAGCATTGCGATATCTACAACTGAAGGAATTTCTTGCAAATACCCCTCACCAGAAGCTGTCTGTAATGCAATTCAGCAACTTTCCAAAAATCAAAGACGTGATGTACTGGAAGAAATAGAACAGTCACAAGAAATGCAACAGTTGATGTGCATCGTTCTTACAAGACACAAGATCTGGTCTACATGGAAAAACTGCCCAATTCTGGATTCATCACACTGACATAGTACAGTTGTATCTATAGTTCAACCGTGCATGCCATACCAATGATGAAGATCTATTCAGCTACTGCATTAGAGAGATAGCAGCTGTGTTCTTTGTTAACAGGCACAACTACATGTTTGCAAGGTGGATGGTAAGATATCAATTGGATCAGCTAAATATGGATGAAACACACCCGGGGAGTAAGAGCCGTAGTTGAAAATGGGGCACTCAGGTCAGACAAACAAAAAAGCATGTTCAAGAGCACCAGTTGCCCTCACCCTTGAGCAAACAGTATACGCAAATGTAGCGTCCCGTAAAGGAGGTTCGACACACTTCATCTCTTTTCTTGCATTCCTTAAACGCTAGATGATTATCCATTCCGTACGAACAATCATCATTGGTAAATTGCTGTAGACGGCATACATTCAACCAGTAGACTCTTCAGTACAGGAAAACAAAATTCCAAGCATTAAACGTGACCAGCTAGATTTGTATATGATAAAGAATGGGATCCATAATGCCCTCAAGCCCTATGCGGCTGAGTTTGCAGATAATGACCTGTAGTGTATGTCAACAGGAATAGCAGTGTCTGAAGACATTGCCACCGATCTGACCACAGTTCAGACAGTTGGAAAGCAATGGATTGAAAATTTTGAATCTAAATATCATCAGACCCTTCACGCTTTGAAAACAAATAAGACAGAAAAAAATCAAGAATTTCACCCATAACATTTCAAGAAGAAAAACAGATCACAAGGAAAAGAGCAGCATAGCACTTGCTTCAGAGATATTTTTGGACGGCTTTTGTTCCTTGCAACTGAAAAGAACCTGGACTTAAAATATGTGTTGCAGTTCCCACTGACACCTGTGCCTCTGTGCCTTGCCCACATAGATGGAACTATGATGAAAACTGACAAATCTTCTTTGATGAAGAAACTGGAGTCCAGAATACAAAGTAGTTAACTTGTGTTCCCTTAACCTTCGGTGGCATTGATAAACTACTCATGAGACTTCTGGCTTTACTTCAAAAACAGTTCACATACAAGTCTCCATCTATTAAGGATCAAAAACGTTCTCATCGTGGCACTTCAGGAATCAACGTCAGAATTACAGAACCAGAACAGAAACGCACAATTGACTTCCATTGAAGCATTGAAAAGTTTTTCATTCAAAAATAGCCTTATCAGCTTTCTGAAAAATAAATGGACAAAAGAAGATTGTTCTGCATTGATGGGTGACTGCAAGCTGTACTTCAGCTATGATAAGACATGCTGCTTGTATCAAACAACTCATCAACACATCGCATACACAGAAGAGTCTGTTCTCATCTGCAACCATGAAGATGCTGACACTAGTGTTGTGTTACATTTGATGCATACTGTTGACATATCCAAGACAAAAACAGTTGTAATCAGAAGTTCTGATACTGATGTGCTTGTTATTCTCACTTACCATGTTAGTGCACTCTCCAGAGATGAGGCAACCGTTTTTATGGATGTGGGGCATGATGGCAACAACAACAAAATATTTTAAAATGTGACCAAACTAAGTAAAGTATAAGGTCGATCTCTTTGCAAGGCTCTGCCTGGGTTACATATGCATTTACTGGTTGTGACTTTACAGCAGCCTTTTCAAGAAAGGGAAAAGTTTGCCAGCTGGAAATAGTTCAAAATCAAGTATATATCACGCCACGTCATGCGCTGCTAACTTGCTAGCCCGTTGTAAGTGCGGTCAGGTGAGTTTTTTCGGCCGTTGTTGGGTGTTGGTCAGTGCGCACACCGTGCAATAATGTACGTGCTCGATAAGGTCCGTCTGAGTTTTGTGCGCTTTTTGGACAGTTGAACTGAGGAAGTGGTGAGAAAGCACAGACCACAGACGGACCACGTACGGACCACGCACTTATTACGTGCGCGAGAAGGGGAGCAAGTGATAATTTGGAGGCTGTGCGTTATGCGCTCGTGGACGTACAGGGCACGTTCGTCATCCGTACAGGCGGTGAATCCGTAGCCCACACGCAGCTCAAACGCAGAGAAAGTTCCTCGTGCACTAAACATGCTTAGTCGCGACTGCGTGCTACCACACCCCCACAAAGGCGGTATTCTTGAATTAAATTTTGCCCAGGTTTTAGCAAGGCGAAAGCACGCACTCGCAAATACGGCGGGTTGTGACCTAGGCTTTAACGACTGTAAACAGTCGCCCCGTGTACATCATTGTGTAGTTATATTTTTCTGGCTTCAGGGATCATGGAGTGTACATGTATGTTGTTTACATTTGAAAATGGAGTTCCGCTCATGCGCTAGGGGGCGTCAGTGGTGTGGAATCATTCATTCCTACTGATGAACAGCTTCAATAAAACCGATGCTGTTGTTTTCTCGTGCAAGCCAGGCTTCCTGAGGGTTTTCCCTTTCGTCAGTTTAATTTAACTTTCTACAACTGGTGTTTAGTGCCTGTGTGGCGGCTGTAAAAGGTCGCCCCGTACTACATCATTGTGTAGTTTTTTTTTCTGGCTTCAGGGATCATGAAGTGTACGTGTATGTTGTTTACATTTGAAAATGGAGTTCCGCTTATGCGCTAGTGGGCGTCCATGGTTGTGACCTAGGCTTTAACGACTTTATCCTACCATAATTGATTTGAAAGAAATTAAAGTACTGCGTTTGTCACAGGATAGAATTGTTAATGACAAAATGATAAAAAACAACAAATTACCGACATTACTGATTATTTTTATACGCCACTAGCACAATTCGGAATTTCTGCGTAAAATAAATACATATTTTCCATGATATAAAGGAATTTTCCGAAAGGTTTTCAAACTGACATTTTTGAGGGAGGCAGTTTTAAGATTGCAGCCACAAGATATTACAAAGTGCGAGTTATCATCACTTTAAAGTAGTTTGTTTTGAGGGTATTTGAACATCTGACACCGCATTACAATAAAACCTACCCAAGTGTTTAGCGACATTTTTGCGAATAAGGATGTGCAGTTGTACACCAATGAAAACTGTCTCAGGAATGAGGAAGAAATTCCCAAACATAAATGTTATGGTTGTGACCAGGGAGACAGATTCGGTGACAAGTATATAACTGTAGAGAAAATTGCCTTCTCGACAGTTGAATTTGGGCTGCATCCGGTGTATAATCTCAAAGGTAGGCTTTTTTTATTATGAATTAGGGAGGGAGGTTAAACTCTGTTTATCTGTTAAGAAAAATATTCATATGTATTTGTGTTTGATCGTTATTCTTATATTTTGTTTGTGTTAAGTAAATCTATATTTTCTATATTTTGCAGTCTGCGCGTTAATTATATTTCGACTAAAGCCCTTGGGGCTATTCAAATAGAATTTTATTTAGCCTGACTATAATTTAAATAACACACTTTTTGTTGTGGTCATAACTTATACAATTCATATTAGAAATGCGTTTCCTTGCACTAATTTTATTTTTTGTTTTGTTTTTACGAACAGGTGACTCCACAATCAATATTAATGTTAATTTATTTCTTTGTTTAGAATTTTACTTAAAAATTTAAATTGACCGGTCGGACTATTTTGTATACAAATCTAATCAACCGACCGGCCGTTAACTCGACTCGGGCTTATAGACTTATTCGCACACTGATATTTTGTGATGTGATATAAAACTTTTAAAACTAAAAAATAATTAAGGAAGGAGTATAATTTTAAGATTGAACGTTTTTAGTGATGGAGATAATTAAAATAAAGATCTGAATCACATGCGTGATATATTTTATATTTTACTTACGTATGTAAAATGTGCATATTAAAAGCACCTTTTTAATGAAACAGATTTAAATTTCAAATTTGAAAACGAATTTTAAAGAAGGTCATTCACTATCAAAACAATACATTTCTATCCTCTTAAAGAAATTTTACAATTGAATTCATTTTAATTTGGGAAACGTGTAAACTAGCACAAGGTCTCAGGGATAATAACAGAAACTTAATAAAATTTCGTTTGCAACTACTTTGCGCGATAATGTCAGTTCGAGGATTATTTCAAATTGTTTAATGGACGAAATGTACTCATTATTGGCGGAACGTCGTTTTTATTTGTTGTTATTGATCATTATGTAATCGGAAACTCGACCACGTTACCAATGCAGTAGAATTCTCTGCTTCATTTCTAATTTGTTCAAATCCTTACCAAGTGACGTTGAAGGGCTAGTTTATGTGTTGCTATAGAAACTAAATATTGTTGCCCGGTGGCGATGTTGGTCAGGTGCTCGTCTCGTTTTGTCCAGGGCCAAGGTTAAATCTCGTGTAAAACACACAAGTAGAGTTATGGTTTTTTTCACGTCGTTGTAGAAGATTGAGATTAAAGGCGAGTAGTTATATAACCCTTTCATAAATGTAACGTTTTTTGTCTTACTTTTCTGTGCTTGATTTTTTTATATATAAACTTTTTATTGCGCTTTTAGATGAGGGCTATCCTGTGTCTGTGCGTCTTGGTGCTGAGTGTGTTCATGGTGGTGGGAAACAACCATAAATATAGTTCTACAATAGATCCAAACAATTCTACTACAGAGGCTCCAGGTCATTAGATTTTAAAAAAAAATTGTTTAATTTATTACTAGTTATAGCATGATTACTGACTGTTATAAAAACGCAGAGTTGTATTCACATACTATTCAGTTTGTTTACTATTGTATAATTTTAAGTTAGTAGAATATCAAGGTTCTTTCGCACAAACAGTATTATTACATGCTGATTTTCTTCAGTTGTAGCATTGTGTAATTTCTCGAATGTTACTTAAATTAACAAGGCTACAACTATTTAAAAAATCACATTACGTAAACAAATATTATGAAATACCCCTTTAAAGTCCATTTAAATCATCACAGAAGGTAACACTTAAATAGAATAGGTATTCTGATAATGGATATTTTTATACACATGCACGTTACAGGCAATAGCAAAAAAAAGTTTTAATTTAATACTAAAAAAATTATTGGCCTCGAACTTATGTTAACGTCTAAATTTTGTAGAAAACAAATATAATCAGGTTAAATTGACTATAAGTTTTAAATTTAAATTCATATTTGAAGGAAACTCGACCGCAGGCGGAGGTAACGGAGGAGTTGCAACAACGCCACTGACCTCGGCCATAGTTACCATGGCAACCGCGGCGGCCCTTCACTTCTGGATCTGGTAAAATGAAGCAAGACTTCGCCAGCTGCAACTCTAATACTGACCTGCGACGGAAACCTTTGCAACTCTACATTATAAAGTGCCACGGCGCCTCTTACAGCGCTACCGTTTGACGTGGGACGGCGCCATCAATATAGCTACAATCCTATTTTGTATAATTATTATATCCTTCTGTCATTTCACTTGCTAACTTAGTGTCGTTATAATGTACACAGTAATTCTTCTAACAACTATCATCATGATTTTGTTTGACATGATTTGTGACAAATGCTGCGAGAAAGCATGTGATGACGAAAATGACGTCAGTGTGTCGTTTTCCGAATGCTTTTGAACACATTCTGTTACACACAATATTGTGTGTTAACACATTGATAATTTTATGTTTTGTATTAAAATAAAGTTAAACTAGTTTCGTTATGTCTTTTTTGGTACACAGCACCCAGCTTAAAGATTTATTTCTGGCCAAATTCATCTAAATACATTGTCAAATAAACACCTTATTATTATTAAATGCATAATTTAACTAATATTGACAAAGTTTGTCAACAGAGAAACTCATTCCGAAATATTTCTGGCCATTCTAAAAATCCAGTTTCTTATTTGACTAGGATAGTCAAATAAGATTTATAATTTGGCGCGAAGCCCATCGATTATTTCCGTAAATGGTCGGATCAAATTTCAAATCGGCAATACCTAACAGTTAAACTCAATTCGTTTCTAAAAATAGCATTCCCGAATGTTTCCGTATGCGAATGAGTTAACTCCGTTTGAAACCGATCGATCCCGAAAGCTTTTACAAACGGCTAGGATTTTAAATATTCGCGAATGTACATCCAGTTACATCCCAGTGTTTCGATGAAATCAGATCTAAATCGTATTGCAGTCATCATTTATCATTTATGAGGATATACTTTTATCCTACCATCAGGGCTGCATTAGTTGTATAAACTACCCATCGAATAAACTTAGCTTTATTCGACGGGTGTTGAATAAATCTCGCACGCACAATTCATTGGGTCAACGCCTGGTTGTTGTTTC
>Ga0224511_10003835_pt1 | contig 11064 bp, 7 predicted proteins | sample SF_May12_sed_USG_2_FD_169988 | JGI IMG/M metagenome (GOLD analysis project Ga0224511, IMG submission 169988) | Sediment microbial communities from San Francisco Bay, California, United States - SF_May12_sed_USGS_8_1 | ecosystem: Environmental > Aquatic > Marine > Sediment | place: USA...
GGCGCATGTTTTACAAATTGATTCATATTGGATATTTTCAAGCTGAATTTCATTTAAAATATCCATCAACATGCCCAAGAGATCATTTATCTGTCCCATGCCTTATTCACATAGATTGTGGCACACATTACATATAGTAGGATCTTAAATTTAGATGTAGAAATTCCCGATACAAAGCCTTTAAATGGTTCTATTTACAGCCAGGAAACGTATATCAGAACGCACTGGTCAGTACACCAACAAGATGACTTGATCATTATACTATAAGCAAACCGTTTCTTTCGAATTCGATCGAGCTAGGAAATAAATTTGAAATTTCGTATTGTGCGCCGTTTAATTTAGGACAAAATGTATACAGTTACTGCTTTGATATAATTTTAACTGATTGCTCACAACAATTAACACCAAAACGGCGATGCCACAGCGTTTGTACAACGTTCTAAAACATGTCAGCGCGCTGCGTAGTCGCCGCGAAACACGCCTAAAATATCAATTTGCCGGTTAAAGCTTGTACACAACGTCCTCACAGCTTCCCTACAGCGTCCACACGACGTTCTCCCAGCGACTTTATAGCGTCCATAGCGCACACAGCGTTATCACGGCGCACATACAGCGTTCTCACGGCGATCATAGCTTTAACAATTTTGGAACTTATTTTTTATATTTTGAGCAACCCTAGACATAGTGGTCTATTTTAGTTGTTCGAAACAATTCGTAGTATTGAACAGTTGATCAAATATTTAAAGTCACGCAGAACTTTCAACATACATTGTATTTAGTAACACACATCTACTAAATAGAGTACGTTAAATAGCTTTGATAATGATGTGCTTTAGTTGAGTTTTTTGTTAAACAAGTTATTTAAAAAAAGACAAACTTTGGTCAAACACTAGGTGATGTTAGTTAAATGAAACTTTGCATTTATTATAATAAATAATTTTTAAATTTAAACACATTTTATGATTTATTTGTATTATTATCATAATGCAGGATTGACACGGCGTCAATTGACACAACGCGCCCGTGGCGATCTAGAAGACCCAACAGCGTTCCCAGAGCGCGCTGTCTAACATGCTGTGCAAACGTCAATCCGCGGCGTTTCTTTTGAGCATGCTCTATGGCGTTATATTCAATAGGACATTAAAACGGCTGATGAAGAATAACATAATACGAACACTTGATGAACGGATAAAATGCATCATGTCATATCAAGTGAAACGGTATGTTGCCTGCTTCCAAAGAAGAAGAATTGATTACATAATGCAAAGAATATGTATAATATTGACGACATAGACTGCCTTAAGGCGGATGCCATGTGATCATTGATGGTATATGTTTTCATCAGATATGGTAGACTGAAATTGTCTCAGTTCAATATATCATTTGAACAAGGCCAGTATGTCAAACACATAAGTCCGATAAATGTCAAACTCATTTTGAGGTATTTATAAGACGTGTGTAGATTATTTTGCCTCACAGTAGTTTTTTTCATGAAGTACAATACCTGATTCATATGACACGATATCATGCATGTTTATTAACGTGTCTTGTAACCTTTTTCCTAAACTCATTTCCGTAGAATGCTAATGTTTAATTGAGATTCGAGAGCTTGTAGACCAGAATCTTGTCGGCTTGTTGTGGTGCCATGTACAGCTCCTTCTGTTCTTTGCAAAAGCAGATATATCGTGGATGTTTAATTCCCGGTTGTTTGTCCAGAAGAACCGTCATGCTGCTGGTGCTAGGTCGGAGCAGCACAACACTGCTTTTGTCTAAGCTGCATACTAGTAGTTGGTCTTTGTTCAGGGATATTATCCCACGTGGACCTGTAAGCATGGAGCCAGAGAACGTCTGTATGATCGTAAGTCTAGAATCTAGCCTTGTGATCGTGTATGTTCCCCAATCTGTTACATAGATGGATCCATCGGATGTTGCGGCGATCCAACGAGGGTTCTTGAATACTTCTCTTCCCGCCGTAGTGTTGTCTATATTATGAATCGTTCTGCCGTCCTTGGAGATGATCTTCACACCGGGCGGATAATAGGAAACCACCAGGTTTTTGTTGTATGATGCAATCCCGTAGACGTTAACATTTACTTTAGTGGTCGAGTCTACCTTCAGTTTATTTTGATTGACTTGTATGAACTGAATGGTATTATTCAAAAATGTTGTAGCAGCTACATTGGCATCGATCTTGCAAATAAATTCTGGGTTTGCTTGAAGCACAAGCTCGGCCAACACTTTGCCTGATCCACTTTGAACAAGTATGACTTTTCTCTGTTCAGGAACGACAAGCAGAAGCTGATTTGTATCAAATAAGACCATATCGTCAATCACCTGCTTGTTCAAGTGTATGCTCGGCTGTTGCTCGAGTTTGGCTGTAGACATTTCTAAAAAAGAAAATACAACTTCCCTATATTGAACTATGCATAGTCTTAAGTGTACCTTAATTAATAGTAAATTCAAGTGTTTATATTCTAAACTGTAAATATGAATTGAATAGATATACAAAGAAACACAGTGACAGTTGCAAACAAAGCAGACAGGGTCAAATAAATGTATATGGGCGATTGGGCATTATGACACATTGACCGTACACAAACACAAACATGTTTTGGAATAAAAGGCATAGTTTTCGATAACAACTTATTTGTATATATTTGTCTTTTCAGTACAAATGAAGCAAAGGGACAACTTTGCAAAATATGTTATTATTGATATGTATGTGCAAAGCAATTCGTTTTAGCGTAGATAATGATCCATTAAAGGAAAGTGTAAAATATCTAGTAATATGACTGCGTGCATTACAATTGTATGCAGTGTTTCCATAAAAAACAATTTCTGGCCAACACATAATGCTATATTTAGCAGAAAATACTAAACTTTTTTTGTAAGACATATTCTATAACAACAATTATTATTGGCATTAATAAAACGCCGTAGAGATATTTTATACGTAAAATACACACCATATATTTGCTCGACATCTGCAAACCAGGCTTTGTTTTGCAGAATCTTTTCCATCAATGGGTCTCGCACAATAGAGTATCGTTGGTATCCGATATTGTCCGTTACTTTCTGCAGGGAAGACTGCAATTGAGCTAGCTGGCCCGACGCTCTTTTTGACGCGATGAATAATTCACTAGAGTTCTGCTCGTGCAATTTAAGCTTTTCTTTTATGTCTTTCAAGTCTGACTGATGGGTCTTTAACTCTGCCTGTAGCTCATGTAGTAAGATGACGTCTTTATCGTGAATTCTTTGCATCTCAGCGTAGAGTTCCCGTTCTCGCATGTCCAAGAACTCATTAATCAGTGATCTGTATTATTTAAGAGTCTGAATCTCGGCAGCGTGTAATTTTTGCGCCGCCTTTAAACATTTGTCAATATCATCAAGATTTTTTTACCATTTGTTGTTCAGAGCCCTGTATGCCTGTTCTTAGCTTTGCATACTCTGACCCAGTTTTGAAGGTTTCAGCGAGATTGTGGATATAGGATTTAGCACATTGTTCATGACCCAAAACGTTACAAACAGCACAACAAAGTGAATCGTGTTTTTGACAGTAAAATTTAATTTCCTCTTTGTGATGATCAGGGCAGTTTGCAAAACGTTGTGGTGGAACAATGGACGGGAAAGCGTCCCCTGTAAGTAATGTGTGATTTCTAAGCGCCCCAAGACGCTTGTGATAGCTTGTACAGTCGGTACACAGGTACTCGTGGCAATCAACGCAGAATGACGTCGCCTTGACATCAGGGCACGCACTGCAGTTCTTGGTATGTGTGGTATACCACGGAATTGGGGAACTAAATATTTCCTAATGCAAAACCCAGGGAACAAATGTCCTCATTATAAATACCATCTGGTGCGGAATTCTGCAAAACATCGTTTAATTTATGAATAAAATACCAGCACAACACATGCTTGTGGTGATCGACATTTTAAATGTTCTGTTATATGGAAAAATGCATATAAGTAAGTTCAATTGTTCACTAAAGAATAAGATTCCGAAACAAATACAGACTGCTATTGCATTCGAACAACCGACAAAGTAACCATGAACACAAATATAACCATTGACAAATATAACCTGTGACATTGACCTTGATTTTGGACATTAAAATCAAAATACCTAGATGCGCAAGTCGACATGCTGATAAGTGTGAATAGAAAATTCGGTGTCTCTATCACTTTTACATCATAACTTACATTTTGAGTACAGTTTTAAGCAACATATTTGGCCATATATCGGATAAGTGCAAAAAGGTATCTCCCCATTTTTCTCTCACACAACCAAGTGATCGGCAGGTACAACAAAGAAGCAGTGCGACGCGCAAGGGCAATAAATAAGTTACAACACCAACACCATGCCCCATTCTTTCATTTGTTAGAGTTAAATAGAAAGTTGCAAAAGTATATACAAAGATTGAATTTAAAAACTGTCGCTACAGTTTCTTTTTTACGAGTATAAAATGACTATACCACCGCCTAAATGCTTCTAAAACCCGGCACCCGGAAGTCTTTTTTTCGATGAGATCCGTTCCGAGGTGCTAACATTTGGTACTTTTCACACAAAACAAAATAAAGAAAAATGGTAGGAAAGTCTTATTTTGTTTTGTAAAATTAATTACAAATGAAGTACACTAAAAATCTTTAAGTCGTGTTGTGTATGCGTAATTACCCCACCCCACACCCATCAACACTTTGAAATTGCCACTTACATGTAGAACAAATTAACATGGTAACCTATATTTTTTTTTTTTATGTTTGTTATACATTGGATAATATATTGATAGTATTTGGTGAAATTCTATTATGTAAACTATTATGTAAACTTTTAGTTAACTTAAAAAAACGTCCCTTAGAATGAAAAGATTTGCGGAAAATTTAATTGTCGTAAATAAGGTAATACTTAATTTTTATATGTGTTTCGTTAATTGTATTGCAATATATAGCAATTTATTTGTAATATAGAATGTATTTAACTGCAAAATAGAATTATATATGATATTCTTGTGATGCATTCTATAATTTTATGCCTTTAAACAAGTCTATAAAACTTATAAAAAACTGTTCAAAATTTGACATCTTTGGTAGCTAATAAAAATCAAGAAACCCCGGTAAGGTCTTATTTTTATTTGCTTTTTCATTGTATAACATCATGTTCGTGACATACACAAAGTTTGAATAAAGTCTATTATTGGGAAAATTTTCATGAAAATGTAGCGACAGCCTTTAAAACAAATAAACTGTTTGTGCTCACGTATTGTAAGTTCTTTAAAGTATTTATTTAAGCGTATAAATCTTCGTGAGCGTAGCGATCGACAAATACACACAAACTGTAATATTGTACCGTACATACATGTATAAGTAATAAAATCTAACATTCTAACAATCCGGGTGCACTCTACCTCCTGGATTCGCTAGTATTTATTACACACTCATACTTGTTTTTGTTACTTCACCACACATTTTAAACCTCGAACCTTATCTTTAATTAGATAAACATTTTCAATGGCTTGCAAGATAGCGTTAACATATCCGACATTTATTTTAGTGGTAGTGTCATTGATAGTGTTAATTTGAAAGCATATAATTTACTGTTTTACCCTCTGCCTCGATATCTATATTCTATATTGACTTACACCGCTAGCATAAGTAAACGTACTAATGTTTTGATTCGGTTCTTAGATATACCGCATTTGGTTTACAAAACTGACGCTAACAATCTATAACATATTTGCATGTAAACTTTAGAACCTAATTTTATATCCATAGCAAATGTTTATGAAAACAAATTCTAATATGATTCATAGGCGAAAATAATATCAATTAGTATGCCTTTAAAATTAACCCTTGCTTAGAACTAAAACAAACATTAGATTTGCCAGGATGTCCTGAATATTATATATTCTTTCAGTGTATGAATTCCATATATTTAACATTAGTAAACAAACATACGTTTTTCTTTTCAAAAGCGAAAGTAGAATTTATAACCTTAAAGAATAGACAAACAAACCGTATTTTTATCAGCTACAGACACTTTATGTAAAACGACAGTACCTTTCCAGTCTCGATTTCGACTGTTCACTGCTACACCTTCCAAAAGTTTACATATTGCAAAATAAGTTTAATTGTGTAATACTTTTGAAACGTCAAAATTGAAACAAGTGTGGAGCAGATATCAACGAATGCGCTCCTCGCCGCAGAAAATAAATCACCTTATATTGCAGTGACGTAATGAAGGTTATATCAGGTGAACAGTGTTTATTATCAGGCGCGTATCAATTGCAGGTGCGGCGGGTGCAAGTGCACCGCATTGTCGGACAATTAAATTATGTACTTGATATATTTTGGAATGAAAACCTTCAACCTAAAAACTCCAAGCTCGCCCCCCCCTTTTTGCAGGTGTCATTTGTTTTTGTGATAAGGTCAAGGAAAAACAGAACGTACGGTTTCTTTTGTATTTTCTAGGTTTGATAGGTACCAGACAATATAACACTAATCCATTTTGCTACAAATGACCATGTATTGTTATAAATTATCAAAATTGACGGTTGGGTAAATGTCTATTTCTCTTACTAAAACGCAAAACAAATATTGAACATAAACTGTTATTCGTTATTCTTTTAGTTTTTTTAAAACGATTTCAACCTTACCAACTAACTCACATTGTCACTTTATGTATGTGGTTAAATTGAAATAGTTAAATGATTAAAGCAAAGCAACTTATATGACAAGTCTTGTTCTATTGTATAAGTTATGCATTATAATTGTATGTAATTTATGATACAAATATTAATCATGCAAATGGTTCGTCATAACAACCAATTTGCGTCACACTTTAGGCATATACTATTTTTGCACGCAGAATATAAACTTAGCGAACATAGCCATTTCATTATTATTGGTTATTGAAATGGGTTTTCGGAGAATTGCAAATTGTAACTAACATGATACTACCGGAAGCGTAACTGTTTTCATATATTAGGAACATAATCCAAATAATCTTGATTTGAAGTAAACATATATTTTATAAGAGGTGTAATGTATATGGCGGAAGTAAGTGAGCAGTTAAGTTATATACCGTTTGTTTTGGGTATATCGGCGGCGCATTTGTTATTTAAAACCTGTGAACATTGTTGTCATAACAAACGTATATTCGTTTGAATATTACTATTCGTTGATGTACTTTTTATTACAATTAAACTGATGAAAGAGAAAGCTCACAGAAAACATAGCCTGCACGAGAAAACAGCAGCCTCGGTTTTATTGCAGCTGTTCATCAGTAGTAATAAATGATGACACACCACTGACGCCCCCTAGCGCATGAGCAGAACTCCATTTTCAAATGTAAACAACAAACATGTGCACTCCATGATCCATGAGGACCAGAAAAATATGACTACACAATGATGTAGTACGGGGCGACTTTTTACAGCCGCCACACAGGCACTAAACACCAGCTGTAGTAAGTAATATTAACTGATGAAAGGGAAAGCCCTCAGGAAGCATAGCCTGCACGAGAAAACAGCAGCCTCGGTTTTGTTGAAGCTGTTCACCAGTAGTAATGAATGATTCCACACCACTGACGCCCTCCTAGCGCATGAGCAGAACTCCATTTTCAAATGCAAACAACATACATGTACACTCCATGATCCCTGAAGACCAGAAAAATATGACTACACAATGAGTTTTACAGCCGCCACACAGGCAATAAAACCGCCACATTGACATATTGATAAATGATTATTATTGGAAATATTCCTATTGATTTTTACGATGACACGTTTCTTTGTATATTATTTAAATACGTCTATAGTCATTATAAAGACGATTCTGAACATTAAACTTCAAAATATTGGCATCATAATTATTTAATTGGACCAAAATCACATGAATATGCATCTTAAAATACACATTCAGCCATTTTGTCTGTTGCTGTCATATTAATGATAGATACGCAATACGCAATATTTCATATTTCAAATTGAGTTCAATATATTAGTAATAAAATGGCTATTTGGTAAATTTCGTCAAGTTGAAACACACAAGTATTTTCATCATTAAATTTAATCTGTCTTTGCTGAAGGTACTTATAGCCGAACATTATGTTGTCTCATTCGTAGGATAACACGCAGCTTTCAGAAGTATGTTAGAAAACATTGACCGTCTCCCTCACATTTCGTGCGTTTTAAATGCTGTATTTAAAAATGAAATTATTGTTTTTCAGTCCTAGAGCGGACACAGATCGCTTCCTAGTGATAATATGGCCGCAGTGATAACTACGTTTGTCAGAATTGTAGTACATCTCCAACATAAACAAACTTATTTTTTAACTGTTTTTGGTTAAAACAAAAGGTACACAGCATTTTGTAAATACATCAATATCATGGCAAATGTCTGCATTATGTAAACATTTAGAAGTCATCAGAGTATATGCCCTCAAACCAGTTGTTTACTTATGTTTAAATATAGGGCTTCTTTTGACATCTTTCGTAAAAGTCGCTTTTTTGAAACCACTTAAATGATCTAGTGTAAACAGTAGGCCGACACTTAAAGCACGATAAACAGTGTTATATTGAATGTTCAATATGCACCAAAACAATGTTGGATCAAGTAGATTTATAGCTGTCTCAGTTCTTGTACATTGTAAATCTAACACAATACAATTGATATTGTATTGCAATGTATGGTGAACTATTATATTTAAAATACATTCCTTAAACAATACAGCGATATAATTGAATACATTATTTATCCATTATCTGTATTATAGAAAATCCAACATAATACTATACGACCTTTAGTCTATTTGGCAGTTTTTTGGGTTTTTTTTCTTTGTTTGTACTTTAAGGGATATCGACGCAAAATTGCATATACATGTAGTTTGCTCAAATGAAAACAATATACATGTATGACAATTAACAAATGAAATAAAGTTTTATGTAAAAATCATATTTATATCCTAAACCAACTCATATTAATGTTGTTTTAGAATACCATTCAAATAGATTTTATATTTCATGATATTCTGTCAAAGCCAGTTGGTTAAGCATAGAACCAATGCACATGATTTGGTGAATGTGTTCGACGTTTTCTTTTAAAAGGCATCGGTGTGTTTTGTATTTTGAGTAAATAGTTTCAGAATACATGTATGTGTGTTGTATTTAAAAAAATGCTATGTCTATATCTTTATACCCTTACAGTTGGTCACTTACTTTTTATTATGCTAAAAATCCTTAATAAAATAGCATTGCAAAAGGTAATGTTTCACGTAAAATAATGTTTTTTTGTACTAAACAATTAAAGCCACAATAACAACAAAGCAATAAAGCAAACATGATCAATCTTTTCAGAATAGAGAATCGAGCCCGGGTCCTTTGGCATTACAGTATGATGCGTTACATCTAGGCGACCGAGACAACTGAATAAATCAATGGTATTCAAGCTATTTACCTGTTTTAACGTGTTTTGTCTAAACAGAACCACATTTGCGAGGCACGCATTTTAACAAACTGTCACACATTCATTGAGATATGATGTAAAATACGTATGCTTTGTTAAAACAATATTTTAATAGATTTTCCGAGGTCTCTGATATATAATTTGTAATAAAGAAAAATAAACGTGCATGCTTTTAATCGAAACTGATATCTGTTGGTAAATTGTTCTAGTTCAATGCAGGTTTTTAAACAGCAAATTGATGTATGCATGTCTAGCAAAGTGCAGAGCATGCACCACAGAGTTTGCAATGATTTAAAGATATCCTTAGGGATAACAATGATATCCTCAAATCTCAGTGTACACAAACAGAAAACAGAAGAGAGTTTTATATCAGCTAAAATCGTCTAACACTGCAGGGACAAGACCCACTTACTGGGATATGAGAACGTGTTTAGATGGTATGTTTTTCGTGACGTTTGCTTATTGGCTAATGCACGAAATCATCTATAAACGCTTAATTCCTTTATGAAGTATTGTCTGCACCCGTGGCACAGTAAAACAGTGCTCGTCCCTGATGTCGTGAGGCAAAAGGTTGACTGTGGCTTAAATCCATTTTTTATTCTGGGTTTTATTTAAGTGCATTTGAATTTTCAAGCATGTAAAATATTTTTATTGATAACAACAAAACCCATACCAAATGAAATAAACATGTACACTGGGGTCCAAAAGTTTCTTTACACTATTGAAATTATCGATTTTTTCAACACAAAACATCTAATATCAAGACAACAAACCAATTGGTCACGTTAAATGATGTTTAATGAGGTAACAATAACACAATTAGCAATTCAAGTATAAGTTACAGCTCAGTCAGTAAACTGTCAAGAAAATAGACATCTGGAACAGACTTAACAATTTGGCTCAGTTACACACACATTTGAACTACTTAAGTTCTGCCCCATTAAGTACTTTGTATACCCTCCTCTTGCATCCATCCCTGCTCGTACACCTCTGGGCATAGATCTCATGTAACTGTGACACTTTCTGATCGGTAAATTGTTCCAGATGTTACAGACATTCTCCTCAAGTTCTTGGAGATTCCGTGGCCTTAACTGCTTCAGTCCAAGCTTAACATCCCATCAAACATTCTCTATGGGATTGAGATCTGGGTTGTGTGGGGGCCAAGATAAACATCTTAGGTTGTTTGCAGCTTTCCATTCAGCAACAAGTTGTGATCTGTGGCAAGGAGCACCATCATCTTGGATCCAGAAGTTATCACCAAAACCCCAAAAGATAAGCAGAAGGAATAGCACTGTTCTCCAAAATGTTAATGTAACCAGCTCCATTCAGATGTCCATTGACTTTGGTAAGAAAGGCAGTTCCGTTGTATGACATTTCACCCCATATCATAATACCCCCACCTCCGTACTTGACAGTGGGGACCACACAATCCTGGTGGAGTGTCTCACCATGTCTGCGTCGGAAAAATGTTGGACCATCTGTCTGGAACAGCTGAGTTGCATGGCCATGTTGACAAAAAGAAGCCCATACTAACACCACGCCGCAGAGAACTGTGTCTGAGGTGTGCTAGAGAGCATTCAAACTGGACCTGGCTTGATTTTGCCA
>Ga0224511_10003836_pt1 | contig 11063 bp, 1 predicted proteins | sample SF_May12_sed_USG_2_FD_169988 | JGI IMG/M metagenome (GOLD analysis project Ga0224511, IMG submission 169988) | Sediment microbial communities from San Francisco Bay, California, United States - SF_May12_sed_USGS_8_1 | ecosystem: Environmental > Aquatic > Marine > Sediment | place: USA...
TGATACTTTGACCATTGAAAATACAAACACAGCATAACATGTAACACAGAACAAGACGTAGGTTACACATGTATTGAACATGAACAGTTTAAAAATAGATTAATGTTTTTCATCAATTTATTAAAAACAATCCTCCAACATATGCTTTGTTACCGCCTTTGTACGGTCAATGGCTTTCATTTGTGTGCTTAACCAGTTTTCCGCAGTAATGTGTCAAACTACTTGCCTCTTTGTAAGTTTTTGCTGAGAAAATAAACATATAAAAGGTGTTGGACAGTCTTTGTCTTGAAAGTTCATAGTAATTTCAATGAATTATTTTTGTACTTTTTTCTAAGGATGTTTGATTGGTATTCGAAAAGATGAATGAACTGTATAACCAAAAATACATAGAAACAAACTCTCCCTCTGTTTGTATGTATTGTATAATCCGTTGCTCTGCTTGAAGGTTTGGGTTACATTCTAAAGATGAATTACTTTAGATAACTATTTTAATTAACTAATCAACTGAACAATCTGATTAGTTCAAACTGTGTAGAAATTAATATGGAAATTTAAAATGGTACTTGAGTGTCGAAGACCTTCATTTGCCATGAGCCATTAGACAAACCCTACGCTTTTTTTTTAAGGTCGAGACGCTATAAGAGTTCCCTGTTGTTGGACGTAGATGTTAAATTATGTTTGTTATGTATTTTCGCATTTTATGTGCATCCTTTTTTACGTTACTGGAAGTTGTAGATTTCGTAGAAAAATATAGCATGTTGAGATAATATTTTGTAATAAATAACATCTAGGATATCATATACAGTATTGTCAAATTCAGATTCCAGAAAAAGAGAGTGCAAAGAATGGCATTAGAGCGCTTTATGGAATGTGCAAGTGGACAGTTCCCCAACAGTCAATCATGATCATTCATAACAGTACATAATCATCTTAATCCAGGGTATCAGGGTTTTGATTGTTAGCTGACGATGTGACCTAGGAAATACAAAAGAAAGCGTACTTCTGGTTTGTGAAAAACGCATCGAAATGAGCGCCATGTTTTATAATAGCATCTTGCCTTAGCCCATTAGAGCTCTTTACAAATCTTAATCAAAATATTTGCAAAAAAATAGTAACAATACTTTAAGCTACTATCCACATTTAACAGCGTTACGGTGGTGAAATGTACAAGCGACGCTGTTTCTATTGGTCAATAGACTTTGCGCTGACCAATCATTGATTTATTAATCAAGTGAACATTGGCGTCATTTTCGCGTAACATATCCATGCAGGCTTTGAAATTGAACGTTATATGTTGTTTGTCACAAAATATAAGCGAATATAAATATTAGTATTTATTCTCTCATGTGTTGATGCATCTGAAGTTTTCAATTAAAATCGTAAGTTTTAAAATGCGATATGTCCATGTTCACCTGCGGATCTTGCATGCATCGGCATTACGGCATGTCAAAGTTTTTAGATTATATTAGTATTTTGTTGCCATAGTTATCATGCAAGTTTAGTCCTTGAAACATAAACAGACTTAGAACCTTTGCAGGTATGTGAAATTCATTATATGCCCATGTTACTTTAAAGGTGGATTTGTTAAATAATAATTAGTTCCGAAAAATCTGATGACGTATTCTTGACAAAAGTGGCCATTTTGTCATGGTGCAATTAAACATAATATTTTATAAGTCTGCAGCAAATTATATTAATATACACGGAGCCGTGAATGGTTATAAGATACCTTTATATTAGATCTTTGAAATACCTCTGTATTTTCGTAGGTCTTAATAAATTTCTTTACATAAAATAATTTCTGAAGTACCGTATTAGCCGGAACTAAGGATAATTTCAAGGGGTTGCAACAAGTAACTTATTGTGCCTATCGGTCGGGATAAAAAAGTTTAGCACAATAACCAAAAACAAACAGCACACATCGTTAACAGATGATGTTTGCTTACATTCGCTAATCTATATCTTATTCTTGTTCACGCACACTAGTGTGATTGACACAATTAACTCGGAGACTATCCGGAAACAACATTAACTTAATTGCGTGGCATTAATAATTCACCAAACGGCACATGTGGTGTAGATTATGTTCTAATCTGTTGGAATAAAGTTTAATAAACAATTAAGTTTTAAAAAATCAGTCACTATATGTTTTTCATTTTATTAATGGATCATTATAAGAACTCACACTTAAGACGCAAAAAACACTCAGAAAAACACTCATGTTAAGAAAGTGTACTCCTTATATTTTCTAGACTTCACATTAAAATAAATACTAAAATATATTTAAAATTCTCGAGAATAGAAAAGGCATTAAAAGTCTAGCTACAAGGGTTTAACCCTTATCACTAATGCATGAAAGTCATTTATGGCAACATGCAAACACTAGTACAGTAGTTATATATGTTGATTTGTAACGGAAGGAACGTGTGTTTTGTAACTTAAAGTATTCTATAGCCCACTTTAGCTTCCTGTTACAATCGTGATGATTGCCCTTAAATTTCAACAACAAATATTCTACTCTGCATGCCGTGTATAATTAAATGTAACTCAAAGAGGCACTAAATCTTACCTAGACACAACTTCAGTGCGTTTTGTAAAATACAAAATGCGCTGAAACTGGCGAATATCTCATTAGGTTAGAACACGGTTCAATCAAGAGCAGTGGCATACATTGACATATATGGTGGCATGTGATAGTTTCCATAGATTCTTTAGAGAACTATGAACAATAATCCGATCCTTTCAGAAAATATGACATAATGTACCTCATCATGTAATCTATTTGGTGTATTACTAATATACATGAGGCAGGCACACATGCCGATGCCTAACAGAAATAATAACACGGGAAAGCCAGGACACAGTAGGAGTAATTTAAGTTTGAGAGAATCAAGTGTTTTAAAACATGGTAAAACGAAACGTTATCGGTGAAATATACGTAAACTTGGAAAGTTAGCTTAAATTACAATTGCATGTTTACACAAATCTTTTACATTTTTGTCAAAATTGTCAAACGTTGTGGGATTCTTAACATTTGTTTCAACGATGATGTAGTGTTAAATTTCGACTTTACATTGTATAATCTTCCGCATAATTGGATATGCAAACATAACTCTGTTTTTACGTACTTATTCTTAGTTATAATATATGTAAAGAAAAAAACTTGAAATATGACATGCTGTCAATCCTATAAGTTAGTGCCATTTTCACATCCTTTCGACAGGTGGTGGGTCAGAATGATGGTGGTTACTAATATACTGGTAGAAATGGAAGTTATTAGATATTATTGAAATTTTGTAAGAGTGTAGAAAATCAATTCACTCTTGAAATCCTGCCTTAATACTTTCCAACAACTAGTATCGGGGTAGTATATGTTGTAATGTATAACTATAATAACAAGCTAGACCATACAGAACATCCGAGTGACCTCGTGTATCGGACCTGTGGTGAGAACTTGTCCGCCCTGGACAGACGCTATTGTTGAGTGTGCTAATGCCAACACTGGCTAAAGGCGACATATAATTGTGTCGTTATGTACTCTCTTTTCTACATGCAGTATTGGGGTATACATATATACTTATCAAATATATACTACGGACATAGTGTTTTTTCGGCGTTAGCTGTCTCAGCTGGATTTTGACCTACATTTCTGTATAATGACGTTTATCTGGGATTTCAGCAATCCGCCGTTCTATTGGATGATTTCATAAGCACTGAAAATGACGAGTGGGGAAACACGAGAAAATCCCGTTTTCGATTGGATGAACTTGATACGCGCGAAGAAATAAAGGCCAAACTATTGTAATGCAAGTGTTTTACGAAATTTTTCTTTGTTCGTAGATTAATTTTGGGGGGTTTTGCTTTCTAAAGTGTTTTAATATTGAAACAATATACAGTTACGTGTCACACAAAAAAAGTTATGGATAAAATGAATTACATCTCCAGATGTGAACCGGGTTATAGTAAAAGGTCTGACATATTACCCAATAATTATTAGGTTCGCCTCACTACGGCCAAATTCCGGGATTTACACTTTGAGTCATGAAATAGGTTTGTGGTGTGAAATTTGCAGAAGGTCAGATGTAACTCTGGAATTTAATTGAAAGAGGTAAAATCCCACTATTATAAGTAATGAATTAAATTAAAACCTGGAACAATAAAAATTATTTATATTATAAATAAGTTATATTTATTGCTGCCCATGTTTGCGACTACGAGCTCATTTGTCTAGTAGAGTTTATATAACGCAACAACTTTTGACTTGAAAATCTCATTTAATGTTATTGGCTTGAGAATGTGCTATGTGTACAAGATAAGACTTGCAAGTTTTTCCTGCCTCGGTTTGTCATTACACAATGAATAAACCTCCTTAATGGAATTTGAAGACATCACTTTCTAACAAAGTTGGCCAAAACAGCTGTCCACTTGACAATATCCATGTTAAGTTTTCTGTCATCTGTGAAAGATTACCTTGTGTTATATTTTCTTTTCTTTTTTTAAATCTGACGCCGTTTGTCTTTTTTAAAGACATTTCTTGTTTGACGTATTTTACAACATGCTTCCGTATTTTGTTTATTTTTCATTCAGTTCGACATTACACAGCGCATTTTATATTCATAACTTTTTGATTACAAAAGAAATCCTACGTTTTTAATCGTCGAATCTCCCTTTAAAGGAACTACACTGTTGTCTCGTCGAATGATACACAAACAACTAAATGTACGAGTAATTTCTTGTTACAAACGCTTTGGGACATCAAGTGTAACGTATCTGTTGCCGAGAAAAAAGATTTATCTCTGTTCTCAAAAGTATAGTTAATACACGAATGATAATCTAATATGGATGTGTATCATCAAAATTAAATGTAATGATTTATATATACATTAGTACGAACTATCTACGAACACAGTAGTTCGTGTGTTCATTCAACTTAGATTTGTAGATAATCTCTATTATGTTTGCTGAAAATACATACCAAGCCGCACGTTTTGCATAAAATACATCAATTTGGTACAAACAATATTTTGTTTGTACGCAGGCCATATAAAATGATTAGTTTTCTGCACCTCAGAAATGAAGGATGAATTTACATTATTTTGTTTTGTTTTTATAAATGTAAATATTTCCGTCGAGAAATGTGATATGGCATGTACCATAATAACATGACAATTGAGATGTTATATGCCCTTGTCATGAGATATTTTTAACATTTCAGCAAGAGCTTTAAAGATGCATTGATTGTTCGCGCAAGTTATGTCTCTGTCGTGGAGAAATGTTTGCTCCCTTTCTATTTTGTCATTGTTTTAAGTGTATCTGTTAAAAGAGGTGTTTAACAAAATCACTGGAAGGAGATGAGTTGTACATACATTTTTTAAGTCATGCATTTAAATACGTTATAAATACTGTATTACAATGTATGTTTACACATTGGCACGGTAGAAAACGTCGGCGAATGAAAACAGATTCGTGCGACATAATGCACATAATAAGGCTTTTGTTTATATTAAATATACAAGTGTCTATGTACTATATTTACTAGAAGGTGTGAATATAAAAATTAAATATGCTATTGCCTCGTAAGTGTCACGTTAGATTTTGTTTATGTCATTATTGCGGAGATTTTTTAAATTGAATATATGCATGACATATGTGAACGCAAGTTTTAAACATATCAATTCGAGTCATATGCTGTGCCAAATATTACACATAGTGTTGTTTAAATTTAATTTATGGTTAAGATACGTATACTAAAACACTTAAAATATCAAGGAATTAACATGTCTAGTAGATATTGAACAATTTATATAATAACCAAAACGAATTAAACATTTGTTTTCGTTTTTGTGACAGTAGAACAATATCTAAGCATTTGTTTATGCAAAAGGTATTAATAATTAAAACCCTTTTGTAAAGTTTTACTCGATATACATTCTTGTAACAGGATATGTTCTTTTATGAACTAAGCATATTATCGAAACCCACTCCATCAATGTATTTCTAAGGAACATTTTAAAGCATAAACGTTTCCGGTAACTCAAAAGAAAGGCCAATCAGAGGATCAAATTATGGGCCCCTTTTATGTACACACATACATGTTCATGGTGTTAAATGTGTCACTGTTATTTCCAGTTAAATTATAAATAACTAAACAAAACGTTTCATAACCAACCGTTGGAGTCAGAAACATTTATGAATAATGCATACTACGGCGGCGATACGTCAAACAAAGAAACGTTTTCAATACACGTTTATCAGATTGTATTCTAAATCGATGCTGTAAGGTAGATTGTACATCTTGACATGTTTAACTTTTGACAGACAAATGAAGAGGGTTTGTTGAACTCACAGATTGGACATCTTGACATTTTAGTCTTTTTTCAGACACATCAATGTGCTCTCAAAGCGCCTGGTTGCACAAACACTCCTCAATGAAGTATCGACGTGTGCTTTATTAATACCATCGGAACACATGGTTCCCAAATTTTGTGCATGATATAAAGACACTTTTATAAAAAGAGGTCTGCACTTAAAAGGTTATTCACATTTTCTAGCGACCTGATAAAAGCAAATTGCGGCCTTCGTGCTCAAATTATTACGCGACCGAATTCGCAAATGTGCTCTTATTGACGATAAAGCCACTTAAAATAGAAACCAATTTCCGAAGTATATACAGAATAAAAACTGTTATTTAGTTTGTCATATTTCGAAACATTTATAAATTGCTAAATATACAAGTATTTATTCTTTCGAAACTTTTTTTTACATTTTTAGGTACAATATGTTTATAACCTTATGTCTACACCTCATTACAGTTTATTTTACAGAAGACCACGAGATACAATGAGGGTAATTTGTCGCTTTAGATAAACTATTATGCAGTGTTTCTTCAATTTACACAGTCTAACTTATTTCCGAATTATTTGTAAAAAAATAGCATTACAAATAAAAAAATAAAAATAGTATGTCTACAGCTGCAACTAAAGTGTAACATTTAGTATTAGCTTAACATTTTACAGAGTATGTAACGAGTTCTGTATAAATAATGTCAGTGTATTTGGAGAAAAAAGTTACCTTTTATTATAAGAAGTAGTAAATGATATATAACTAATAAAGTATCTGCTAATTATACCGTTCTTAGTCAATAAAAACAAACACCCACCAAAATATTAAAGATAAAAACCGCTTTATTTCACTGTTTGTGGATAGATGTTCCTTTATCTACTTCTCGAAAAAACTGTTCACTTTTATACAACACGAAAACATAGTCCTTTTTTAAAGATGCTAGGTCTGTATCTTTATACCCTTAGAATCAATCACAAATTAGGCAATATGTTAAGTATACTAAATAAATTAACATTGCAAAAGGAATTGCAAACTTTTGTGACAAATAATGTGTTTTTGGAAAAAAAAACAAAAAACACAACAACAATAAAACAATAAATCAAACATAAAAATCCTTGCGGGAGCCGGGGATTGAACCCAAGGCGGATGCGTTACCAATGCATCACCGAGTCAACTAAGAGTATTGATTGTAGTCAAGCTATTTAACAGTTTCGACGCAATGGATCGAAACGTAAATAAACAAAGCCAAATTTGCGGGCCAGACATTTTCATCAAATACATTTTTTCTGTTCATTTTTACATATATTAATAACTATATTTGGCAGTTTCTCATATTTACGGGAGTCGGTTTCGCTGCTTAAATACAGTTAAAATGTAAGATGTAAACAGTGCTGACCTAAAATATACAGACCTAGCATCTTTAAGTGCAAATGGTCTGTGAATAATGCTTAGCCTAGTAATTTGACGTTTCGAAAGTTATGTAATTTGTGCATTTATATATTATGGTAATGCTGATTTTTAAAACTTAAACCTAAACCTCCGTAATTTACACTGTCTAGCATTTTTTCCAAAATATTCTGATTCTAAACGGGGAAAGTAAATAACCTTCAACTATTATTACCGAAAACAAATAACAGATATGACGCTTAAAGAGGAAAAACACATTATTTAAATCATTTTCTTTTATCAATAGTATGAGTTTTTTTTTTACTGCAATGTACAACAACATCGTAGAAATATATCATCAACGTATACTAAGTTTTTGACATTCATTAACAAAAGAACATCATGCATGTTTTAAATACCTTTAGGTACGTATTAATATATCTAAATGATATAAACTACATTTTAATGGAATTGGTAAAACATAAATTAACACAACTACTTGCAGTTGTTTTAGGAAACATGTGAACTATTATTCTAGGATGTAGTTAATGTTATATTACTAGATCTGCAATAGCTGTGCTCATTTTATTATTGCACTATGGGTGAAAGACAATTTGTTCTCACAACGCTAACAAATCATGAATTAACACTACAAGACAAAGGTCAATAAACCTGTTGGAAAACAAATTAGCTGGTAGACAATACTTAATTATTTAAAATGGATTGCAAAAGCTATTTCCTCAATTACATAAACATTGGCACTTGTTGTACACGCAGAATGAATGAGGGCAAACACCTTCCATCGCAGTATTCAGGGGGTATAATATAAATTGACGAGATGAACAAAGAACACATGTTGCAAACAATTTAGTTTAAAACACTGATCGCTGTACGCAAAGGGCCGGTACGCAGTCCGTAAAAGTCATGTTATTTCGTACACAGGCCTCAACATTTACATTTAAATTTGCAATTTAAAAACAAAAGACAGACGTGCCCTATCAAGTCAAATAAGTCCATACATATTTTAGCACTAATTATAAACATTTTACCGTTACAAAGTGTAACACATAGATTGATGATTTTGAAAATTCGAAAGATCTCGAGCAACCACAAACACTTAACGTTTCCATGGGTGATAGTTCCTGTGCACGCCACAAACGGTATGTCTTGTTTATGAAGATAGAAAAGACGTTGTTCTGGTTGTTAAATAGAACGACAAATTAGAACGAGGTCTTTTGCAATACAAAGTTATACAAAAGAAGAACGCAAGCGTGGAGGGCTGTTTCGAGCTCGTGAAATCTTTTTAATTTAACATAGATATCAAGGTTAGCTTTAAAAACTTTTGTAAACTAATGCGTCTATGCGTCTTGAGTTGTGTCACCTGTACATTGTATAACAAGTAAATGGACAGGCGTGTTAGAATGACACTGAAAACAGGCATCCTTACATACAATGTAATTAGAAGCGTGTGTTGTACGCTCAAGAGAGTCACTAGAACAAACATTACTCAATTAATGTCTCGGTAATTGCTTTACTAATACTATCGGGACTATACAGTAATTGTTTTTATATGCATGAAATGAATCTGAGAAAATAGTAGTTATGTTGGAGCAGAACCTGCATGAGGAAAATAGCAGCCTAGGTTTTATTGAAGCGTAATTTGTGACAAATAGTAATGAAAGATGCAACTTCACTGACGCCACCTAGCGCATGAGCGGAACTCTTTATTTCAATTAAATAACATGTGATGTCAGAACACTTTTGAAATATGACTGCACAATTTTAATACGAGTTGACATAAGACAAAGTCATAATAAGGATGTTTAATACAAAGTAAGTCCCTTGCATAATTACGACAGCTTAGATTCTTATAAAAGCATTTGTTAAATTATGCGAATATATCCGAATAATAGCATATTCAATAATCTAGTATATATTTCCTAATTTAATGGGGATATAACAACAATTTAGTTACAGTGGAAAGACACGCTAGTAATACCGTTCAGTCCACTGATTTTGCTACATGTAGTCCTTATGTCGTCCGCCTCCGACCAGAATGGCTTACTAAGTTATACTAACATATCTGGCGGCACACATGGACAAACATATATTTCCATTACGTCAAGCGGTGTTGATTATACATTTAGTGTTTGTTCCGAAACGTGAATACCTAAGATTTCTATCGTATCTTAGTAAATATATGCGATTTAAGACTTTCATTTAGAACAGTTGTCTTTTGGCATGTTCAGTTATGTCAAACATAAAGAGAAATGTTGTTTTTATTTAAATCAATAATATTAAATATGTACGCTAGACCTTAAATATGACACCAGAAGACAATTGTCTAGTACTTAACTCACCTAATTTGTTTTGAAAACTGCTTTTAAGTCGTGTTAGGGATAATCATAACCTAAACGTTATGACAAAAGTGTAGGACAACTTAAGCGTTATAGGCATAAATAAAACAAACACATGCTTGCAATACAATGGTTCCAGGCACGTCAGCATGGCAGGGGATTGCACGCTGTCTGCTGTCTGCTGATGATAGTGGCCAAGACACAGTGGTAGGCGGAGCCTGTGATTGACAAGGCACTCGCGCATGGAAAGCAGTAAGTCTAAAAGTTTGTTAGTTGGACAGTTGTAGTCAAGCGTCATAGAGAGATAGAAGAAGTATATAATTTATGTTAACGTGTATTAAAAACTACTAATTAAAATATAATACATAGTTTTTGTTATTTGTATTAAATTATATAACAAACTTAATTTTTCTATTTGAAGACGCCAGTTATGCGTCGTAAGTCTTAAAGCAGTGAACACTTGGTATTCTATATCATAGATGCACTTGTTCTGAAAGACCAAGTAAAAGCTTTACCGAACACGGCGAACTTAGAAGACGAAACTTAAAGAGTGTATGTCCGATTCTGTCACTAATTACACTTATGTAGGATACACAAAAATAAGTGTAACGATTAAAAAACTAATGCCAACAAATGCACATTAAGCGAGATATTTCTAACTGAAATATTAAAATCGTTCTCAGCGTTTTAATAGTAGTAAGGGGCAGGTAATCCAGAATTACAATTTGCCTAATGAGTGCAACAACTTAAATTTAGAGTCCGACCAATCAGAACCCCTCGGTCATTTCTTCGGAAAACGACACTCTCCGAAAAGACTTCCGAGACTAGTTTAAAGCACGAATGGAGTCATCATTGTAGGTAAACAATAACCGAGATTTATGGGCAATCAACAATTTTTTCGGTACATATCGTGAATACATTTTTGCCTATTTTGCAATATATTTCTGTATAATGTTATTTTTTATACTTTTTTTGACG
>Ga0224511_10003837_pt1 | contig 11062 bp, 3 predicted proteins | sample SF_May12_sed_USG_2_FD_169988 | JGI IMG/M metagenome (GOLD analysis project Ga0224511, IMG submission 169988) | Sediment microbial communities from San Francisco Bay, California, United States - SF_May12_sed_USGS_8_1 | ecosystem: Environmental > Aquatic > Marine > Sediment | place: USA...
GCGCTTCATGAATTTGCCAGTTTTACCATTGCGTTCATGATCCCATCAATGCACCCAGAATGAAATTCAATCCTTAAGTATACCTCATGTGTACAGGCAAACGAAAGAATAATTTATAGATTATCGGCACCTCACGTACATGTATGCTTTTCATGAATGATTGCGAACACATTCACCGTTTTGATACGCAAACATATTTATTTTGTTGTTGTGTTTGTTGTTTGGGGGTATGCAGAGGTCAAATATGGTGTTTTAATTGGCCATGCATCACAAGGCATATCAATAACTGTCTCCAACTATTGCTTCTCTCTCGCATGCTTAAAAGAAATTGTAGATTTTCATCCTCGTCAAGTGCAAGTAAAATAGGGGCGTACGCAAATAAGCCGGCCCAAAAACAAAGAGATACCACTACACATAACGCAAAGTTGAAGGCGTTTCACCCTCTTGATAGTATCTATTTATTCCTGAAAATGAATGTAAAGGTTTTCTAATCTCAAATGAATATGTGTTGCCTTACATATCAAGATTCATCACGTTCAGAGGAAGTTTTGACACATAATCAAACATTCTCGTATGAATCTACAGCCCTCATGTTCAAAGACAGTTGTGATATTCGATGACTGAGTAAGCCTTTTGCTGAATCATCAAAGAACATCAAACATTAAACATCGCACGTATATTTGCCTGAACAAGGGCACCAGTGAGTAGTGGCTTTATCGCTCACCTGTTGAACAACGGACATAATTCCAGAGTAGGTTTATCTGTTTCTATGTTGATGATTTTATTTATTTATTTTTAGTGGGTGTATGTGGGGGTGGTGGCTTTTGCATTTTGTTATTTTTTCAAGCCGAAGTTACGTATTTTTAACTGTGCAATATATATGTAGAATGATATAAATAGCTCCGAATCCTAACTACTCAATTATTTTCAAAGTTGTTCCACGATACACACTTATCTTTTATTAGGCCTAGACCATAACTCGTCATAGACGAGCTGTAATCTGAATTAACCGCGTGGAGCACTCATTACCTGTGAAAGACATTCCTGCGTGGTGGAATCCATTACTGAATAGTTGCACTGCTCCCATTAACGCAACAATGCTAACTCGCTGAGAACGGCTGTCTGAACTTGGCACGAGACCACGTGCTTACATGTATAGTCGTGAACTTACAACACGTGCATCACCGTATGTTGGTGGACGGGTGGTAACGAAAATTATATTTTTTTATAAATTTATTTCAGCATTTTTTTTATATTATTACACCTTTCATTTTCAACTTCACTACTATATGAAACGGTAAAGAAAGAATTTGATAAAGGACTATGATTCTAAACACAAGACTGTGTTGATGACGCTACGGTTGTCTGTGGTAGTTATGATCGAACATTTTTATCAGCGAAAGAAATGAAAACAAACTTACAAATGACCATGATTGCGTGATGCCATCTTTAATACGTAAATGTAATACATTGATTACATACAAGTTAAAAAAATATCAGTTTAAAGTTAAGCACTCAGAATAAGTACTGTTAATATGTTTGTATCATCAGAATTTTACATTGTTGGACAGTCACATTATTTGGTCACCAAATGTTAATTTTAGGCGAACAATAACGCTTTTTGAATAACGCACAAAATAATGTTAGGTTCCCACTTATATTTTATTTTCAGAACAGGTACATGCTGCGAAGACTATAAAACAGTGTTTAGATTTCGTGCTGTTTAGATTTTGTTCGGCTGATTTTGCACGGGTTTACGACATCTATTTCCAGAAAACCCTTGTAAGGTGTTCACCTTGCCTGTAAAAGGCTGCACCTTTTACGAGCGGCTACCTCTGTCGACCGGCATAAATATCTCCCCCGCGCGACACATTTACCATTGAAAATTACCTCCTAAGAACAACACCTCTCTAGAGCAACCAAAATTTATGTAGCCGCGTGATGTTGCTCTACAGAGGTTAGACAGTATTGTGTGGTCGCAATCACGCAAATAATTTGTTCAAACAAAGAATCTTGTCATAATACAAGCCACGTATTGCTACCAGACAATCATACATGTATATGCTTGCAGTATACGTTTTACGTATCAACAGAATTGACGTTTCCTTTCCTTAGTTGTGGTTTTGAACAACGTTATAAAACGAACTGGCAGAAAGCACATCTGAAAACTCAATATTGTGACTTTCGTCGAAAATGACAACATAATAATTATCCTTTAAGACTTAAAACAATTATAGTTTTAACATTTGACATTTTGCAATAAACAGTTCTCTGCTCTGTAATGTAAAGTACGGTATAAATAATTACAGTGGACTAGATTAAGACTAAATCAAGGGTATTGACATTTCGCATGTAAATGTTAAGCTGTTAATGGCACCAGTTCTGAGACTTGAGCTATAATTATAAATGAATGCACTTATTCAGATATTATTTACACAAATGCTACATTCGTTACATTGGCATTTGGCTTTAAACGTTGATATTGAATGACAACTGTGTGAGATTTTGTTTGACATTGATTTTCAGATTGTGATAAATCAAACACAACAAAGTTTCTTGTAGTTTGAAATTAAATGAGAAAAACTGAAAATACTTTATCAACAGGAAGCAATATCACAGAACAAGGCCAGTCACAAGAAACATAAATATAAACAGATATGCTCCAACAGCTACTAGTGTTTTGTTTACTTTTGTAAAGTCTAAACATTAATAAGGGGGAAACACACTGCTTCCTTGCGTCCTGTGTACTTCATGATTTCAGCCTGCGTACCGTGTATTGCTTACAAAGATGTTTTGGTCGTTTCCATTTCTATAATTAAATAAAGATAAAAGATAACGGTTTGTTGCATGCAGAGGCACCATTATCCTTGCAAATCAGATTTATTTCAGTGGCATTGGTAAATTATTTTCTTTGTCCCATTTTAACTTTCATGAATGCGTCTATACTTTAAGTTTACGAAACAGGAGACCATTGGTTGCATTAATTTTGTTTCATTTTCAACAAAACAAATTTCAGCACCAACTTACCACACATGTTGCCGGTTCAGTGATCGAACTCACGACATACCATCAGTCATACCGACCTATATGCACCTGTCAGGGCCAGCATTTACATTAAGAAGGGGTAATGATATATAATTCAACATTTCAGGACGTACATGTACTAAAAATGTCACGCAGTCGGGCATTTAATGCTCGAACCCTATTGACTCGAGTTTCTCATTATCTCGACACGAACACTGCTTTCTCGAGTGTTTCGTTGTCTCGACTTTTTTTCAAGCACCCAGCGTATCAGTGAAAGATGAGAAAACACTTTCCCTAATTTACTGTTACGTTTAGTCATCGTCAAAAGTAACCATTTTCTCAAATGTATTGGTAATTTATTCCAATTTAAAATCATATTTTGCCTTTAACAAAAAGTAACTCCTACAACAATAGCAAACCAAATATAACCATTGTCTTACCTTTAAGGCTCGGGTAATGAAAACCATCTCCATAGCCGCGTGCGGTGCCATCTTCTCTGATTCACTCATTGTGCGAATACAACTGTGTCTTAATGAAACTTTAAAATCTGAATGACAAACTCCAATGGTACTCCTTTGAGCAAATCACAAATTATAAATCGAGTATTATATATATTTGTTATTCCTGTAAAACACGAATAGTACTCACGAAATGCTTTGCAACTAAATTCTACAATAATTATAGGCAAGAAATCAAACAAGTCTGTAAAGTCTCACCCATAATTGCAAACCAATGACACAATCACAGCTGTTTCATTATTTACAATGTTATTTTATTAAGAAATAAAAACAATTTGTTTTCTTGCGTTAAATAATCCTCAACACAAAAAGCTAAAGTGAGTCTGTCGCTCACAAAACTGTTTTTTCTTCTCCAATGTTTTATCACTAATGATGTTTGCAAACATCAGACTGCTGATACTTAAAGACAACACTCACTCGCAACACTCACTCGCTTTCGCCGGATGAAATATATGATCATATATCCTGCAGCAGCAGCGGCAGAGTCTGTGAGCGTGTTCAATGTACCTGTTGTCAAATAACGGCCATAATCAAACGCATATGCTGTATAGCTTTCACCACGATCAACCGTATAAACGCTAAATTTCGCCAATCTTCGCCGGAAAATGCCTCTGTTACAATTCCAGTACAGCGCACACACCCGCCCCACGACTGTATTACCTGTATTAAACAATTAGCCGCGTACAATCGTACCGAGAGAGAAGGGGAGAATGACTTCGCATCACACTTGGTATTATCGAATAACACTCGACTGTTATTAAGGTGTCTCAAACCAACTCGGTTGTCAATACTGGCCATTGATTCCCTTTGATATTCACCTCGGTATTACAACTTTACTTCTAGAGAAACAGGATATTATTTCGAATCCTGTTCTCTTTTATCATCTATTCCCGTATCGAGCGATGGTGCACGAGTGCATGCAAAGTGCAAGTTAAGTAGAAATCCGCAGGAATTTTTTTTTATTCTAATTATGCGGCTCGCTGACAGCTACAATTTTAATCTAAGAGCTAGCTACTAGACCCCGATTTCTTTTTCTATATCTCATATAATCTTCATAGAATTATTGATACAGCACATTCCATTAACAATAAAGAGGATAACATAATTATGTGTTTATATTAAATGACTCCACCAATGAAAGCAAATAACTACCGGCAACATATAACATACATTCAAGCCTCTTACTATCCATATATGGCTAGTATATGCACCAACAACTACGGTTCACGTATAAACGAAAATCGTTTTACGCTATTAACATTTGTAGTACACACCTCCTAGTATTTCCAAAATAGAAATATTGACACATATCAAATTTCTCCATTAATAATTTATGCATTTATACCTTAATTTTTATATTCACTTCTTGAAACTGCTCCACATCAGCACTTGACATACATGTACAGGTAAATGGTCATTCAATATTATTGGCACATTTCCTTGTCATGTATCCCCGTAATTTTCCATCCTTTCATGGCGAATATTGCAGGTACATGTATATTAATAAAATATATAACATAAATATAATTCTCTTGCAACATCCAATTAACCAGATTAAATAAGTATGTGTGTATTTTAAATTGTAAGATAGCAATGGATGTATCTGGGTACAAATCGAATAAAATGAAAGGTAAACATGTTATGTGCTATTTAAGCTGCTTCGTGCGATAATTTTCATGTTTTAGTAAATTCTTTTACTCACTGAACAAAATAAACTTGACAGGAAGAACATAACCATTTTGGCTGTTGCGTATACTTTTTATTAAGAAATGCCATATACTTGTTTGCTGGTTATATTTATCGCAAATTCTACCTCGTGACAAACGCAGTATATTTCTTTATATCAATTTAATTTGGATGTAATACGCACCGACCAGCGTTGACAGGTAATTTCACAAGTAACCAATAAATTTTATTTATAACCGAAATTGCCACTGCATACCATGGCGAATGAGAAAAATAGCACAGTTGGTTAGGCGCACGCGGCCCGGGGTTCAATCCCCGGCTCAACCCCAATTTTGTTTTAAATTTTCTATTTACATTGCAGACTCATAGTGTTGCTATTCTTAAAAACAATTATTTTTTAACATGAATATTCTGAGCACTGATATCGCATGAAGCAGATTAAAAGCTGCTCGTTTGCCGATGTGGCTTACGTATCATTTTGTGAAATGTTTTGAAATTTGCTTCTTCTTTATGTATATATTTTAAAAACTATTTACATACAATGAACATGTCTTTTCTATCTATCAATATTATATGTTACGTATGTCTCAGATGTGTACATATACACGTATATATGAAAGTGTATCGACCATATGTGAGTGACATATACATGTTGTGTAGCTGTGTGTTTAGCGTCCTACAACAGAAGCGACAGCTGCCAACAATCGACACGTGAAATCATCATCACAGTAAACACAAATGTAGCTCATGTGTAGAATTTATAGGTTACCGTATGTACGCTTGATATGAATGATGACAAAAACCTATTCCATTTGTGGTGAATAGTTTCAGTGATCCCAATAACACAGCGATGCTTACTCGCTGGCTGAACTTGGCACGAGACTAAGTGCTTACATGTATAGACGTGAACTTACAACACGTGCATCGCCGTGCGTTGGTTGACGCGTAGTAACGAAAATTATAGTTTATTAGAATATATTTCAATATTCAAATCCTAATAATACATTTCATTTTCATATATATACATTTATCTTTAAAGCTACAACAAGAATTTGATAAACGATTTTGATTCTCAAAACCTCAAAACGTTGATTTCACGACGGTTATCTGTGGTTGTTATGATCGAATATTTTTTATCGGCAAACGAAATGACAACAAACGTGCACATGCCACATAAATGCCTAGTGCTTGCATGCTGCTTATTTTATAAAAATGACATTTTATTTGACAATCACACTATCTTGTCACCTAATATCGATATTAGGCGATCAACAATCAACCTTAAGATGAAACACCCGATCGGCAAATCCGATGTTTTCTTATTTTCGTATAATATTACAAAATTAACAACGCTATTGGAATAACACACAGAAAAAGTTTGTTTTTCACAAATAGTTCATGTCCAGAATCCAGCGCATACTAGTTATGGGCAAGTAGACTGTAAAGCATTGTTTATATTTCGTGCAAAAGGTTCCGTTGATTTTACGACATTTTATCCGGATAACCTTGGCTTCATTGTCTGCTGCCACTTTTGTGTGGTCGCAATCATGGAAAATATTTTAGTTGTTCAAACAAAGAATCTTGTAATAATACAAGCCACATATAGCAACCGGGCACATATTTATGTTTTCATTTTACGATTTATGAACATCTTTTTGCGTTTGGAGTGGTTTTATACCGCGTTATAAAACGAATGTGGCAGACAGCACGTCTGAACACGTGCAAGTCTAATTGTCGTAGACAATGACAATATATTTTACACTTTTAACAGTTATAGTTTTTACAGCAGACATTTTGCAATAATCAGTTTTTGCTCTGTAATGTAAAGTACGGTACAAATAAGTATACTGGACTAGATTAAGACTAAATCAAGCGTATAGCCCATCTTAACACTCGGAATTCTGACATCTATAGAAAAAGATAACATACTTAACATTTTAAACAGTTATAGTTTATACAGCAGACATTTCGTCACAAACATTCATATATCCTTCGCCATATACAGTCATGTGTGTTGCTCTATAATGTACATTATTGTATCAATAAGGAAACTGGACTAGACTGGCAACTAAACCAAGCGTATTGACATTTTGCATGTAAATGTTAAGCTGTTTCTGGCACCTTTCTGAGACTTGAGCTGTAATTATAAATGGTATGCACCTATTCAGATAATATTTACACAAATGCTGTATTCGTAACATTGGCATTTGGCTTATAACGTTGATATTAAATAACAATGGAATGAGATTTTGCTTGACATTGATTTCCAAATGAATGGAATTTGACATGTGACAAATAAAACAAAACAAAGTTTCTTGTAGTTTGAAATTGAATGTCTATTGGGAGACTTTACCAGCAAAAATAATATTACAAAACTAGGCCAGTCATTTAAACTAAAATAACAAAATGGTCAACTCGAATAGCAATTTCGTTTACCTTTTACTCATTTCAACATAAGTCAAGACAACACGATGTTTAATTTTGCTACACGAATAAGTTATAGATTTTATAGCAATTCTTCGCCTAAAGTTCATAACAAATAGCAACACAGTATGTCTGCAAGCAACTTCAAATCATTATTTATGTTGCCTCTTTTATCAATGTAGGAGTGTACATTTATGAATTACCAATATGCAATCACAGTTGCGGCATGTCGTTTACATAAAAGACTTATTCACTGTAGAACTGTGAAAACAACAAAAGCAAACTACATGTAATAATGTTTCGTTTTCTTCTGAGTATCTAAGACCTCATTGCATTAATATACGATATTTCTAAACAATACTGCAACTGATGCAAACAAACACGTATTGTACTTGGTATATACGTAAGTTACACATCTAGGAAGGTTTAAAACGTTGTGTTACTAAAAAATCGGAAATATATTAAACTGATCACTGGAAATCTAACAGTTTTGTTTAAACCAGTACTGTAGTGGCAAACACAACAATGCAATGATCTATCTTTTTAGTGGAATTAGTAAAGTATTTTCTTTTCCCATTATACCTTTTAGGCGACCGTCTATGAATTAGGTTATTGAATTAGGGACCATTGTTTAGATTTCTTCATTATTAACAGGACTTGTTCCAAGACCAACACACCTTACAATTTATGTTGCTGATTTAATGATCGACATACCGTTGATCATACCGACCTATATGCAGCTTTCAGTGCCAGCATTAACAAAACAATTGGGAATAAGAGTTATGATTCCACCTTCTAGGACAAATATGTACTTGAAAATGTCACACAGACGAGCATTAAATGCTCGAACACTATAAGCTTGAGTTTCTTGTTGTCTCGTCTTTTTTCGAGCACCGAGCTAGAGCATCAGTGAATGATCAGCGAACAATGTCCCTAATAAACTGTAACGTTTAGGTATCGTCAAAAGTAACCAATTTCTCTAATTTGTTGTTAATTTATTACAATGTAAAATCATATGTTTACCTTTAACAAACAGTAACTCCTACTACATTGGCAAACCACATACAGTCATTGTTTTACCTTTAAGGCTCGGGTAATGAAAACCATCTCCATAGCCGCGTGCGGTGCCATCTTCTCTGATTCACTCATTGTGCGAATACAACTGTGTCTTAATGAAACTTATAAAACTGAATGACAAACTCCAATGGTACTCCTTTGAGCAAATCACAAGTCGAGTATTATGTATTATTTCCGTAAAACTGGAAAGACACACACATTATTGCAAAACTGCAACTTTCACAGCTGTATCGCTTTTTGCACAGTTATTCTATTTAGAAATATCTACAGTCTCAACACAAAAACGCAACAGTGCTTCTCTATTTTCGTATGTCGCACAGGAAAGTGTTCTTTCTTTTCCAATGTTTTATCACTGATAAACTGTATTGTGATCACTGTTTGCAAACATCAGAATGCAGCAAACTACGCTACCATTTTTTCAGCTGATACTTAAACTACTTACTCGCAACGCTCACTGCTTTCACCAGATGATATGAATATAGATCCTGCTGCAGCAGCAGCGGCAGAGTCTGTGAGCGTGTTCAATGTACCTGTTGTCAAATCTCTGCAATAATCAAACCCACATGTTGTATAGCTTTCACCACGATCAACCTAATATACAACACATTTCGCCAATCTCCGCCGGCAAATGCCTCTGTATTATAACAATTTTAGCACAGCGTACACACTAAGCGTCCTCTCGCCCCAACTACTGTATTACCTGTATTAAACAATTAGCCGCGTACAATCGTACCGAGAGAGAAGGGGAGAATGACTTCGCATCACACTTGCTATTATCGAATAACACTCGACTGTTATTAAGGTGTCTCAAACCAAGTCGGTTGTCAATACTGGTCATTGATTCTCTTTGATATTCACCTCGGTATTATAACTTTACTTCTACAGAAACAGGATATTATTTTGAATCCTGTTCTATTTCATCATCTATTCCCGTCTCGAGCGATGGTGCACGAGTGCACGCAAAGTGGACCCTAAGTAGAATTTCGCAGGAAATTTGTTTTAATATAATTATGCGGCTTGCTGTCGGCTATAATTTTTCTCTAAGAACTAACGACTAGACGCCGATTTCGATATATCATATCAGCTTTATAGAATTACTGTTACAGCACATACCATTAACAATACATAGGAGAACATAATTATATACTAGCATTGGATGACTCCACTAATTGAAAGAAATAACTACTGGCAACATATAACATACATTCGTGATTCAAGTCATTTACTCCCTATATAAAGCTAGTGTATGCATCAACATTTTACATTATAGTCAAACGCCTATAATTAATATTTCCCTTGATGCCCTTGATGACGAGTACAAATGCATATGTTCCAACATATACAGTCGCGCGCCTATAATTAATAATACCCTTTATGACGAGTATATGTTCCAACATTAATGGTCGAACTCCTATAATAAATATGTACTCTTTAGGTCCAGTATACACTGTATGTACACCGAACATACGTAAATACGTATTGATAAATAGCTTACAAGGTGTTACACGCTCATTAAGATAGGCGATGATTAATATCCCACCACATTTGCTCGATAACACGTGGTCCTGCTTTCCCTTGCACGCAGCGCCCGTAGAGAAACGCACGTGCGCGGGTTCAGCATAGTTTTACCTGTACCACGGAACACGCTCCATTCTTACACAGTGTTACTTAAAGTCTCCAACTGAGCATCACTATTTAACGAAAATGAATTGTGCAAAAAATCTGTTATGATAGACCATATACTTTGGGTAACATTTACTAGTTGGAGAAAAGTGTCACAATCCGAGATACTTCCCAATACACGATACAAATTGGTGGGATAACATTTTCTGTCCATGGGACAGAAAATAAGTGTACCCATTTCTGAGGGTGAAACCCCCCTCCCCCCTTGCGTACTGCGTACTGCCTTATTCTGACCCTGCGTACTGCGTACTGCCTTATTTTGACATTGCGTACTGCGTACCGTTTAACAAAGGAAAATAAAGAAAAAATGATAGTAATATAGTATTTAATTGATATTTTAAATAACATGTGTTAATTACCCTAAATGTGAGACATATATTTACATTTTTGTTATCGTCAGCGTGTATTAGAACGAATATAACAACACATTATGGGGAAAAATGTTTTGACTAGAAATCTATATAATGACCATATAATGGCAATAACATGCATGTAGCATAACCATTTGCCTGTATTCACCATCGTTGTGCACATTAATGGACCGTTCCGCAACTGTCAATCATGATCATTTATAACAGTTATGAATGGTCAATTTTAATCCAAAAGATTAGGCTTATATTGTCTGACCTAGAAAACACAAAAGAAAGACC
>Ga0224511_10003838_pt1 | contig 11061 bp, 4 predicted proteins | sample SF_May12_sed_USG_2_FD_169988 | JGI IMG/M metagenome (GOLD analysis project Ga0224511, IMG submission 169988) | Sediment microbial communities from San Francisco Bay, California, United States - SF_May12_sed_USGS_8_1 | ecosystem: Environmental > Aquatic > Marine > Sediment | place: USA...
CTAGAGGTCCTCTACCATTATTTGGTGGACAACATTAGTGGTCCTCTGTAAATGGCTCCACTGTGACCTTTGACCTTTTAATTATCATACGTTAGGTAGGGTTATATTATACACCTTATTAGGTACAATATAAAACATCTGTGAACTTAGCGTTTTCCCTCCTGGAAACATCCAAACAGTTAATGTTTAAAATTACATTTTAAGCTACTTTAAAAACTAAATAGGCACGCTTTATGAATTTGCACATTTGGAAATATGTTCATTACATTGGTTCGCCTCTTCTGTGGCCTTTATCTCAATGCCAACTCATCGGACATTGTGTAGGCTTGTAAGAAAACATTTAAATCAAACAATATAAAAGTTCTTTATCAATGGTTTATCTCTCCTAGAACTATCATGGCATAGGAATTTCAAACATTTGTTGAGATTAACACGTATAACCATCTATTTACAAAATCTCATAAGAACAATAACTAAGCTTTTACTAAAAATATGTGCTCAGCGTGGGTAATATAAAGAGGTATTACGTTTTGAACTCTTGATATCATTTGTGTATACATCTATGCAATGATAATAAAAATACAAATTAAACTAAAATAACTAACAAAACGAAATTAGTACCATGTTTATTTATAAGCTAAATGGACGTGTGTACTTGTTTATAACACTATATTATATGTTGTTGTTTTGTTCTAAAACAACTGTAAGCTTAAATGGAATCCAATTATTGACTATTCTTCTTAACACTTATTATATTTCTATTTAAGATCACACAACTATTAGTGCCATTATTACCCGTAAAGGGCCTTACATTGTAAGTCGTAATGGTAAAAATACAATTTTGTAAAAGTTCTCTTGTGCATGCGTGTTTTCGTGTTTTCATTAAAAGACGTGATGTAAACAACACAAATCATTTACTGTTCCTGTTTGAAACCAATGGCCTTCACGCGTACAAACGTCAAACACCGATCTTGACGTTCTACTTCAGTATTTGCTTAGCTTTATTGCAGTAGGTCGCAAACATTATTAGCAATTGCACAGTTATAGCCTAATCCAAGGTGTGTCCATGTGCTTAACGACGTCAATGACGCAAACGTAAGATATGAGTAGCAAAACGGATTATCAAAAAGCATAAATCCCGTCTTAACGTTTAATTATCGTTACAAGTAATGCAAATTATTCAGAATCAGCTTCAAATTTTATGATATGTACAATTCAAGAGGAACTCTTGCAAAAATGCATTTTTGTGTAAAATTTACTTAATAGATAGCAATGCGTCAATTTATTGTTTAAACAATAACAGAATCAATGACTTATTTGTGTTAACCATGACATGTATTTTTACTGTTAATTTAAAACATTTAAACAAGTAAAATTTTGTTGACATTTATAATGTGAATACTTTCTTTTTAGCTTCAGTATATGTCATTTTGAAAAAAAATGACTTCAATACTTTTTGGCGTAGCTGTCTTCTATCCTTTTTGACCTACATGCCTGTATAATGACGTATGTCTGTGATTTCAGCAATCCGCCGTTCTATTGGATTATTTCATAAGCACTGAAAAAGACGTGTGGGGAAACAAGAGAAAATCCCGTTTTCGATTGGATGAACCTGATACGCGCGAAAATATATAGGCCACACTGTTGTAATGCATTTGTTTTACGAAATTTTGCTTCGTTCGTAGATTAAATTTTTGGGGTATGCTTTCTAAAGTGATTTTGATATTGAAACAATAAACAGTTACGTGTCAAACAAAACATTTTATGAATAAAATGAATTACGTCTCCAGATGTGAACTGGTTTATAGTAAAAAGTTTGACATATTATCCAATAATTATTACGTTAGCCTCACTACGTCCAGATTCCGGGGTTTACACTTTGAGAGTCATGCAATAAGTTTGTGCGGTAAAAAGGAATTTGAAGACATCATTTACTTTCTAACTAAAAATTTAGATATTGTTATGTTAACTTTAGAATAGGATCCCACGCTCTAGGTGCTGAACTTGCGCTTTATAAAAACACACCACCTTAAAATAAGCTATGTAAATGTTTCACATTAAATTGTATTGAAGATGAACTACATTTCTTACTTGTATGTGACAACTTTTATGTTATTACATGTAGATCATCACATTTGCCCAAATATTACTGCGAATATCCTACTGTATTCAAAATGAGACTACTAATGTCTAGAGACAATCCAAATATTATCAAATCAGTTGCAACATATTTGTATCATGCTTTTCAAAAACGTAATTCAACATTAAACACTTAATAAATCTACTATAATAATTGTACTATTTGTTTGGCTAAATTGCATGTATGTTTCTAATGAACATCAATCTAAAATTTATAAACTGTATATTTGTATGTATATATGTTTTTGTAATGGGCCGGTGGCCTTCATGGCAAAATAAACTTTGAAACTTGAAAACTTAACTAAGTTCGCCAAAATAGCTGTCCACTGATCCTTGACAATAATCATTCTACGTTTTCCATCATCTGTGTAAGATTTATGTACAAGTACTATTTTTCCTTTTTTAATCCGACGCCGTTTGTCTTTTTTAAAGACATTTCTTATTCATTTTATGTTTAAATGTGTTTCAGGTCCGTGCCGTAAGTAACACTTTTATATTTTTTTCCTATCGATGTCGCTTATACATTGCTTCATTTTCTTAATACTGATAAACAGAAAACACGTCCATTTCTCAATGATGCACAATCATATTCATTATCGTGATATATTATGTTTATGCTCCACTTGTAGCAAAACAATATTTTATCTTTTTTAAATGCTAATATAACCATGTAGAACAACATATGATTACATTCTGCCTTGATTAGGCAATTTGCAACCTTGAAAACAAGTCCTAAATTAAATATCTGTTTGTCTACGGCGTTTCTGTTGTATTCATATTAACGCATAAACATTGGACATTATGTGTGTGTAAGTAAACAACTATTACACATTGTATATACACTCTCTTGAAAACAAAAACTTCAATAAATGATTAATGATGATTTTTGGTTCCCCCCTTTCCATCTACAATAGTGCACTGCATCATGTTATATTAGTTTTACTTAAATATTGATTTTCTATTTAACAAAAATAATAGTTTTTCCAGTTTGTTGTGGTAAGATAAGTTATTGCTGTTGAAAAAACCTTGTCAGCGATGTATTAAAGCATGGACATGCTATGTTGCAGATCCACTCATAAAACACATTTTAGATTGTATTTTGAATAAGAATAAGAATAAAGAAAATACCAAACACAAATATAATGATATTATTCTATTTTCATTGAGTAAAATTTGATCTCGAACTTAAGTTATCAAATGTTTGTTCAGGACTTATTTCTTGACATTACCTCAAAGTTTCATAATCATAGTTACAAATGTAGGTTAGCGTGATTATTATGAACTTGTTTGTTAATTGTTGATTAATGAAATGTTTTGAATCAACTGTTCACATGGTACATAACAATAACTCCTTAAAGAAATGTAGTCCTGGTGTTTTCTATCGAAAACATTTGTCAAGTCAAAAGACGAACGATACAACACATTATTCAAATAATACTGAAGCACTTTTTTTCTTAATGTTTACACTGTTGATCTGTTAATTGTTAAGCAAAACATAGTGAACATTCGACATGACTACGAATTATATTTGTTTATGTGTTTATGCCATAATCATTAAGATAATAATTAAAACACCTAGTATTGGTTCAAGAACACAACAAACCATTGAAAAGAATATTCATTAATTACTTTTCTAAATTACCCCAAACGTGTTACAGGCTTACGCTCTTCTAAACAGATACATGTCGCTTTTATGATTGAAAAGTGGTTACACTATTAAAGATTATATTGGCACACTTCAATTAAGGAAACACATGTCTTTCTCAACAATGCATTCAATAATATCATATATCATGGAATGTTAGGGTAATGTTCCACTTGTAGATATACATAATAAATGCAGATAGTAATTTCAAAATTATTATAAAACCAATTAGAACAATACTTAAGCACCTTCCTTATTTGCACAGTCGCTGTTGATCTTTGATAATAAGTTTTTGGCCTTTATAATTTGAAATGTAACTACGTTTTGATTACGTGGACATTGTCCCCACAGAGGGAGGTATTGCGCATTTAACGCTTGAATTAACGGCACATGTCTTTTGTTAATATGTTAATGTAATTATCGTTAAAACAGAATTAACATTGAAGTTATTAAACAGAAACAAGTTTCATGTTTAAATAAATGTCATTTGGAAAAATATGTCTCCAGTAATGTTTTTTATGTTGACATTTTAAATTTTCTTATGTGTTTCAGGATTCAGACGTAAGTAACCCATTTATATTCTGTCGTCCAAAACATGTGGCTTGTATTTGTTTTTGCATCCTGAATACACAGTTTCATATTAAAAAAATGAAATGCTGTTTATAAAAAAACGCACTTTTCTCAACTATGTACAATTAGACTCATTATCGTGATAATTATGTTAGGTGTATGTTCTACTTGTATAAACACAACACAATATTACTGCTAGTATTAAAAGATATCTAATAAAACAAAATATTGATTAACGTCTAACTTGATTAAACATTTTAAAACCTTGGGAAAAAACTTTTGATTGATTATGTTTGCTTGCGACGTCTCTGTTCACTTCATAGCAACGCTTAATCATTGGGCTTTTTTGTAAACATTTAAAACATACACTATAAAAGTATTTTTAAGTGTATGCTTATTCCCTTGAAAATATAACTTCAATAAACAGGAAAGATAAGGCTGACGAGCACGATAATTCATACTGTATCAATTAGAACCTATGTTTTTCCTTTAAAAGCAGTGCTCATATAAGATATAGTATGAATTGTATTTGCCCTTTAGAGAAGAAATGTTTTCAATAAATTGTTTTGCCTATAACTATGCTTACCTCTTCTATAATAGTTTAAATGTGATACTGATCGTACGTGCTAATAAAATCAAGATAACGTATGACTTTTCAGCGATGTATTAAATAATATTCAATTAACATAACATGTTGATGTTCCATTTGTAGTAATACAAGTTTTAAGGATAATATTATATTATATAAATATTGGAAATCACATTTGACCCAGTTCATAACGTACAATAAGAGCACTAGATTTTAACGAATATATGACTATCAGGGAGGTATCGCTAATTCTGTAAGAACGTTGCGTTTCTGGCGTAGTTCTCACGTTTATTTATAATCGCATAATCATAGGCAGATTAACACAATGCTTCCGAAAAAAATTAACAAAACACTTCAGTACGAAATACAAAACAAACGCCTGCTAGAACGTATCGTGTTATTACGTTTCCTCACTTCCAGAAAACGTTCAAAATGGCAAAGTTCACCAGTACAGGATTAGCTTTATGTTTCCGCAAAGTCATTTACGCTGAATAAGTACACAGGGGTATTTTGTTTGCACTCCCACCTTTCACTCTTAACACGGCCATGTGCGCGTGTAAGACGAAATTACTATAAAGTTATGCCCTAAGCCCAATTCAAAATTCTGAAAGTAGAAAACAACATTGAAATTCACGAAATGCGTCCTACACGAACACGAACGCGACTTTTGAACAGCTTTGCCATTCAAGCCATTCAAGTAGAGCACGAACCAGAAAGCAAAAAACCGTCGACGGATTGCGAGGCGGCTTGTCTTTGTCTTGCTGTGAGAGATACAATTGTTCATTTTGGAATCATGGGGCAGGTAGAGTCAAAACTGCTCAAAAGTCGCGTCCACGTTCGTGTTCGAGTTAGACGCGTTCGCGTTTGCGCTCTGTATAATCGGACATTAACTCAATTGTCAAAAATAATGCAATCACCCACTGATTATTCCTTGTTTGTTTTAATTAAATAGGACAAGCAGTGTAGTATATAATTTTCTTGTATCATTTACTGTTGCATTGTGAGCCCTAGGCGGCAGCCAAAGATTGAAATGTTTTCTGTGACATACAGTATTATGCATTATGATCCTGACTATAAACTGGATATTCTGACAAAACCCGGCATTAGTGTTTATAGTGTTTTATTGTTGATTTTGTAAGAGGACATATTGATGTTGAATATTTTGAATGATGTCAAGCTGGCGTCATTGAGCGTTTTGAAACATTCAAGATGGCCGTCAAGATGATCGCCAAGATGAGGTTCATTCTGAAAATGACCTATATGTATGAAATTATGTTTTGTATGTAGTTTTTTGGATGACTCTGTTAGAAGAGTTAACTATTCTGATGGATACTGTGTTAAATGTTTTGAGAAATTCAAAATGACCGACATTATGGCCACCAAAATGAGTTTATTCTGATAATAATTTATGTAGAAAAGTATGTATTCTTTGTAGTAAATTGTTCTAACTCCTTTTTTATCATACATTCCTTTTAAATAGTTTGGTACACTCATTTTTACTGTCATCAGTTGTAGAGATATTTCAATTTTGCGTGACACATAGTACAGTAAGAGCATAACAAATGTCAAAGTTAAATAAAATTTATATTTTATAATCAGCTTTTCTTTACCATATGCTACACACTAAAGCAGTGATTATGAACATTTTATTTATTTTAACTACATTTTATGTTCGATTTGCAAAATGTTGTCTCGTTGCAAAACAACACCTTGTGGAATCATATGTGTCCTTTTAAATACTTCAGCTTGGCAACCATCTTGAATCTTTTATGAACTTCAATGATGTCAGCCTGGTGAAGTTCAGAATACTTAAAAGCAACATGTCTTCTAAAAGAATTAACAACACAAACTACTCGTATAGATAAAGAATCTACTTAATAAGTTTAGATCGCTTTCAGAATAAACCCCATTATAGTGGCCATCTTAACGGCCATTTTGAATTTCTCAAAAGCCCCAATGATCCCAGCACAACATCATTTAGACTATGTGACATTTAAACAGTATTCTGCAACACATTTATCAATAACACAACATATACAAAACATCAACTACATAAATATCAATCATTTTCAGAAGAAAAAAACGCATTTCGACAGTCATATTGGCAGCCGTTTTATAATTCGTTTTGATGTCATCCCCTCAATATTCACAATATTTTATAGCAGCACATCTAACATAATCAACATTTAAAACCTATATACACAACACTTTCTAAAACAGATATTTTTTAAAAGATATTTCTACCACAATTGACAATATATAGTTTTAATAGTTGACATGCTCACTTTTGCTCAGATTTGTCTCCTTGTAGCATTGTTTGTTTTTAAATGTTATAAAGCTACATTTAGTTATAACATTTTAACACCCATTATAATCATTTTGATTCTATTTCACAAATGGGGCCGTTTTGGCGCGTAAGCGTTAAACCATACATGTGGTTCTTATTCTTAACGGAATTTGGGGTCGTAAATGGGAACCTAGACGCTCGTTGTTGTACACTCCATATTATTAGACTAAATAGTCCTTGCTTCATGAAGAACTTTGTAATTGTTTAACTGATTTTACACCAAAGGCATCTACTGTAATCACCGTTGCAATTAAAACGTTTTATGTAATTGTTTGACGTAAATGCTTTAATGGATAAGTATATAAATTTCATATTGCGGTAAATTATCAGTTCAAACTAGTACCAACATTTTGATACCTTAATTAGCTATGTATTATTCTTTTAAAACTACTTGAAATGTGGATGAAAAAATGACAAGTTTTATTTTGCTATAAGTATACATATAACTATTTAAGTCTTCACTGATTCAGCAAAACGATACTTTGAAAACAGGTTTATTTTTTTTGTTCAAACAAATGTATGTAATCAACTAATACTTTAAATTATAACGATCCAGTGAACTAGGATAAAAAAGTATTCGTTTTATATACATTGTCATCGTTAGAATACGAATTCAAGAAGTTTGAAACTCTGTTCATGCACATATATAATTAAATTATGCAATATGTAAATTATGTATACATACATGACATATTGTATACTTATGTAATTATTACTAATCTCCTATTAATGTGTTTGAGTATTGAAGAGAGGTTAGTAAAGCATAAATATTTTCCTTCATCCAGCTGTCGCGATTATATTTATGAATGTTTCTTCCAAAAAAATGTTTTACACTTTCCAACAACTCCGACTACAATGCAATTATTTGGGTGGCGGCAATTTTAGTGGGTCGGTCGCTGGAGGGGCATCAAACAATATTTTATTTTAAACCTTACAACAAGATGTCTATTGTAAAGTCGAATATGGATTTTGATGCAAGAAACGTAATATATGGTATAATTTGCAATTCATTAAACAAATAATACATTGCTGAAACAACGAACCCGCGAAAACAACCAAGAATAAGGGACAATACCGCTCTCAAAACATTTAGGTAAATGCAAACAATATACAACCAAAATATAACATATTGAATTTCATATTTTATAAATTACACTAAGAAGTGGTTTATCCCAAACTGTTATTTAATAATGTTTTAAACATTAAACATGTTTAAGTATAAATAAAAATCGCCATGAATCCGACATCATTTGTTTACATTTATATATAGCTGGTACTCTATATATGCACAAATAATGTAATATAATAATTATGTAAGCAGTGGGCTAATTTCTCCCGGATACATAACCGGAATGAAACGTATTCGTTTTATATATATTGTTATCGGTATGCAATCTGTAAAGTAAGTATATCATTTGCTCACTTTTGTAAACATATGCATTCATTACTACAATCCTGTTAATGTGTTTCAGAACTGATGAGAGGTAAGTAAGGCAAACAAAATTTCTTTCATTCGGCCGGCGCGATTATATTTATGAACTAATTAAACATTTTATCAAAATTACATGTTTCCTGCGAAACCATGTGGTAAATTGTTAAGATACTAAAGAGCCAGAGACATCCAATATTTTGAAGTCAAAAATCTGATTTTTCATTAGTTTGAAAAACTATATGATGCGGAAAATCGCCTACTGTAACTGTAGGACACATTGATGTACATTCGAAATCCTAAATGTGTAAACAATCGACGAACAATAAGATTTAACATTGAGCCAGGACACGTCACCATTTTCTTCAATCACTATGTTTCATAATAATTTTTTCGGGGCAATTATTGTAGAACTTTGATTATCTGGGATAGAGGATTAGTGTACAACTATGCCCAATAGCGTTCATTGCTTTACTTGGCAGATTGATGATTTTTTTTCAAATGGTACGAAACTTTGAAAACAAAACAAAATAGGCCAATATATGTTTAGAATAGTGTTATAACATTATAATGAACTAAATAATAATGTTATTTTGTATTCTTTAATTAAAAGAGATATACAGCGTATAAGTTGTCGTTGATTATTTGATTAAAATACTTAAAACTATGCTAGTAACTTTCTTTTTATTTTGTGATCAATTTGACAAATGAATGAAATCTGTACGAAATCTTCTTTTCTGTTCTATTTATGTTGATGTGTGTAGATTTTTATAACCACAATAAGCGTAAAACTGAAATACACTTAAATATACTGGGGCCGTATTCACAAAGAATCTTAAGTTTAATATTTTCCTTAAATCCTGAAAATAAATCTTAAATTGTAATAATTTTCATTAACTTTAAGAAAAAAACTTCAGTGGTATTCACAAAACATGTTAGAATAAGACACTTCTTAAAACATTGATTTCCTTTCTTAAATTTTAAGGAAGGTTTGGTCTTCCTTAACTCCACTGATGTTTTTTTTTAATTTCCATTTCCATTGCATATTTTATTTTTCTGTTTGATTTCCAAAAACGCTTAGTTTTTAAAAGTACCAACTTTTCTTTTTGGTTTCAAAACTATGTAGTTTTCGTATATTGCCAACTTAAAAATACGGTAATTACAAGAAAGGCGTGTCTCTAGTTTTGTCAAGAACACAGCTGCACTAGTTCAATTCTTGGTTTGCATACAAGCATTGTTTTTTATTTATCAAGCTTAACAATATTTAAAAAAGTATTTTTTCCATTAACCATCCATATAAAACAGTTAAAGCCGATTTTAAAACCAATGCAATTTGTGATGCAGGATACTTTATTATGTATATTGTAATAGATTCTTCTATATAGAGCTTTTTCATGTATGCTTTTATTGCTTTTAAAGGTTTCTATTAGCACAATATTAGTTTTTGTACTTCCGTCGCTCTTTGCACTCAAGAATAATTTTGTTAAATTATTATTGCATTTAAACCACAAGTTTACATTACATTTTCAATATTATCCAATTAAAAGCGTTAAGCAGTATAAATGAACAATTTGGGACCTGTGATATTGTGTGTTGTTAACCAAGATCAAGATAAGTGACGCACATGCGCAGTTGTACAAAATCCCCATCAGTTATTATTATTTAGGATACGGAAAAACCCACATCAGCCTCGGATTCGATTTAATAACAATCTCAATTGTTAAGAAATTTCTTACGTAAAAATAACTTAATATTTTTTAAGAATACCACTTAAGTATAATGAAGAATTAAATCTAAAGTGAGGAAAACAGTTAAGAAAATTCTTAAACTTAAGATTAAATCTAAGATTCTTTGTGAATACGGCCCTTGATCTGCCGAGTTGTGACGTTGCGATCAATACTGGCATGAATTTTGGTAACGTCAAAATTAACGTTTAATATGCTCATTTCAAAGCAAAGCTGTATATGCGGTGTGTACAAAGAAATGCTAACAACGAAACATCTTAGCTTATATTGCTTTCATAAAAAAAGCTGATCCTTTTACAATATAATTATCTAATATAAACTACTTGTAAAAAAACATACGGTTTGGATCGTTGAAGTTTACCAAATATCACGGTCATCGACTTAAACAATCTATAGTTAAAATAGTTGCTATCGTTAATTTTGTTTGCAAGAAAATCAGATATAAACAAATCTGTGAGTTTTTGTTTGAAATTGGCATACATCCAATGTCTGTTTGGGAAAGATTGAGAATTATGCATGTGATCACATTATGAATACATTTATAACAGATTTGATCCATAAATATGTGTTTGAATTTCTATTTGTAGCATGCATGAA
>Ga0224511_10003839_pt1 | contig 11059 bp, 2 predicted proteins | sample SF_May12_sed_USG_2_FD_169988 | JGI IMG/M metagenome (GOLD analysis project Ga0224511, IMG submission 169988) | Sediment microbial communities from San Francisco Bay, California, United States - SF_May12_sed_USGS_8_1 | ecosystem: Environmental > Aquatic > Marine > Sediment | place: USA...
ATATTCGCGGGTAAACTCATTTATACGGTCGCGCGGCTGCGCCGCGCTAGACCGTATAAATGAGTTTACCCGCGAATATTGTCCAATAACCTATACATGGCCATCCAATGTTACTTAAAATGACAGCTCGAAGTGAATGCAATATTTCGGCATTGCATGAATTATCATGGTTCAAAGTTAATTCATTTCTTTCCTTATATTTTTTATTTATAAATATCTTTTTCGGTTTATTAAATCGTTCACCAAACAAACAAATTATTTAGAACTTGTTTACATACACCAACAAAACTTTATGAAGTTGCTACTTTATTTTTATAAAGTATACAAAACACAAAACCTTACTTGTTTTATAACAAATAAGAAAGGGGGCTGATACTGGCTGGATACCATATATGTTTTAGTTTTATCGTAACCATAACTTATATCGCAACCAGGTGTTTATATGCGCGACGTATTGCCAATATTAATATTAATTATAATAAATACATTTATAAGGTGGATTGCGACGGCACAAAATATTTCAAACCAAATAAGCACCAGCTACCCAATTATGTGCCTTATTATACCCAATATGTGTTCTCCTTCGACTAATTTACACACTATTTCTTGCCAAGGACAAGGTAGTATATCGTCAGTCATTTAAGAGCTTGACAACTAAATATGATACAGGTTGTCAGGAAAAAGCAGTCAGGGTAAAGGCATACATTGTAGTTACATTTATTACCAGTGAAAGACATACTTGTACATTGTCACTGCCTTAATAACATGGGTTATTTGGGTACGCTATTACATTATTACAGCATTGTTAGCGTTTATGGATAATCGAAACGCTGTCTTCTAGTAACACAGTCTGGTAAGCTCCCAGGATGACCCTATAGGACGCAAATGATTCAGCAGACAATCTTTAATCAGCGAAACGATAACAGCTGTCACACGAACACCTATCAATCACATTTAGCAGGGCACCTATTGGACGTTACTAGAAGGCAGCAGTCAATTATAAAGACCGTTCAGTACGGCAAATACAAGGTACAAACGATATAACAAGTATACCAGGCATCATGGAGGAAATTGTCAACTGTTTAAAATGCCACTGAACAAGTGTTTCGTTTATATTTGTCAGTTCGACTAAAACAACAGAAATAAAAGAAAGAAACTTGGTTTGTCCATTTTGCTTTGACACGTGTATGTCTTAACATGTATTTAAATCAAACAAACAAACACACACACACGATTAATAAAAACAAACAAACTATACACACGAACTATACAAACAAACAAGAAATATAAATAAACAACAACAAGAACAACAACAACGACAACAACAAACAAAACAATTGCCTTACAAGTTGTTTTAACGATTAATTACTTAAAACAAAAAGACACCATTAATTGAAACATGTTAATAACAATTAGAAAGCGTTCTTCAAACAAATACACCATACACTATTTATTGAGACTCATAGTCTTCTGATTGCAAATGAACTCGACTTTAGTAATGAAAAGGTAGCTATTTCTGTTGAAACAGTGACAGCAAATATTCACATGTTAATTCAACCAGTACATGTATATGTAAAAATATACTTGAAAATATATTATTGTTGGTTCACTATATAAAAATCGTTTGGTACCCACTTGGTATTTGTTTTAATACACATATTTGTTGGATTTATGGTTGTGAATTAAACACTTCTAGATTTATAATATGTGTTCATGGACGTTGGTGGATCTAGAAACATTGAAATAATCACTTTGTGGCTTTGACATTTACCAATACAGAATTTTAACACGCAATTACTGTAAGTAACATCAAAAACTCATAACGAGGCGTTACGATGTGATCAGAAGACAGTGCGACGTGTTTTTTTGAAAATTGTTCCTCGGGGAAAAGTGTAAAACTGATATACGAGGGTCATTCATGAAGTTTCAGGACTGGGGCTGTAACGCTTACATTTTTCCATCTACGTTTCTGATTTTTACATCAATGGTAACATAACATGTGTCAAACAATCCTGTGAAATGTCAGTAAAGTATCTCAATAAATACTCTTTATATTGAATTTAATAAACAATGCGTTGACACTGCACGGAGCAGTTTATGACGTCATTTTGACGTTACATAGAATGGAATCATAAAAGCTGCCAACTTTGTTCAGGTAAATTGCAGATTATATATCCATCAAAGAACTGCTTAACTGTTTCATTTGTTGATGAAAACTATTTATTTTAAGTTTATATAAAAACTAAAATAATTTTCTCCTTCAACTTGGATATTTTTATTCATGACAAATATGACTGTATAATGCACAAACTTCCCATTGAGTTAAGATTATGATTGTTGTTAACCTGTTTGAAAAGATCACTACGATATTTTTTCAATATGGAAAAATAGTATAAACAACTAAACATTTATAAATAACTATTGCTTGATTTGAAAATCATATTTTCCAACAAGAAATACTTTTTAAAAACATTCTACATGGCCTAAAACATTCCAATAGCTGAAATCCGCTCCGTCATTTTTGACGTTCATGCTGAATTTGCGTTTAAAGCAGCTCGCGTGAATGCTATTTTACTCATTTTCTTTCTTGTATGCTGTCACATTGACTTAAAGATTAGCACTTTTGATATCAAAGGCTTTGTGCATCACCAGTCATGTTTAAATTGTATCTATAACTTCAAATTCTTCAAAAACTCAATGACTATCTTTGAATACTATAAAATGCTAAATGAATGACTTCAAAGAGCTCCGTAATGCCATTGATGCATTAACATTAATTTGCATTAAAACAAAACTATGAAAGATAAATAAGTGAAACTATAAGCATCAATCTGAAGTATAAATATACAACTTATTTGAAAGTTTTAATGATATAACTCAATTTTTAGAAAAGTTACAGCCCCAGTCCGGGAACTTTAAGAATGACCCACGTAATAATGTTTCGTATGATCGTTATCCAAGAAACTTTTGAAAGCGCTTAGCAAGTGTAAAAACAACAATTCTATACAGCACTATAAGCTCATTATGTTAATTAGGGTCCATTAGCTCAGTAGTTTTTTTCAAAGCGTCTTTTAGCAAACCCTTAATGATGTAATTACACACCCTTCTTGCAATAGAATACTTATGTTGTCTTTATTATGCTTTAGATATGACACTTTAACGACAGAATTGTGACAAAAACACTGCATACTTGTCTAAGGGTAGGGTAACCCTCATAGATGATATGCGATAATATGAAGCCAATGGTAACACCATTGAATGCTTGTTTAACAAAACTTCAGAATAAAAACCTAATATACCTAATTTAACAACCTCATTGCGAGTACAAAGGTTGCAACACATTCGTTAACTTTCACCTTTATGGAACGCTTTTCATGTTTATTCGCAGCAAATTGGCTTTATTAATTAAATTAATCTAGGAGTGTTAAGCATATTGCAACATGTAGCTCTTTTATGGTTAATTACTCGCTCTTACGTTTATGGCATGGCGTTTCCGAAAGAAGGCTCAAAGAATTATTAACCAGTGTATGGGCATTTAAATGATATAAATGTCGGATAAATTTTCATTTTCTTATTCTTTAAAATAAAAACATTTGCGTTAAATAAGTAGTGTTAGCTCCTCCAGGGTATTATTATATAATGTTCACGATTTAGTCAAAAGAATGTCCCCGGGCAAATGGTAAAAAGGCGATAGCAATGTTGTGTTTGATTATTATCCCAGAAACTAAGGAATGTGCTACGCAAGCAAATGTAAACCTAACAATTATATTCTACATGACCATGATATTATGTAGTGAATTCGGCGACGTTATCTCAAGACTATCTCATATCAAAGCCTACAGAACACATTTTGAGAATAAAAAAGGAAAGTAATGGTCTGAAAATAAAACACACTACTTGATAAAAACTGGAGTGCAGGTGATTATATTATATAAAGATTATTATCTGTCATAGACTCGTGTATATATATTTCTTAGGCATTAACTTATCTACCAATCAGTGTGTGTGTTCTAATTAGGTTTACATATGAAACATCTTTTTCATCTACTATTTTATCACTAATGTAAAACTACAAAACAATTTGCAAACAAGTATATTTAATAGTTCAAATTATATTGCTAACGTTTTAATAAACACAAAATAAACAGTCACACGTCTGGTTAAAATAAAGAAATACGTGATCATGAAATTTTTTACTCGAGCGATAAACACAGGTGCACCGCTAGACATACATGTATTATACTTGTAAGATATAAGTGTAGTCGCCTAAAGAAGCTAATCATAATGTAAAGCTATGTCTGAGACTGCAATCTGCATGATTATTAAGCACCATGAGTTAGTGCTTAAGCATTGTATATTTAGTCTAAATGCTAGTATATGCGAACACCTAGTCCCTAAAGTACCGATACAGAGAAGGCGATGCCAAAATGTTCCTCGTTCTAGACAGCACAGTCATGATAAAAATTTAATCATATGTGAATGGTTTAATAGTTTTATGAACACAACTTGAAAATGATTTCAGAGAAAATGTTCGAATGTGTATCAGACAACAATGTAAACAGAACGTTCTACCAGGGAGACCTTTTCAGTATATTTTAAGGAAAAAGAATCCGCCGTTTTTGAAGGTTCACACAGGCAATTGCGTTTTATGACTTTTACCAAATACCCAAATTGACCTGGCCTAGGTTTAGATCTAATTCATGTCCCCATACTTATTCTTCAAGTCACGTGGTATAGACAACTAAGCTAAAATGTAAGCTAAAAAAGGTGTTTACTGCTCTTGTCTCTAGGAAGTTTACAGAATTTATCCAGCATGGTTGTTATATCAAATGTGTCGATTAAACTGCTTAAAGCCGTTATATTGGTGCTCTCTATGTTGAGAAAAAATCTTACAGAGCAATTTTGATATGTACGACAAGGTGGACAGTTACATATAATTGTACGAAAAGATGAAATAGTTGGCACCTCTTAAGTGTTGCGTCGACATTGACTAAATATCTTGAAGTGTCATTAATAAGGTAATTCGACTATGTGACTTATGTGCTATGCAAATAGAGTACACGCGCAATATTTCTGGTTCTCGTAAACAAATGGTCTTTTGTTGTTATAATATATTACCATAAGTTGTTCAGAACCTTCAATTTTGAGTGATATCCATGGAAACAAATTGGCAAATGTAACGGTTATCATATTCTATAGAAGGAACTTTCATCGTTGAACAATGCCCTTCAGACTGCGAATAACGTTTAAAGCACAGTGCTTAATACATATTAAAGTATTTGTTTTTAATTTTATGAGATCAATCCCCGATCCGTTCCATGACAAACATTTACTAAGATGTGTCTTTAGATTGAAATCGTTATTAATGACGAACAAGGTATGGCAAATTATGTCAGATTAGGTTGTGTATTGTTGAAATACAGCGAAATATATTATTAATCAAGCGCATTTCCTTCTATTAAAATAATGTTAATTGCTTAAAAACTCCATATTGTAGTAGAAGAGAAAAATCATTTAACTTTATTTTGTTTCGATCACCGCCAGGAAACACCAGCCATCAATACACATACAGTGTGTATTTAAAAATCAATAAGCAATAAACCCATATATTTTGCACAAAATAGTTGAAGATATAGACATAGACAACGCCAGAGTACATATTAGGGCTGTAGCGGGTACCAAAAATATCCGAAAATACTGTATCCAACTTGAGATACGCGGATCTGGATCCACACGTTTAATTTTCTAATCTTGATATTGTACGGGTAATTCTGCCATGCTGCACTTAAATTTTATTCAATCTAGTTTGTTTGCAACATCTTTTCTTCTTAACATTTCTTAAATGTATATTGTAAATTTTAGTTACCAACGCTTTAGTTACCTTTTATGTCTTTAGTTATTTGATCTTCATGATTTTATCAATGGAGCCTTTAATTGCTCATTTCGTCTGTTATTATTTATATTATGTTTGTGTTACATTCGTGTACACTATATAACATTAAACATATTGTACTGAATTAATTCTTTTGGTACACTATATTTGAAATGTGCATGCTGTGTGCATTCAGAATCAGAGACAAAAAGTAGTTTTGGATTATGGCACTCATTTTCATTAATACATTTTCTACGATATCTGATCATTTTATGTTTGTGTGACAATAACAGATTTTGGGTGTTTCCTTGACAAACATAATTTTGACTAATTTGGACCTACATGTCTGATTACACCTTTTACTATGGTATACATGTGATTCTTCAATGCAATTTCAAAATCTGTCAACTAATTATGAAGTAAGAGTCCGGATAAAAAAACATTATTTTGACAACATTTGATCTCTAAAGTTGACCACACCGTCTGTGGTATCTAAATAACTCATACGCGCAACACTCCGTCTCATCAAGGTAAACAACTGTACAAAGATCGCATTATGAAGTTAAGGCCCGTACGAGTGGCACGCACAGACACACAAACACACAACCAAAACGACACGGCTATGTCTAACCCACCTCTAGATAGCATGATTGACATGGTTTGTGTTTATTTGATATATTATTGCAATAAACCGAGGCGCGAAATGAACACTGTGGATGCACACTTGTGTTCTTTTCATACAAGTTGGTAATATATTGCTAATTAAAATGGTTCCGCCTGCAAGCAAGGTCTTTTATTTTACACAACATGCTATACAATTCAACATCATTGCAATGCCTTTTCAAGCGTGTATCCGTAAAGTGATATTTACAGAGAAAACATGTTGAAGCAATAAACGTGTCATTAGATTGCAGGATCTGCTGGGAGTATAGGTATAAATGGAGTACATGTAAACAAAACACACGTTCGCATAAACGATATTTTATTGTAAGAATAACATGAACTAAATCGCCTCCTCCTATCGACAGTACCTGCTTTACTGTTAACGTGCCACAGTTTATAGGCGCCTGTTCCTTGTATTTTGGCTTAGATGTCAAAACTTTAAAGACTTAAAAATAATAAATATATTAACAAAAATGCTTATTCATTGAATAGTTTTAATTGTAGTTTCATAGCATTTGGACTTTTTGCCCTATGGAATCAGATAAGTTATGTTTGAGACAAGATAAAACTTCATACAACAGATTGTGAGATCTGAGAGAGATTTTCAGTTTTATTGCCTTTGCGATAAAAGAAGTATACTTAAACTAATGAAAGGGAAAGCCCTCAGGAAGCATAGCCTGCATGGAAAAATAGCCTCGGTTTTATTGAAGCTATTCATAAGTGGTAATGAAGAATGCCACACCACTGACGCCCCCTAGCGCATGAGGAAAACTTTATTCTCAAATGTAAACAACATACAATCCATGATCCCTGAGCACCAGAAACAATAAAACTACACAATGATAAAGTACGAAGCGACGTTTTAAGTCGCCACACAGGCACTTAACACCAGCGGTAGTAAGTTTATTTAACTGATGAAAGGAAAAAGCCCTCAGGAAGCATAGCCTGCATGGGAAAAAGCAGCCTCGGTTTTATTGAAGCTGTTCATCAGTGGTAATGAAGGATGCCACACCACTGACGCCTCTAGCGCATGAGCGGAACTCTATTCTCAAATGTAAACAACATACAGTACAATCCATGATCTCTGAAGACAGGGCCTCTATCGGTACTGTAAGTAGATTTTAAACAAACAATTTTTTTGTTTTTTTTCTAAAGCATTTCGAAAATTTGAAGACTTGGTTTGTTTATTGAAAGTTGTAAACATTTTCTATGAGGGCGTATCAAAACACACAACACATAACCACAGGCCATGTAATAGCCGTGGTACACTCTTATTATTATGTTCATTTATATAAAACAAAGTTCGTTAAGTTTCTTCATTAACACATTACATTGGTTTCGTTTTCTTGGTAACCCCTTGGATTTCGAAGTGAACGTTGATAATGCAGTGTCGTGTAGTGATCTTTTATCTTTGTTTGCATAATTATGATTATCAGTTAGAAAACACTCTTGCCAAATCAGTTTAGGCAATATATCGGTGCCAAGTGGTAAGTTTTTATGTCCCACATCCCCCGCCAATCGTTGCTATTAAGAAAATAGCAATAAAATAAATCTGCAGTATCATCGCGGAAAGTTCTTGTTATTTAGCTGACATGCTAATTTGTTTGATCCGGCACGCAAACATACATTAAATAAACGGAAAATACAAAGTTTCTGCAGATTTATTTTTAAAAGGATTGCTAAATAGTGCGCTTATCAAACGTCTTTATATCGCAAATCTTTCTTGAATATTCCGTAACATTTAGCTATTGCTCACAAGTTTTGATATTCACTGACATCGAAACATTTAAAATAATTGAGTAGCAGGTCAATGTATTCATTTCCTTCGACTTCAAACATATACCTTCATGGACAGACGTTTGTCTTCGTCGAATTAAAACATGTTTAATACTAGTACCATTATAATGGATATATGTAATGGATATTGTCGAAACACACTTTTTTAAGATTTTTATTCAAAAATCATTTCCAATATGACGTTAATTACTTCCTGCAAGTTACGACACGATAAAACAGATAACATGCTTCGTATTCAACACTCGAAGATGGCAGTCATGATATTATTCTTATCAGAAAACCACTTCTTAATCCACATATTCGTTTGTACGTTATGTTGTTAATAATTTCAATTCCAATACTTGAATGTATATCCAGTATTTGAGGCGAGCATGTTCATTTAATTGCAATGAATTACGGCATACGTCAGTTTATCTTACATTTGTAGTTGATGTATTACTACTAATAATTGGGATAATACAATATGCCAGAGTCTGAACAAAACCTGATCATGGTAAATTAAAGGCGTTAAAAGCTGTATCTTCTAGAAATGGTGTGCATGAGTTTACATCGTTTTGTTTGGTAAAAGAAAAGTTAAATAAGTGCAAAAGCGTACATGATAATTCTGTTTAATATATGTAAATCCGCGAAATGGCGAAATTTATATCCGCGTTGAAACCCGTTATGGACTTTAAATGGTCGATGTATAATTACTTCTATAACCGCAAGCATAATTAGTGTTTAATCGTAATGTCATAAAAATGCACACCACAGGGTATTTTTAATAACATTAGATTGTGGCATCCATTAGAACTGGACAATGGATTTGTGGGGATAATACAAACTACATGGGAAGAATATGTCATGTCTTATGAAGTGTCACAAAATATAATATGATCAATACAGATATGTCACCCGTATTTCAACCAACATTGTAGCTGTTACTAGACCAATTTTCATTAAACCCCTTATTTATGATCATTGAAAATCGATGTTGTGTCAGTAGCATAATATTTTAATACATACCAAGAACTTGCTGTTTTGATTAAGACCATAAAAATCCAAACCCGGTACAAACAGAATGAGGTTTAGATAAAGATCATAACAATAACAAAGCCTTTTTGGAAGTTAGTGTTATGTTGATGCAGAAGACTTTCGTTATTGATAATCTAAAATCGATTGTGTGTACTTACATATGTTATACTGCATTGTGTTAATTGTTACATAATATGTCGTATGATTTCAAAGTGTAATTAATTTTATGAAATGTTTGACTTTTCCTTATTCGTCTTAAAATTTCAAATTTAATATATACTGTGAAAATAAATACAACATGTTTATATACCTAATCTGTAAGTGTAGTAATATACATAGTGTAAATACAGAACTTTGCCAAGCTCGATTTCTCTGCCAATATGTATAAGGCAAAATATGCATGCGTGAGATGATTCCAAACTGATTGCCGTGAATTGCAGATTCACTGTAGAAGACGCAATAAATTACGTCTAGAATCAAAATAAGAGTGGTTTGAGACATTTACCAGCTAGTGTTGACGTGTCAACCATCTAATTACAATATATACAGACACTTAATATGTCAAACACATCTGCAGTGATCTATTTAACATTGCAGACTTACGACCCATCACTCAACGCCTATTTGCATGCCGACGTTACCTAATCTTAACAAAAATGTATCAATTAATTTAGGCAAAAAATAGTTCAGAAATCTTTATTCGAAATGTCTAAAATTTATACACAATGACATTTTGCAGATTGCCATACGACATTGTGCTTTATGGTTCATATTATTGCAAAATCACATGATTGTTAAATATTCATGTGAATGCAAATTCTACTGACAAGTAATGTCGGCAAACCCATGAATGTCGTTGCACCTTCTTGGTCTTAGAGCCATACTTAGAAATAACAATTCAGCACACCAGAACCAGGCTAATCGCTTTGTCTGGTATCATCACGGAGAAAGTTTGCCGTCCCCGTCGGGGCTGGAACCCCTCATATCCCGGATTCGAAGTTTTACCGACCAAGTAAAATATTTGACCTAAAACTCTTTTGTGAACTTACGTAGAATAAAGTCATTTTCTCGTTTGTCGCCGCCAAAATCACAACCGACTTTTTCATTATCAAACCACCCCAGCTCAACGTTGTCAGTTTGCTCAATTAATACTGAGTTCAAAATTGAGCGGCCACTTCCTCAAGAAAATCTCGTCTTCTAGCAAATACAGTCGGGCCTTATTCGATTACTAATTCTCCGCATTTGCAGAGATAAATATAAAAAACTGCATATTATTTAAGCACACTAAATGTCTTAAGAATACAATAAAAGCACTGAAGGGGAACTATGCAGAGCAGTAGACGTTAAACCGATTTACTACATGTAGGGCAGAGGAAGTGCCAACGCCAACACGGTGGCCAGGATAAAGATTTCCATCATAAACAACAACTTCTTCGATATTTGTCGTAGTCGAAGAATTATGAGTTAACACGAACAGTTTTGAAAATAAATAGTAGGCGCTAAATATACGATATATTAGGTAAGTAAATTAGAATCTGAAAGTGAAAAACATTATGGTCTTTCCCTTTCATCAGTTTATTATTACTTACTACAGCTGGTGTTTAGTGCCTGTGTGGCGGCTGTAAAAAGTCGCCCCGTACTACATCATTGTGTAGTCATATTTTTCTGGCCCTCAGGGATCATGGAGTGTACATGTATGTTGTTTACATTTGA
>Ga0224511_10003840_pt1 | contig 11058 bp, 13 predicted proteins | sample SF_May12_sed_USG_2_FD_169988 | JGI IMG/M metagenome (GOLD analysis project Ga0224511, IMG submission 169988) | Sediment microbial communities from San Francisco Bay, California, United States - SF_May12_sed_USGS_8_1 | ecosystem: Environmental > Aquatic > Marine > Sediment | place: USA...
ATCTGTGTAAGATTAATGTACATGTACTTAACCTAGCTTGTGTTATATTTTCTTCTTTTTTAATCCGACGCCGTTTGTCTTTTTTAAAGACATTTCTTGTTACTATTAAGACCTATTTTTAAGAGTTTTTCGCGAAATTTAAAATGTGTTATATATTTATAAACTTATTTTTTATTAATGCATTCAACATAAGAGCATTTGAAGAATATATAATTTATTTAAGCTTATAACAATAACTCTGAGCAAAACAGAATATTTTAAGGAAGCATAGCCTGCATGGGAAAAGTAGCAGCCTTGGCTTTATTATATATTCTCATCTATGGTAATAAAAGAAACACCATTGACGCCCCTAGCGCATACGCGTTTCTGTTTTAATGTAAACAAAATACAACCCACGATCCCAGAAGACTAGAAAAATATAACTAGACAATGATGCAGTTAAATGACAGAATGCACACATACATATTTAGGACTGTATCACATTTGTCTGACGAGAACGTTACCTGAACGATATGATTACTACAAGCCTTGTAGATGAAGATGCATTCTATAGAATTATGTCGACAAATAGTGAAAAAGACATATCAAATGTAGCTAGATTTATTCATGAAGCATATATAGTTAGAGATAACTATTGAAAAAGAATCTGAAGGAATATATCAACATTGTTGTCTATTTGAATTATATAACAAATGTTTGTTTTGCATTGTGTATATAAAACGATTGTAATTACAAAATAAATTACATTATTCATTACTTATCATTGTATGTATAATGATCTATTTAAACTTTTTTATAATTTGTCATATTATATATTTGATATTTTGTTGCATAAACACAACTGCAATGAGACATTATTTCACTCACATGCTTATGAGTTACATGATGTACTTTGGCTTGGAGGCCTTTGAATGCAATAAATATTGTTGTATAAACAGATTATTACAAACCGGTTGTCGATACGTCAATTGTTACATAATCATATATATATATATGCATGGGGAAAGAAGCAGCCTTGGCTTTATTGAATATGCTCATCTTTGGTAATAAAATAAACACCATTGACGCACCTAGCGCATACGCGTTTCTGTTTTAATGTTTAAAAAAATACAATCCACGATTCCAGAAGACGGGGAAAATATAACTACACAATGATGTAGTACGGGGCAGTTGCATGGCAGAATACACACATACATATTTAGAACTCTTTCACATTTGCCTGACTTTGGTATATACTGTATGTAACAATTGACGTGTCGACAACCGATTTGTCGGACCATCTTAAATGACGTTTGGTTCGGTAAAGGCGGGAAATTACATAACGTCCTAACGAACAACCTCATTTTGAGCCAATCAGAAGATTTGGTATCTTTTGACGTAACGTGTGTTTCCGCATTTATCGGATTATCAGACGTCATTTTAAGCGTTATGTGGATACGTTAATTTCTTTGTTCAACGAAGTATTGCTTCCAGCCAATCTCTCTCCACAGTGTCAACGACGCAAACAATGTCATCGACGCCAGATGTGACATCGACACAACCAGCACCAACTGACAGCAGCCTCTTGTGACGTCATTCAGTACCACGCCAACCAGCCAACCAGCGCAGCAGACGACAACCTTCGTCACCACCGCGGTACACGCGACAACCTTCCTGGTCACGGCAACAAGCCACCATTACCGAATCAACTGAGAAAAGCCTCAGGAAGCACAGCCTGCATGAAAAAAGCAGCCTCGAATTTATTAGAAGCTCTTCATCAGTGGTATTAAAAGATGCCACACCACTGACGCCTCCTAGCGCATGAGCGGAACTTTTTTTTCAAATCGAAACGAATACAATCCACGATCCGTGAGGACCATAAAAAACAAAACTACACAATGATGTCGAACGGGCAATCATTTTACAGACGCCACGACATAACAGATGACCGCTTCAAATTCGCTGTGGCGGTCATTTGGGCACTGCGAACCGCCCGCATCCGGGTTTCTTGTTCTGAATATAGGTGTAGAATGACTTGCAAACTTTGCAATAACTACTCGTCCAACATACTGGTTAATGTTGACCACTGTAGCTATGTTGAAAGGATATAGACAGGATTACATGATTGCACAAAATACCAATTTAAGAGAGGAATAAAGCAGAGGAAACTTACAATATCAGTATAGATGCACAAAAGAGACGCATTAGACGCACAGCTATTGCAAAAATGTTTTACATTGTATGGCATGTTTGGCTTGTTTAATGAGACGTTTTAAGAACTCTGGAGTTTTATATTTGAAGTAGCCACCAACGCCATGTCTGTTATACACAGCTGTCCTTTTAGATGCATCATTTGTCAGATTTTAACCCTGTATCTTGATGACCTAGCCCCTAGAGGACACGCACATAATTTTTGTTACGGATCAATACGGATACCGGGACAGAAAGCCGGACACGCTGTAACTGCTGCCGTTGCGCTCTACTGAAGGACTCTATAGCCACGTGAACATGTTCTTCTGAAATAGTCTATTCAAGTAAATATCAGTATACGAGCAAAGCCGATTGATACATTAAGACTAGGTCTGATCGATAATTAATCACAGTTGCTCAACTACTGTTTGTTTAGTACTCTAAGTGGGATACAAAACATCGTAAATTTATAGTGCTGCAAACCAACTGTTGCAAGTAAAAGACAAAGTTCGCTGGCTAGAAACTGTGCTAAACACAGATAATGTAGCTGTCATACGTACGTTTTCAGAGAAACTTGAGACGGACTTCAGTGCGACGATCGACGTCGACGATTATCAGGACTATCTGGACTATCGTCCCGCTATCTACAGGACGATTCCCATGGAAGTACACATGGCGGCGCATATTGAATACGTCTGTGAAACGCCCAAACAAACGTCAACGTGAAAGACTTCTTAATGAACAATGGGACACTGATACATATAAGCTCGGCATTTAAACTTTCGAACAGCGACAACACATGAACTGCTTTGAAAGAAACCCCCCAAAGTATTCCAAATATTGTTACAATGCTATTCGGATGCTTGGCTACTCGGTCTCGAAACAGTTTGTAAGGGACTGTAAACGATGTGGAAAACAGCTATGTATTTTAATATGCTCTCTGGTTTTGTAAAATATGTGCCGATCAGAGAAATGATATGTAAGATGTACGGTGCCATAGGTGGTGAATAATTATGTGAATGAATTCGTAGCCCCTTACTGACTCAGTGTAGGAAAGTTGCATTGTCGAGTATGCAAGTTGAAAACGGAGTGTTTGTAAATGCCGAATTGCTCACAATATAACACAAACGTATGCATTTAACCAATGGTTTTGTCAACACGTCTGTGTATGACGAACCAAAGTCTAATACACCTATGTATATGTTATTGCTATGTTAGTTTTAACTGAAACCGTTTTATGCTGATGTTTAATGTTCGCTTTGATCATGGCTATCGCTTTCGCCCTAACAGATAAAGATATGAATACATATAGCTGACGTTTTACTTACACAATAACCTTTCTAAAAATAGTTTCATTTTTAAACTTAAGTTTATCCGTTCTGTATCTGTACTTACCATCCTCTTTTTCGTATATTGTGTGTCTTTTGTACTTTTGACTATAATTTTCTTAATTGTTTGACTTCGTTTACGGAGGATGAAAAATAATAACGTCCACAGTACACGTACAACATGTACAGTAAAAAGTACACAATACAACGAAAGCGCGTTAAATCTGCGGTTTGGGTTTGTGTCAATATCTGGAGCATCAATTTGCAATTAGTCTTTTAGATTTTTTAAGTTTTCAAATTGTAGAAGTTAAATATTAATGTTTTGTTTTATCTGTAATAATCTATATTGACAATTTACGGAAGTGATTGCGTTGTGTATGTATTTATTCTATATCAAATCAAAGATAACTGCTACATGCATAAAACGACTTTATTGTGAATATGTTTGTATAAAATCTTTGACAAAATACATGAAACATAGCAATGATAGCAAAACAGTTTCTGCAAGGAGAGTTAACACGGAAAAACGTTGCAAATGTCGCTTTGAGTCGCCTCCCCTTGACAAGGTGCCCCGCCGTTGATTGGTGCAGGTGCGTCACATGACCGCGACCGAGAATAGAAGCCAATGTTGCATGACCGGTCACACGTACTCCACGAAGACCACTGACCCCAGTAACCGTCCACTGGACAATGACAAATTGTGAACGTGTGCAAACTACGTAAATTTAGTCAATGCATTAATTTATCTGAGAAACGAAAAGTCCTTGAATCAATGGTTAATTTCCACAACTATCATCATCGATTGCCATGGGTTATATTGGCAGGTGACAACCTGGCTTAGTAAATACAAAACAAAGCGTTCTTCCTTTTTGTTAAAAACCTTTTCACACGAACAATGGAAAACTTCAAAAATGGGAACAGAATAAAGCCGTGCGGAAGTATGCTTTACCAGGAGTAGGAGACACTGTCGTCGTAGAAGGTGTAGTCGTGGTAGATGTTGTCTGTGTAGTTGATGGTGTAGTAGTAGTTGATGTTGTTGTAGTTAAGGTTGTAGTTGTCTGTGTAGCTGCGGATGTCGTAGATGAGGTCGTTGTAGTTGGGACTGTAGTAGTTGATGATGTTTGCGTAGTCAAGGGTGTCTGCGTTGCAGTGGGTGCGGATGATGTTTTTAGATACTCGATCAAGTAGTGCGCCTCTCTCCCGTACTCATATGTGTTCTCATCTAAAAGCGTGTTTAGAGTGTTAACACACATACACATGTTTAATGTATCAAACACCTAATAATTGATCATACGTTATCTCCACAATGCATGATACGTACATATGTAATAAGAAGAGTATAGTCTGTTTAAGTAGGTTAGTCTTACATATTAGCCTAAGGTATCGGGCCATCGTTGTGTTGTGTAGGGCACGTCCAACATACCCTAACATATCAAGCCGTCACATCGTTGTGTGATGAAGTGTACAAGTTACTCACCGTAACATATCGGGCCGTTACATGGATGTGTGGAGTAAGTGACGTACATGTTTTGCCATCTAACTAACCTGGTCCTCTGAAACGATATAAACTTGTTACGATTGTTTTAATTGGTCAAAGTAGATATACCGACCAATAGTTTTAAACGTTTTATGTAAAACTGATGTAACAAAAAAGTTGCATGTGTAGGTGCATGTGGGGTTGCGTGTGTGTGCGTGCGAACGTGTGTGTGTATATTCAACAGGTCCTGCTTTTTCTGTTTGAGCAAACTTGTGAGATTATGCCGTAACAACATAGAGCGTTATAGTACACGTTTACGTCTACCGTACTGATCTACAGCACTAAAGAACATGTTAACGACTACCGTACCGGTCTTAAGTGCTCTAGAACCCATTAAGTCTACCGTACTGATCTACAACAGTAAAGAACATGTTAACGACTATCGTACCGGTCTTAAGTGCTCTAGAACCCATTAAGTCTACCGTACTGATCTACAGCACTAAAGAACATGTTAACGACTACCGTACCGGTCTTGAGTGCTCTAGAACCCATTAAGTCTACCGTACTGATCTACAGCACTAAAGAACATGTTAACGACTACCGTACCGGTCTTGAGTGCTCTAGAACCCATAAAGTCTACCGTACTGATCTACAGCACTAAAGAATATGTTAACGACTACCGTACCGGTCTTAAGTGCTCTAGAACCCATTAAGTCTACCGCACTGATCTACAGCACTAAAGAACATGTTAACGACTACCGTACCGGTCTTAAGTGCTCTAGAACCCATTAAGTCTACCGTACTGATCTACAGCACTAAAGAACATGTTAACGACTACCGTACCGATCTTAAGTGCTCTAGAACCCATTAAGTCTACCGTACTGATCTACAGCACTAAAGAACATGTTAACGACTACCGTACCGATCTTAAGTGCTCTAGAACTCATTAAGTCTAACGTACTGATCTACTGCGCTATAGCATCTGTTAACGTTTACCAAACTGATCTTCAACGCTATAAAACACCTTAACGGCTACCGCACTGATATATAGCGTTATCAAACACAGTTCTGATCTACAGCGCTATAGAACACGTTTACTTCTAATGGACTGATTTACAACGATATATAAAACACGTTAACCACTACCGTTCTGATTTACAGCGCTATATAACACAGTAACTAATATCGTACGAATCTATAGCGATATAGAACACGTTTTAAAAACCGTTATGATCTACAACGCTATTTAACACTAACGTTAACGACTACCTTACTTATCTACAGAACTATAGAATACATGAACGACAACCTTACTGACCTACATCGTTTGAGAACACATAAACGACTACCTAACTGATCTACAACATTATAGAACTCGTGAACTGCTTCCGGACTGATATATAGCGCTTTCGAACACGTTAACGGCTACCTAACTTATCTACAGAACTATAGAATACATGAACGACAACCTTACTGACCTACATCGCTTGACAACACATAAACGACTAGCTTGCTGATCGACAGCCTTATAGAACTCGTTTCACTGCTTCCGGACTTATCTATAGCGCTTTCGAACACGTTTACGGCTACCTAACTTATCTACAGAACTATATAATACATGAACGACAACCTTACTGACTTACAGCGCTTGAGAACACGTTAACGACTACCTTACTGATCTGTAGCATTATACAACACATTAACAAAATGGTTAACAAACCTTACTGATCTAAAGAGATCTATAACAACTTAACGACTACTGTAATGATCTACAGCGCTTTAGAGCACGTTTACGACTATTGTACTGATCTACAGCGCAATAGAGCACGTTTACGACTATTGTACTGATCTCAAGCGCTAAAGAACACGTTAACGACGACCGAACCGATCTCTAGCGCTATAGAACGCCTTTACGACTGCTGTACTAATCTACTACGCCATGGAACACTTTAAGGGTGAACGTACTGATTTACTGCGCCATGGAGCACTTTAAAGGTGAACGTACTGATTTACAGTTGTGCTGATCGTTGCAGCAGCCGTGAAACTCCCATCTCGGTGCACTAGCGGGCGTGCTGGACTGAGCGTAGATGCACATCTGAAAGATCACAATTTCTAAATTTTGTTAGTTCAGTTCCAAATATTCTGGTCTACAGAAAAGACGTGACCTCACGAAAACCTTATTAGCGAACGTTTTTCGCAGCTCCTTGTGTTTCTGAATATATCACAAAAAGTAGTTTGCATCTATGTACGTTGATTAGTATGTTAAGGCATAATTTTATGACCCAATAAAAAAGAAAAAAATGGCGGTTAACAAAGTCAGTTTTATGTTTACCTTGCTCACAAAATATTTCAGAAAACAAATAACCGTTTACATTTAATTTAAATATTTTACCAGCTTTTATGATAGTAGGGTTGCCTGCGATTCAATTAAATCGTTGAATGCGTAAAATATGTCACCAAATTCTATAATTATACGATATGCAACTATTCTTACGTCATAATATTTGCGTCATCGTGATGTTTACTTTCCTTGAAATCTTGGTAAGGATTCAGTTGTGATACCAAAAAGGTTTAAGTTTTATTGTATAACTTAAGAATTAAACATTTTTTCTCGCAGAGTAGGCATATCCACAGCAACCAGAATTGATATTTTAAAAAGATTTAACTTTAGTAAACGTGTTAAAAACAAGAATACAAATGGTACGCCATGGAGGTTGACAGAAATACAAAATGACTCATTTGGTTAGTGAAGGAAAATCGACAAATGAATTTGAATGAAATAGTGTTACACCTTTAATAATTATAAAGAAGTTTGCAACAACTACAGAACTTCCGCCATGTTTTTTCTTTATTATCAGTGTTTATAGACATTTAAACGTTTACACGCAGCCATTCGATACAAACATAATTCTGTATCTTAAATATTGTGTTAACACTTTAAACCTATCCCCTTATGTAACAACACCAAACAGTTTCCATGGACAGTTCCGCAACTGTCAATCTTCATTATTTATAACAGTACATGGTCAATTTTATTCCGGCAGATTAGGACTATATTGTCAGGTGACAATCTGAGAAAATACAAAAGAAAGCATAATTCCTGTATGTGATAAACCTTATCACAAGATCAAAGAAAATATAACACATTTGGAGGAGCTTGAAAATTTGTGGAACTACGCATTGGCCATCAAACCATCGGTGATAGCACAGACTAAACAGTTCCGCCGTAAAAAAAAACATTTGTACAGTGTAGTGTATTTAAGGATTTTCTACTTTTTCCCATAGAACTTGACAGGTTTACATAAAAAAGTGTGTGTCAAAACATTGTAGAAATTAATAAAATAGCACTTGTGGTATTTAAGTTAATATCATGTAAGGCGCTCTGGCGCAAGAAATGACGTCAAATGCGTCAAAAGTACTTGACTCGTATATTCAAAACTTATCGAAAAAGTACATTGGCCGACTTACCGACCCCGACCTGCAGACGTCAATTGCGTGACACCCACTGATCTTGGTGGCCGAATAACTGCATCCGATACACAGCTGGTATCCGGCGTCATATATGTTCTTCAGCAAATCTGCGGGGAACCAAATGGTATTTATGATTTTGTTTACGTGTTTAAAAACAGTACATAGTTGGTACCCGGCGTTAAACATACTATTCAGCATATCTGCCGGGTACAGAATGCTTTTTTTAGATTTTGTTAAACGCATTTTATTGGTGATTTTAGCTATTTGATAATATGTAGCAACACCTATTGAACAGCAGTTCTTAAGAAGATTACGGGTAACCTTCTAATCAGCACCTCTTAAAGTCTCGTGACTGAGCGGCTTACACGTTGTCTTAAGGTCTACAATTCTTAACTGGCATTGCAAAATGAAAAATTATAAGTTTGCAATATAATTTAGTTACACAAGCAAAATTTATATATAGTATATGTAATAGAAACTTTTTTAACCATGGTGTTTTTACAACACTGTTACACTTATGATACCTTTGATAATGAAAATGTAATTTAAAAAGGAAATAATTTCAATCTTTTTATCTCCCCTTCATATAATTAGAGTGTAAATTGTTCAATCTTGTTTAATAACTAAAATAATCAAAAAATGTAAAAAAAAAACTTTGAAAATGTTATCATCTAAAATGTTACGTGGTTTGTAATGCTTCTGTATTGCTGCTTATGTGTTTTTGAATTATGAACTGTAGACCTTAAGACGTAGGGTGAGTTTTAGTTTGTACCAAACAACGGCTTGTTTTTAGTTTTTAAAGGAAAGATTAAATAATCAACATGCTTAAGTGTAATTTCAACCGCGAAAAGGAGAAAACCCTCAGGAAGCATAATCTAGATGCTAAAATAGCAGCTTCGGTTTTATGAAAGCTGTTCATCAGTGTTAATGATAGGTGCAGAAATTTAGAAAATATTGCGAAACCTTTAGGCTAGGTAAAGTGAAAACAAGAAATGAAATAACACCTTTTACATGTTAGAATAAAATGAGTTCACCAGATGTCAGAGGGGGTAATGGTAAGAAATATTTACTGATCATCAATAATAACAATTTTAATTTATGTAGGTATTACAATATAAATTGAAGAGATGTTTAAAGACAACAATGTTGTAAACAATGTCGACAAGACAAGTTTAAGGGCACCATGACAAAATAGCCCGTACACAGAAAAGCTACTTGCGTTTTTTAGTGTCGGCAAGATTAAGCAAGTCTGAAACAAATATATATATAACGGTGGGTTTACATGTATAAATAAACATATATTACTACCTGTTTGTGTACGTTCTGATGTGTGTTTTCAAATTAACATTACATGCCCAGGAACCGGAACTACAAGCCGTTAGTTATTACCACAATATAGCACGCGTACTCTAAAATTCGACTTAGTTTTATCTCAAATATATATTGTTTTTAATAACAAAAAAGTCATTATATCAAATGTAAATCGCTATAGCGTTATTCATATTTGCTATTTTGTATTCCATGTACAATACTCTTTTATTCTGAATAAACTATATACATGTATATATAATTTATTTCTTAAAGATGTCGAACAGTTTTGTGAACTGATGGACTTACCGAATCGACCCAAACTGGATACTTCTGCTGATGCTGCAAAACAAGGTAATATAAAAAAATTAAATAAAAGAAAATTTCATCACTCTGGTACTTAAATTATTAACACCGTCTGAGTTATTATGAACCTAGCAATATTTGGGGAATTGTTTGTTCTAGAATAATGATCACTGTGCATTATATTCTAAAATGGTTTGCTACAAAAAAGTTTCAGTAAAGATAGGTTATACATTTGTTTATCTTAGCATTCTTCTGCCCAAAAACTGTATTTTTGATGAGATGATAATACCTTTTTAGTTTAATTTAAACTTATTTACTTATGGTCGATTGCAAAATAAGTTATTTCAACTTGTACTAATCACTCTCGACGGCTTATCCCGGATGGATTCCATCTCATATGTTTAACGAGGTTTGAGAGGAGAGAGAACACAGACTTATCCTTATTTTGCTGAGCGCTAAGCAAGAACGCAACTGATTCCATTTTATAATATATTTGGTATGATGCGGTCGGGGACCGAATCCAACCCACTACCTCCCGCTCACCGGTCAAACGCTCTACCAGTAAGCTGCAGTTTGATGCTTTACTCAACGATGTCCTGACTATTTCTACCTATCGACTCTCGTTTATCAGGGATGTTCTAGGAAACAGGTAAAAAGGCTAAACTATACATTTTGGCGCAGATGTTTAGGTTCGCTTTCATCCGGTGGTTACATTGAACTCTGAACAATAACAGACATTGCTACCGAAGCTCAATATATTATATAAATTCGTTATTTCAAAATTTCTACATGTAACAGGCTCAGTAATTAAATTAACCTTTACAGTGGTGAATGTTAACTGTAAAAATGGCTATGGTACAAACAATAGACCGTTAGTATGAATCAAATAATAACAGTATGTAAAGTTAATGATATGACAAAATTTATTTCGTTATAAAAATGACAATGCGTAATGCAAAACAGTTATAAGGAATAGCCATTTTGTTCCTGTAACAAATT
>Ga0224511_10003841_pt1 | contig 11058 bp, 5 predicted proteins | sample SF_May12_sed_USG_2_FD_169988 | JGI IMG/M metagenome (GOLD analysis project Ga0224511, IMG submission 169988) | Sediment microbial communities from San Francisco Bay, California, United States - SF_May12_sed_USGS_8_1 | ecosystem: Environmental > Aquatic > Marine > Sediment | place: USA...
CAGTGGGGAATGAATTTAGCTCACTGCCTGTCCTCTCCATGGCCTGGGTTCAATTCCCGCCATGGCAGAGTATTTCATGGGATTGCCCTCTGGCTGGTCAAACTCTGCCAACTGGTCCTGAGCCAGTGTGGCAGAACATTTGCTCATCTCCCCTCAATTAATGGGCCCACATGGCCTGTGGCCATCAAGGAGGAAGGCCTACGTCTATCCACAGACAGACAATGGCTGAAAACAAGCTTTATAACTTGAACAACCATTACTATTGATTGGCTGGTTCAAAATATGTTGTATCACAATACTCCTGTCGTTCGGTACAATTGATCATAGAATTTCACCTTAAACTAGTTGTACTTTAATTTACCATGTGTATACCTTTTGCTTACTACATCTAGACTTTGAGTGTCATTTTTATTGCCAAGGTGGTTGGACTAAGAGGTTTGTCATGGCAAAAGATGAAAAGCTGTAGCAAATGATGAAGCCTTTAAGCCATTAATAACAATAATCTCAATTATGGCCACTCTAACATTTTATAGATCAACACTAGGAAATTCGCAGTAGCGCATTCCGTTACATTGTGAGCATATCTTGGTGTGCACTTGTCTTGCTAGGTTGATGCACTGGTGTGATTTGTTGATCCTGCAATGAATATATGCGGCCAATAAATCGGTTTTATACTGTGCCAACTCTTGATTAGAACAGATTCTGTTCAACATTTCTTTCAGCCATTTCCGGGATTAAATCGCTTTTAAAGTTCACAATGAATCTGTTAGCAAACTAAGCTTACACTAAATGGTTATTGACCATACACTGAATATATCTAAGCGTTTAACTCCAATAGTCTAGCCTATCTAAACACGATTTGCTCGAGAGTTGATAAATCGCACCAATAGCGTCAAGTAGATGGCAACAATACAATCGGTAAAGGTGTTTCGTCTACTCTTACCCTCAAAGTTTCTGCAAATACACTAAACATTAACTTTGTGATGGCTTATTGTACCATGGAAAAGTATATCACAACAAAACAGAAAAAAATTGACTGGTTTGATCTCGCAAGGCATTGCTCTTCGTGGTAATTCTTATGTAAGCCCAGGTAACTGTAACAAAGATCCTCTGTACATACACCAACTGACATATTAGCAATATCACCAGAAATAGTTCAATGCATGGCCTTGCAATCGTGAAAACCTGTGTTCAAATTCCGGTCATGGCAGGCCCCCGTTGTGAGCTTGAGCTACTCAGAATAAAAAGAACAACCCTCGACCCACTCGTGATGCTCCATGCTAAGCCATAACTGGTGAAAACACATCAACAGTATCTAACCTGGCAGCCTCGCAAAGATTTTATTCCCCAACCATACTAATACTGTTAGAGAGTATGGGAAAAAGTGCAAGTCAATAGTCACTTACTAGTCACTGCTACTCAAAGTACGAGCGAAACAATGAAACTCGGTGCCAATCCTATGTCAACTAGCTGCGTCTTTATGGAACTTCAAAGCATTTATTTTTATGATACAGTTCATAGAGACAGGCAGTGTAATTAATAATATATCTCTATGATACTCATTAGATTGTCTGAACACTGATTGCTACATGTATGTAAATAAAAGCACACTACTCTCTGTGTCAAGGCAGATGTACGGGTGCTGATACGACAGTGCACGAACGCTGTACACTAGTAAGTGATTCTATACCTACTTATCCAGGTAAATATTCTGTGGAAGCGCTCATTAGAAAAATAGTAGAACAAGCTACACTAAACAGTGGTCATTTTTTTAAAAACTAAAACCAAAAAAGAACAACAGTCACATGTACAAATACACATATTATTTGTTTTCATTTAGAGCCTTTTCACATAGAGGCTCTATAACTGATTGAAGAAGAAAGACTATGACTGGAAGATAAACATGACTCCACAGTTACGGCATTATACAGTCCTAATGCACAGTACAAAATATCAATAAAAAGAGAAATGATTGATAGTGAGTGTTCAGTCATATCCTCAGCTGATTTTTGGCGGTGGGCTGTCAATATTAGATGACGGTTTCTATCTTATCCAAGATCTCTGGACTGAACTCCTTTGTAATTTCGACCTTTTGCTACAAGAAGGATAATGCATGTTTAGCGAGTCGTCGGGTGGAAGTGATAGCTTAGTGGATAGCGTTCTGGACCATGAGCCCGGAGTACCTGCTTCGGTTTCCAGTTTGGGCAAAAACTTTGTCATTCGCAACACCCCCCTCGGTTTCCAATCCTGACTTTTCAACAAAGGCGCCCATCTCCTCTCCCGGTGTGTGTGATCAGCCAGAGAAAAATCCCTTGAAATACTCCGCCACAGCCCAGATTCGACCCTGACCACGGAGAGAACAGACAGTGAGATATATTCATTCTCCTACTAAGCTATCATGACTGACTAGATGCATGAACAAGCACCAGTAAATCTTGCTCGCTTGCCGTTCTTGCAAATCTTATGCGATAAATATATAGGGTAAGCAGACCTCTTCACAGAGCTTATTGAGCTGTTCGATCTCCTTTTGCTGATTGCCTTTTAGCTGATCTAGTTGCCGTCTGTGTCTGAGCTGAAGTTGTTGTCTTTCATCCCCGAATCTTTTTGCATTGTTCTCTGTGATCTGGGAAAAAAAGACATAACTGCTGAAAACGAAACTATTAACAAGCTGTTTTTCTTCCTTTTTCCTTGTATGATCTCTTCAGTGCTTTGGTGAAGTCGCCATGTTAGATATTTGGTCTTTTACCAGTTATGACATTGCTTGGGATGCTATGAGGGAGCGGAATAGTACAAATGCTACAGCTACAGATCAAGCAGGGAAATAGGTAGGAAGCTCACGCTCAGAGTTTTACCCCAGCGTGATCAGAACTCGCTATCCAGCGACCTTGACCCCGGCGCTTCAGATGCAAGGCTGTTTCAATATATGCTAATTTTAATGAATATACTGTAACTAAATCTAGTCATTTCATCTTTACAGTTCATAATGAGATTCTATCTAATAGTGAGTCCCGGGGGGTCATTGAGAGTATTCACTAAACTACATAAACCAAGCACTGATATGAATGCATGCTTATGACACATACGCCGTGGTGCAGCTGGATATTCATCACAATCAATGTCGCAATGGCAAAATTAAATAGAATTTCACGTGGTAGAACTTTTGTGTTGCAGCAGGTCACAGTACTTTGAGATGAAAAGCACTGTTTGATTGCCATTTTAAATGGTGAAGCTATCCTTCTAACGCGAGCCAACACACCTAGGGAGGTAACGCTCATGCATAGATTTTTGCAAGTCATTTGTTGTTCCCATCTCACGAACTAAGCGAATGCAATCTTTCTCTAGCTTTCCTATCCAATAAAGATTAATATTTTCACATAATAGACACTGGTCTGATTGACACCTGTTCGGCTAATATTTCTGGCATGGACAGAACTGACTATTACCTCTTTCATCCGTCGATCGGCTTCGGCTTTGCTCTTAATTGATTTATCTGAGCTAAACTGCTTCCGAGTATTCAGTGATGACTTGGTCTGTGTGGCAGTGAGCTCTTTTCTTTCCCTGTGAAAACACTTTTGAGTTTGCCAGCTTTTTACGAGACAAAATTTTAGCATGTGGATGACTATGGCGACATAATGAGCAATCGCAGACTTGAGGCCACCCAGTTAGACTTGTCACCCCTTCGAAGGAAACGTAATGTAGTTAGTTTCTGAGTAGGGGCCTAGTTCTACAGGGGTGCCAAAACCAGCCCATGCTAAGCCTTTCGCAAGACGTACCTGGCCACAGCGGCGCGTGCCCCAATGTCCGATGTGCGGAGTGGCTGGGAGAACGGATTACGCCACACCTGGGGCTGCACACGAGCGAGTAGATCCCGCGCATCGCGGCGTTAAGCTGGTAGGCCGTTAGTGCCTGCTTGCTCGAAGTAGGTCCAACACCGGTGTGAGCCAGTCAGCGGTTGTTGTGAAGTTCGCGTAAAAAATTCTTCGCGAGCGCTGAATTTGTAAATTCAGCCAGCGGCCTTCTCCGCAAGAGGTCGTTGATAGCTGTAGGAACGCAGCACCGTTGCTACTGACAGCCGGTGGTAACAACAGTTTGAGGTAGAGGTCAAGGACAAGAACCAATTGGCCAAACCCCGCGGGCTCAAGCTAAAGCCCGCGCGTGCGCCGTCGGGCATTTCCGACTGTTAGTTTTCATAGCGCTTGGCTGGCCCCCGTAGTTTCCTTCGAAAAGGTGCTCTCTTGCCATACACTGCCGATGGTGCCCACTGTTTGTTGAGGGGGTAGTTGCTTGCGATAGGCGATGCTGGCATGGCTGGTCATAATTATGATGATGAGGTATTCTGCTGAACGCGGGTTTCTCATGACCTGTCATTGGCATGGTGGCATGGAATGGTACTAAGATGATTTTATTTTACAGGACCAAATACAGGTCATTCCGCCCGTTATTCAAAAGCTAGAAAGGGTGAAATGATGGTTTATTGGATACAAGCGGAGCTTAGAATCAGAGTTATCTGGTTCCGTTTCCAGTTCGCTCAATATTTGTTGTTTGATAAATGGAGTTCACCCATAAAATAGCCTTCTCTAAAAGATAAACCACAGATCATCCCCTGCACAAATAGTAGGATTAGGGATGCTTTTCTCAAAGGTTGTCTCCACCGTTATAGTAAAATCCCAGGTTATACACTCGTTTTTCTCCCGTTGCGATTTGGCATGGAGCACCACATACGGGGTCAGTATCAACGCTATCCCTCATCGTGAGGCTTGTTTTGTGTTTCGAGCTAAGATCAAACTGAAAATGTTCATACTCTCAACAGAAGCCCACTATGACTGGGATTCGAATCCAAGTTCATGCGATTGCAAACTCGGCGCTCTATTGCTGAACTAGCTCCGAATCCTAGAAGCAGTGATGGCATCAGAGTAAACCGAATCTTTATTTGCAGGGCTCTCACCTCTCCTGTTTCATTGTGAGGTCTTTACACCTAGTCTCATGAATGGCGCCGAGAAGCTGTAGCAGCACGGCTGTCTGTTTATCAAGGTGGCTGCGACGCAGCCGAATTTCCTCAGCTGCGTGACGCTGCTGTATTGCCTTCCACATAGGCGAGGCCTCTAACTCAGCAGAAGGCATTGCAAGAGACTGCACTTCTGATTCGGAATGAGATTTTGGCATTCTACAACAGAATACGTCTATCGTTAAACATGGCAACAATGTTGTTAAGACGGTGATATACCCCCTGATAGAAAGGACCATAGACATAACATATGAAGTATCAGTTATTAATGGCCATGGTGACTGGTTATGCGCATATGGATTTGAATCCATGTTTGATATTTATATGCAGTAATTATACCCATATGTAGTACTAATACCTATATATAGGTTTCATACCCATATGTAGTATTTATAGCAATTTGTAGTATTCATACCCATATGTAGTATTCATAGCAATTTGTAGTATTCATACCCATATGTAGTATTCATAGCAATTTGTAGTATTCATACCCATATGCAGTAATCATACCCCTAACTATTATCCATACCCATATTCAGTATTCATACTCATATGTTGTATTTATACCCATATGAAGCAAGCAGAAACTCAAACTTAAATTTGGAAGCGAGATTCGAGTGAGGGCTAATTCGGACCGGAAATATTGAGATAAGATGCATTTAGCTTCACTCAAGAAACCACACAGTGAGGGGAAACAATGAACTGGTGCAGAAGAAGGCTAAATGGGGTGGTCAACGGGAAGGACTGGTATGAGGCTGTAGTGCAACAGGTCTCACTGTTATAAAATCATCATCGGCTGACTCTGCAAGAGGCGGTGTTCGCGTATATTCGTGTTGTACGCACATGAAGACATATTGGGTAATATCAATGTCTCACACGGGGTTGCTATTATTCAAAGTGAGTCAACAACAGTCACAATCAGAGTTGCTCGGTTAGTAGATAGAGTAATAGAGCAAAGAGAAACTGCTGTTATTTTCTAATCAGGCAGCCAATCATTGTAGACATCAAACTGATAGTGAAAGAGAAAGCAAAGAGAGGAGCAGAGTTGTCTTCTCAAAAGAGTTATTTAAAGTCACATACCCGGGGCAATGCTCTGGATGATTGGATACTTTACAAGTTTACTTAGCATAACCCAAAGGAGACAGATGTGGCTAGGGAGTTAGGAATTCTTTAGTTTACTGGATATAATTACAAAAATGGCACAGATTTTGTCCCTGGAAAATTTGATGAATAGACGGACTGGCCCAGATGCTTCACTCATGGGTCCCCATGATTACATACTTATATAGGGAATGCAGGTCTCAAGCAAACGGACCAAAGCGCAGTGCCGAGAAGACAACTCCTCCAATGCACACATTGGAAAGGAAAAAAATGGTTGGCAATTGTTGCGAATATGTATGTCAAACCGAGATGGATTAACTACACACACTTCTCAGTAAGTGAGTAACATTTGCCTTCCATTTTTGGATATATTTTTTTATAGGATGTTAGGGCAAGCACCAATATCCAGCATGACACGATGATACATACTTGTCCATATCACAAGGCACAGACCGATGGCATAGCAGCAAACCAGCAGTGCTCCTGTATAAAACAACATTCTACCTAGCAGAGAGACAGAGACATGGACAATCTAACTTGTGTTGCAAGTGGATTAAGTTGTGGCAAGATTTTATTATGAGATTACAAGATGCCTGCAGAGAACTTTTTTCACGCCTTTTACAATAATGCTCCGACTGTTGGCAAAACTTGAGACTGACATGCTGTGCTACTAGATATACAAAAAAATGGTAACTATGCAGTCAACCGCAATAAAAATGCTCAGAATCGGGGAAAATAATTCGGGCATTAGGTGTTCGGGTATTAGGTGTTCGGGCATTAGGTGTTCGGTAAGGGCAGTTGATAACGTAAGCCAAACTAACGAGCTAGTGGTTTGAACTTAAATTCAACCCAAGGGAGTTTCATGTCGCAGTTAACAATTTTTAGGTCCTCACACATCCTATCACTTGGAACCAAGGTCACATTGTAGAGGAATACTATTTGGTTACCCAGAAGAATATTATACAGCTTTCTATGGGCATACAAGCTGACTCGCTTTCCGTACACAGAAAGACATGAAAATCTCATTGAATTAATTTTTTGATGAAAAATACTATATTATGGGGGAATGTTTGAATGGAATTACCTACCCTTTTTTCTTTATTGACTTGACCGGGTTTCCGCTATCATTTACTGCAGCGGCTTTCTGAGTCAACAGAGCCTCTTTGCAATGTTTCTTCTTTAGCGTTCCAAGCTCCTTGGCATGCTGTTTGCATATTTTAGCCATACTACGGGAGGTTCGCAGTTGGTCAATATTGACTGGTTCATATTCCAACAGGTTATCTGCGGGTTATAAAGTCAATCATGATAGCTTAGTGAGAGGATGAATGTATCGCACTGTCTGTCCTCTCCATGGTCCAGGATCAATCCCCGGCAATGGTAGAGTATTTCAAGGAATTTTTCCCTGGCTGATCACACTCTGCCAACCTGTCCTGAACCAGCGTGGCAAAAATGGCTCAATCTTCGCCACTTGGAGTGCAGGACTGCAAACCAACACAACTTGGTGCCAGTCCCAAGTCTGGATAAAAAAGAGGGGGTCGATGGCAGGAAGGGCATCCGGTCTGGTTGTAAAAACAATGCTAAACCCATTTATGATGCGACCTAACCACACCAGTGACCCTTGACCTCACGCAGGGAGGCAGCTAGCCGAAGAAGAAATCTTGTGTTACAAACATCAGGTGGAGTGATTATGGTGACTGTGGTTAGTGTGATTTTTGGTTCGGCTAATAACGGTCCTTCATGAAACCAATGCAAACCATGAAAGCGATGACGGTACTTTTAAATTGACATGTGGGGACAACTTCATCAACAGTCACAATCGAGTTCGTAAATCGGTAGGGGTAACAACTACAACTGTAAGTCTGAAATGTGTAATACCACAGTTTTCATATAATTGTGACTAACAATAACCCTACCTACCTTAATTCTACACAAGTGGATAAAGCCACTGAATGTCCGGCGTCAGTCGTTATTCCGACTATAGCAATAAAGTTGCAAACTGGGCAGGGTCGGCAGAGTAGAAGTACCTGACTATGACCTGAGGCAGCTTCACTCTCCCAGTGCACCCACTATAGCCGCTATCATGCAGTATATATGTACATTGGTATCACCTACCTTTTCTAGCCTGGCCTTTAGTAGAGGGTTGACTGGCTAATGGATACATGCTGACTGAGTTGGTTCCATGCAGCTTGTTATGACTGGATTTCTCTACTACTGATCTCTTAGAGCTGATTTCTGGTACATCTCCAATATCACTCTCATCTACATGTAATATGCGGGTAGTTAGCGGAGGCAGTAGGATCATAGAATTATCTTTTAGGGGAGGATAACTGTATGAGTGGGACAGCTCAGTGGTAAAGTGTTTGGCTCAAGATCGATGTAGGTATAGAGCTATCCACCCCTCTTTAGGAGGCTACCTCTGTGGATGTAGGTTTTATCCAGGTGTTATTGATTTTAGGCAATTGTTGGCACAAGTTGTTGTGACGACAACTCCTGATGTGACTAGGGTGACCAGGCTTTTTGATTTGCGTTGGGTGCGGCAGTTGTTATTATATGTAGTAATCAAACCAAATGTCTGGTATTTGGCTGCTTTACTGTCCTCTATGCCCCTTCCCACGTCATGACTGTCCTAACATAAGAGTATGATCTCTATATGCCTTATTTTATTTATACGTTCGTCTGCAACCGCAGCCATTTGAATATGAAATTCTGTGAAATCTGCGTATATTGTATATTGTATATTGTATATTGTATATTGTATATAGTATATAGTATATTGTATATTGTATATTGTATATTGTATATTGTATATTGTATATTGTATATTGTATATTGTATATTGTATATTGTATATTGTATATTGTGTTATACATTGAGAAACTCGGAACAAGTGATGTCGACCCTTTGAGGATTTAGTGTTAAGTATTTGGATTGATCACAGCAAAACAGGTGGTACTTTTTGAATGCCCCTGGTATTCTTCTGGGTTCATTTCTTGTTAGGATAGGATAGCATCAGGCAAAGCCTGATTTACAGACGGAGATTACACTTACCTATGCCCATACTTCTCATCTGTTGAGCTCGTTTCTCGGCCATGGACTGAAACTTGCGAGGATCGCTCAACGCATCCACAAATCTATCCAATCCATCGGGAATATATGTCTTGAGAACAATCTTAGTGAACACAGTTGGCAAGGACAGGGGAAAGTTGCCTTCTGTCCGTAATGAGATATGACGGTAGCCTAGAAACAGAAAATAAGGAGTGAGTCAAGCTGTACCAGCACAAAAAGCACCATTACAATACTCCAGATGATAGGCATTTCCGGACAAGCTAACATTCGTTGGGCGTTGCCCTGCTGCTAATCAAACGCACCGGCAATGCGCCGTACTGCCCGAACATACAAATTGGAGTTTTCTGCTCGACCCGACAAGTCACCCGGAAGCTTTAGAATGACCGACTCAGGGCTAATTGTGCGATAACGAGAAAAATAGTCGAATCGCTGTCATGGTTGTTCGGACAGACTAATGCGTTAGATTCTCTTTTTGATTAAGCTGCCAACGCGAATTTGGAAGTTCGTATAAGTCTCTGTGTAACAGATACAGACTACAACACAAATGATACAAGACCATTTCAATAAGATGATTGACCTATGACAGTTTGCAGCGCTTACCAGCTTGTAGCCCGTCTAGTGGAAGAATTCTTTGGCCAATCAGCCGGCCGGATTCTTCATACACTCCTATCCGGAGCACCGCGAGATCGGGAAGGACAATCTTCCGGAACACAAATGGCTCAGAATTATACACTGGATTCAAGCCATTATTGGGTATAACCTAAAAAAGCAGGTCATTCTCATTACGAGCTGGCTGGCTTGTCAATTTGCCGTTATTGAAGAAGTTAATTTTATTGATAGGGATTCCATTATCGAGCCAAGAACAACATGTCACTTGGGTCTTTCTTCACCTCATAAAAATAGAAATTTTCATGTGTCTTCGGTCGTGCAAGTATTCATTGAATTGCATAACAAAATCAGTTTTTAATAACACTTTTTTATGTGCTGATTAGTGATTTGCGATCAGATCACCCGCCGCAGTGCCTCCAGTGCCATAAGAGCTTCGTGAAACCAATGAATTCAGAAGCCTACGCTGTCAACAACTATGCTCTGTATGAGGTTAATTCATTGATACAAATACATGAAACATCAATCGGTCCACGGTAAAAAGCTGACCGCGCGGATAATCACACCGAACGACTACCATTAATAGGAATATATGAATCAGCAATCAGTCCGCAGTACAAGGCTGACACCATGAACAGTCTCATTGAGTTTTGAGATCATCAGATGCAAATTTCATGAGAAAGGTAGACAACTCCAAAAGTTGAATGTATGCTAAGGCGGAGTTGTTAAATCTTTGATCAATTCGAGATATAATTGTAGCAACTCCTACGAAGTTTACACCTTTTTATGTCGTATGAAGTGAAACCAGTTTGCTTTACCTTGAGACTAGTGATTACCTACCCATGTTTTCATATCAATGGATTAAGCAAGGTCAAAGGATCTAAACATTTTGATTCTGAGATGGAGTCACGGGTTCACACCGTTGAACAGTGGTAACAGGATGGGCATCCAACGGGTTAGTTACTCATGAGCTCTGAAAAAGTTTCCCCGTAACCCAGAGAGCAAACTGTATGAAATGCGCGGAGGTTAATAATTTGGCATAGAGTTATCCTCCTCTCTAACCCCAACCCTATGGATAACTCTATGAAGTGTGAAGTAAAGACAGAAGAGGAAATATCCTGCCATCTAACCTTGGTTTTATATTCTTTCCTGATTGTATCAGTGGGCAGGCCGAACATATCCACCTCCACATAAGTGCCTAATTTCCTGTCCGATAAGAACTGGCCGGAAATAACCTGCAAACATCGTGTGTGAAGAAAGAGCTTATCATGAACAGACGC
>Ga0224511_10003842_pt1 | contig 11058 bp, 8 predicted proteins | sample SF_May12_sed_USG_2_FD_169988 | JGI IMG/M metagenome (GOLD analysis project Ga0224511, IMG submission 169988) | Sediment microbial communities from San Francisco Bay, California, United States - SF_May12_sed_USGS_8_1 | ecosystem: Environmental > Aquatic > Marine > Sediment | place: USA...
CACGACCCCGTACAGGGAATGATAATGCGTATCAACAGAAGCAAAAAAATTTTAGCTTTACACTTGGGAGATCACACGGCCAGTGTAAGTGTACCATAAAACCCAGTATAACTCAAGGGCAGCGAAACTCTGCCTTGCCGTAACTCAATGATGAAAGGCAACTCTCTTGGCTTGTCAAAAGTCAGACCTGATGTTTACTTGCCTCTATAAACATCTTCCTGGGTGACGCTAAAAGGAGAACCTCTTCTATCATTCAGTATCTCAAACTCCACATTCGGATAGAAAGTATTAGCAGTGGTGTCCAGCGTGAACAGTGTCAGGGGTTCTAGCAGAGCTGTCACAGATGGTATAGATATGAAGTGAAATGAGATGACATTGGTGGAGTTCAGGTAGCAGTTAATCGCATCAAGATTGCTCGAGGCAGGGCATCGTTTATGGCAGTATACTCCTTGTTCAGACATGCTGCAACAGAAAGCCAAGTAAAAGTTACATAAATTATATACAAACTGGAGAACCAAAAATAAACCACAAAAATTATATGCGTGATCCTGGTTATGAATATCATTCTGGACATACCTAAGATAATCAATTTTAAGTGAAGTGTCCCATAAGCATTCTTATAAATTATTTACAAACGACAGTCAACCGGTTTTTGGAAGGAAATTTTTTTAATCAGAATCTGCTCTCGCCGTCAGTTCCATCCATTTAGGTGCCGCGCCACTAAATGGCAGAAGGCTTTTTTTAGTATCTAATGAGACATTTTAAATTTTTATTTCCATAATATTTCAATTTAATCAATTGATATTTGATGATAAAATGGCAGTAAGACATCATCTGTATGGGGAATTCAATTTATCAAACCGTGGGATGAAAACATGCAACACACTGAATAATATGTTTCTTACACAGTGCAGGTTCTCGGCTTACGCTGTGTCTTCTATATAACTTTCTTAAACCCCTTTTGAATTCCGTCGGGACCTGCTTAAACACCCACTTACTAGCGGATACCTGGGAGACTACTGAGTTAATACTAGGGATGTCATTCAATTTATTAAAGATCAACTAAGATTAAACCCAAAAGTGATCTATTTTAAGATCATTTCCGGCTCAAATGAATTTATATTGATGGAGTTGCCCTCTCTTACTGGAGGAGAAACTCCTATGGACTCAATCTGGCCACAAAGGTAAAAGCAGCCAGACTCCCATGCTACACGGTCCATCATTGAACAACTTCAGTTTCAGTTTTTCCCATTTGACTGAACCCAGTTTTTTTAAATAAAAATGTAGCATGCACGCTCAAACCAATGTTGCAATAAATCAATGGAATGTTCAAATATGTGCTTGGCACAACATGCAGTATGAAATGTACACAATGATGTACTGCATGCACCCTTAAGATTTTCATGGTGTTTTTCATATAGATTATTCAAAGATTAAATTTGTTAATCTTCCCAGTTAACTAGATTAAAAAGTTAGGAAAGTGATACCTTACCCAGGTTTGTGTTTTGTTTTAGTTTATTTAATTAGCCACATCAGAGTGAAGGATAAAGAGTACAAAATACAGCTTAAAGAAGATGCATAACTATTCGGAAAAAATAGAAGAATATAATGATTGATTATGACAATGTTGACAAATGGTTTGATGGTTCTGATATGCTCAAGAGCGGCACTGCTTTCCAAATGTCCGTGTACGAACAATGCTAGCCCGCATTGTTTATTGTTATTGAGATACCGTTTAAGTATTTGAAATGCAAAGCTAATGGCAGTAAAACTATGGATATTATGTCTCTATGGTCCACTTCAGTAGTAATGCCGCGTTCTGATAGCGTCTTCCCACGGATCCACAGTGGCATAGATGTATATAGTAGCCTGGGCAGTTCCGAAGAAGCCATTCTCATTATAAAGGTTCATATTGAGTATAAGCTCAATGTCCTGTTGTCCCTGTATGGGTTGAGTCACAGAAACTACAGCGACATTAGGTTCACTCGACTGCACGCTCAGTTGGAAGTTATCCCTCATAACACGAATCGCATCAGCCCCCAATCCCGTGACATCCACCACCTCCAAATTAAACTCAATACGAGGGAAGGAATCGGGGCCTCTCATAGTAAACAGCTCTGTAGGAATTCGAATCCGTGACGCTCTCAATGTCAAGAAGTTGTATGAGAGTGAAAGCGGTGCTGTGAAACATTCAACATCCCCTTGGGGACACACAAATGTCTGACGGGCGCACCTCACACTATTTCTACAAACAAAAAGGCATGCTGCACATCTAGATAATATGACATGCACATTAGTATATAATTCGGACACTACTGACGAGAATCCTTAGACATCACAGCATTATAGCAGGAGCGCCCTCTCTGATGATTTCTGACAGAGGAATCCAAATCACCAAACTTTCATCCAAGAAAAAAAAAACATTGGCAATAGAATGTAAAAGACTCCCAATGGTTAACTCTACTGAACAGACCGGTACCTTCTTTACAGTGACCTGTTTACTAAGATAGGGTCATCTTGTTTTTCATTGATGGCATCACTATAAGCCAATGGCTGCTTGTTTTACATTGATGGCATCACTATAAGCCAATGACTGCTTGTTTTACATTGATCGCATCACTATACGCCAATGGCTGCTTGTTTTACATTGATGGCATCACTAAGTCAATGGCTTGTTTTTAGAATGGACCATGGTTGCCCCCTGGAGTTGGTACTATATGGATGGCCCAGGCCTCTAGCAAAAGTAGCGATGTGAATCTCCGATGAGTGAGAAATCACAAAGTGGCGCACAAACTTGGAGATGAACCAAAGTCACCTGGACCAAGGCCGAATGCGCTACCCAATGAGCCACCGGTTCTCCCTGCTCCCTTCACCAAATCTAGGTAGAGCTAAAGTAATCTTACCTGGCTAAACTCTCTGAGGCCAGTGAGAAGTACCGCGGACACTGAACAGTATTACACTTGTAGCCACCTCTGGTGTTGATACAGATCTGATCCTGTCCAGTGCATTGGTGAGCAATTCCTTCCGTGCACTCATTCACATCTAACAGAGAATGCGGAAGATATAATCAGTTGGCGATACAAAGCTGCCTTCAATTATTCCTGGAACTTGTGATTTTATCCTGTAGTTTGTTGTTGTGCAGTGGCCACAGATGTATACCTGTGGTCATGGCTGAAGTATTGAGTGTGCAGTCATTAAGTATCGGTGCGACACATAGTGGACGAGATGGAACAGCCACTGAGTGATGGGTGCAGTCACTGGGAGCAGGGTGCAGTCACTGGGTGCAGGGTGTGGTCACTGGGTGCATGGTGCAGCCACTGAGTGGTGGGTGCAGTCACTGGCTGCAAGGTGCAGTCACTGGGGGAAGGGTGCAATCACTGAGTGCATGGTGCAGCCACTGAGTGCAGGGTGCAGTCACTGAGTGGTGGGTGCAGTCGCTGGCTGCAGGGTGCAGTCACTGGGTACAGGGTGCAGTCACTGGGTACAGGGTGCAGTCACTGGGCGCGGGGTGCAGTCACTGGGCACTGGGTGCAGTCACTGAATAGCCACTGAGTGGTGTGTAGAGGTACAGCCACTTACCCAAGCATTCTCTACCATTTTCACTCAGGCGGAATCCCGGAGGGCAGGTACATTGGAAGCTACCAGGAATATTCTGGCAGAATCCACTGCAGAGAGTACCACGGCTCTCCGTCAGTCTGCACTCATCAACATCTGAAAATCAAGCGATGCTGCCAAAATAAATCAAATTGTGCTGCCAGAATTATTGTTATCTTGTCAATTTTATTATAATTTCAATGTGAACAGGGGGTACAATATCTGCAACTCTGAGAAGCGACATAACCCACACAGGATCAGATATAGTAGGCGTTTTCGCACAACCTAAAGTAGACATTACGCGTTGTGTAAATGGGGGCTCTATATTTATTTTAATTCAGGTGGCCCACACTTTAGCCAGATACACTAAGCCTATTCGCCCGGTGCTAGACGTTCGATATTCCCACTAATGAGGCGTGTTAGTATAATAAAAGCAGGCGAACCGCACACAGTCAAGATGTCCCACATTGTAATAATCAGCCGACCAAATAGTACCCACTCACTGGTGAAAGTTTTAGTACCAGTGGTGTTCATCTTCGACCTAACTAATGCAGTACTAACCGGTTCTGATTGAAAAGTAGTTGGCTGTCTGCTCGCTTGGGCAGGCTCCTGCTAAACTTATATTTCCCAGAAGCACAAAAAAAATCCAAACAGCTCCCCAGCGTGACCAACTTTTTACTGGTCGACTGACCAGAAAACCATTAAAAGTCCTAGTAACGAGACGTCTAGCACCGGCGAATAGGCTTATTGACATCGTTCGAATTAACGCAAAAATTGCGCATTGGCAACTAAATAAAAAGCGAAAGTTCAATGCAATAGTCTGTCCGGACAACCATGACAGTCAACGCATTTTTTCACTTTCACACAATTAGACCCGAGTCACCTTGTCCTCACGCGTTCGGATGACTTGGCTGATCAAGCAAAAAAATCCAACGCGCATGTTCGGGCTGTACGGCACGTTGCCGGTGCGCTAGATTAGCCGCATGGCAACACGAAACGAATGTTAGCTTATCCGAAAACAACTAATATCAATTTGCGTATTTTTCAGTTTTGGATCACAATATCATTTACCTATGCATGTTCTCTTGTCATCAGCAAGCCTGTAGCCAGGTCGGCAACGGCACTGATGACTCCCCCAGATGTTGTGGCAGGTATGATCGCAGACGTTAGGCTGGAGACACTCGTTTATATCTGTAAAGGCATACGCGGTGATGGTAAAGTCCCATCTGGTTTTTAATCCCAATGTTCACATTGTCACTTATTAAGATAAGGAAGATCCTCAGATGTTCTTTATGAGAACCAACTTTGAACAACACGGCCCGTATTATTTTTACACTGCTCAGATATGATCCATGCAAGATAACTTTTAAACCTGCTTTCTTTTTTTGTTACACCTTCAATCAGTGAACTAAAGGCAGAAATAAATCAGCTCAAGATCAAAGTACAAAAATACAGGAAGGGCTATGCCCACAGGCTTGACCACTATTAGACCCGCCCTTTCTAGGAACAGTTCGGCCTTGGATTAGGTGGACCGACACACACAAGACTTGCACTATAACGCACGTAACTCGCAGTTGAATGAAAATTCTAATTAATTAAATTTAAAGTTAAATTACTGGCCAACCTTGACACGCTCTTCCATTGGCTATTGACTGGAATCCGGGTTTACATTGACATGTGAATGATCCAGGAGAGTTGACACAAACAGAGTTGGTAGGCGAACAGAATTGACCAACAGACCGGCTGCACTCATCAATATCTGAAAATAAATGGGTCACTAAAAAGGCACTGTGGCCGAGTGGGTAGAGCGCGGTACGCTGGTGCTGAAGGTCCCAGGTTCAAAACATGCTTGAGTACGAAATTTTTCAAAAGCTCTCTGTTCACCCAGCGGTACATGGGTACCCAACTCTCTTCATCAGGCAGTGAGGAAAAGGAGTGGCGCCCCACCTCAGGTACACTGTTGCCAGGAACAAGTTGGCTCTTTAGCAGTCACTTCCCCGAAGGCCAATGGGACAACCTTGACCTTACCTTACAGGGTTCATAACTGACAATCCGAATCCGAACAAAACGCCCGCTATGGGACAACCTTTAGCTAAATGCTTATACCTAAAGAGATACAACAACTGAACCAAGACCATAACATGTCTGTACTCGTTTATTTCCTAACATGATGCACCGACATCTTAACTCTCAACATGAATGCTAACGATTACCACAACACATAAAAATGTATTAATTAAAGAAGACATTATTTTTGATCTTTATATTTGATAACAAGCCTATTCGCCAGGTCTAACAGGTCTTTGAACCATTTTATGGCGGGTTGGTCAGTGGTCTTACATCACTTATACATAGATAGTATCACTAAGCCAATGGTTCGTTTTTAGAACGGTCTGTGGTTTGCATTCTATGGGTGGGACGGGCCTTTATTAAAAGTCGCCATTCGAATCTGATGAGGGAGAAAGCACAAAGTGACACACAAACTTGGAATTGAAACCGGGTCACCTGGTCTAAAGCCGAGTGCTCTACCCACTAGCCCATCGCTTTTCCTGACATATTAGTTATTTAAACATTAACTGAAATAGGCATAAGTTCAGTTCACCTTCACACGCGTTGGTGGCTGGATTGAGTCTGTAACCAGTAGCACAGTTACATCGGAAGGAACCCTGCATGTTAGAGCATTTATCTCGGCTCTCACAGTTGTGTTGTCCAGTTTCACACTCGTCAATGTCTGAAATACATGAAAATGAAAATCAAATCAGGGGACCAGAGAACATACTGGGGACTCACCGATACACACAGGGAGTGCCCGTCATATTAATGGAGACTCACCGACACAGGAAGTGCCAGCCACATTAAGCTCATATCCATCATAACATCGGAGTCTGCTAGGATTGGTACATCGATACGAGCCCTCTGTGTTCACACATCTCTCATCGGCTCGGCAGGGAGAGGACAGGAAGCACTCATTCACATCTGAAGATAAACAGAGATGAGACTTACGCCAGACTCCCATACCAGGAGTTATCAACCCCTTCATCACATGAATTATTCTAGTCATTGATCGGTGATTAGTCAATGTATGGATAGCGTGCTGGGCTTTAGACTTAGGGTTCTCTGGTATGATCCCAGTTCGGGCAAAAACCTATAGTATTTCGCGCCACCCTTATTGGTTCAGGAAAGGATTATGCTGCAAACAAGCATGGATGACACACACTTCTATAAAATTTAACTTTCTGGTTAAACTTTCTTCTGGCCGTTACAGAAGTCTAAAATACAGAACCACCTGGGGCAAGGATTTTTTTTGAGAAATTCAATTTTATAGCCCGGATACACCTGATTTTTTTTTTATAGTATACAAATTTTAAAGCACTAGTAGCGAATTTCTGCCTTCTTCTGACACTGGTCAGGATACCTGCAGGGCACCTGCATACTCCTGATACTGGTCAGAATACCTGCAAGCAGGGTAACTGCATATACTGCTGACACTGGTCAGAATACCTGCATACTCCTGACACTGGTCAGGATACGGCACAAGAACAGTCAATAGAGTGGTTAAGATGCACGCGGTTACCAACAACGGTTACATTTTCGCGCAATATGCGTAATGGAAATGTGCCTGTCATGTTACCTGAAGCATTACCTAGGCGACTCCTAATCGTTAGTAAAACCGGTAGGATTCTCGAAACCGTTACAGCTCCCATTACTGTTTTCTTGTTCTACTCACCATGGACCTTGATAAAACCTACCCGGACATCTTGTTGAAAGTCTTAAGCAACATATATGACTTTATTTATTACGATAGCGGTGTCCAGTGTAGTCCAAAGCCCATTATGAGAATGAGTTTGTAAATCGAGTTTCCTAACGAGCGCTTAGAGTGCTAACACTGTGGTAGTCTTCTTCGAAGGGCTCTATCACGGAATTCCCTGGGCTGTAGTAACTATAGCGGCGACCTCATTTCGATCGTTGTAGCCTCCGGGGTCTCAAAATTTCTCGAAGGGTTTCGTTGACCAATACTATAGACTTGGTATCTTAACCTCTCTACGTATAACTGTCAAGTTGGGCCATCGGCTAGACCAGACCGTTTTGGCAGACCATCTGCATCTGAACCTTTCTAATAAGTGTGAATGCAGATACGTCGTTCAGTCCAGCACCATATTATACTGCATTTAGGTCAACTAAAGGGATTACCATTAATTGTCGATATATCCAGTGTATATAAACTAGGCGTAAGAGTGACAAAACTAACCTTGACACTGACGACTGTAAGTCTCCCACACAAAGCCCGGGTCACATCTCACTCCCACGCCTTCACATTGGCCCGTAGCGATATTAAGTCTTTCCCCCGTAGCGCAACTTTTGTATTCGCAGCGGAAGGAGCCGGGCAGATTGCGGCAGGTAAACGCCACCCCACAGTCATGTGTTCCAGTTATACACTCATTAATGTCTAAAATGGAATATCTGGAATTAAGTCGAAGTTACAAGAAAGGTGTATAGGATTAGTGTCTAACTAGCACGGATAATGCGTCGCAGTGCTTGTATTACATGAAGCGAGTTACGATTTAGAGCACTCCGGAGTTGTCATCTCTTTTGCATAGTATCGCTAAGCACCGTTTGTTGGTAACAGGAGCACTACATCATTCTGGACTCATGTGTGTGAACATGACCTACCCACACAGCTCTGGCTGCCTCCTTGTAGGGAGTACCCTGTGCCACAACTGATGTGTCTCCTACATACATAGGAACCGACTGTGTTTTCACATCTTTGTCCTGACTCGCAGTTATCCTGGCCTAAGGCGCACTCATCAATATCTGAAATAACAGCAAAAGTAATCTGGTCAAGTGGCAAAGCGCTGAAGGTTACCATGTGGCACACTGTCCCGGTCATTCATCTAAATTATTTTCGGCAAGACTCCGCGCCTTTCCCACCCTGGATGAAAGCAAAGTGCAGAGTAACAATGTCATGCCAGATGATGTCATTAGCAGTGGATGAATGAAACCATGAGGAATTATAAATATATCCAGGTCTATAATCTCAGTATTATTATGGGTGGTGATCCCTATGGTAATTGTCTTTGGGAAAATTGGACATACAATGAATGTTGTAAACTGGTTGGAACTTTATATACAATCCATGATAGTATGAGTATTATAGCAGGACATGATGCATTATATATATAATCAATGATAGTATGAGTATTATATCAGGACATGATGCATTATATATAACCAGTGATAGTATGAGTATTATATCAGGGCATGATATATAACATATAGCAAGTGATAGTATGAGTATTGTATCAGGACACAATATTTTACCTTCGCATCCACCGCTATTGGGATTAAGCGCTTTACCCGGAGCACATTCACAGAGATAAGTGCCAACTAGATTCCTACATAGCGTGGTATCATTACAGCTGTGAAGTAAGTCAGAAATGCATTCATCCAAATCTGGAAACAGCACATGCATTTGGCAAGCAAGCAAAAAGCATTGCGCATTGTAAAGCTTAAAAAGCAAACATTCTGTTGATTTTAGAATAAAAGCTGTTGGGGCTGAACATGATGCTGGAGATTTCTGTTTAGAGACAGAAATCCAATGAGGCAAATAAAACATGCATCGTCATTGGTTATTGCTCATTGGTTGCTGCTGAGTGGTAGAGCGTTGAGCTCGCAACCGTGAGAACCTTTGTTTGAATCTCTTTAAGGCCTCAAGATTGCGCAGGATGCCAGCTAGATAGGACGACCAAGTGCTCAAGTTGAAAAAGTATAAAGGTTAGCCTGCTAAACACCAAATTGAAAGACATGGTTTCGGCCATTTGCGCACCACTCTTGACTACCCAGGTTACCCGGCTCTTCGGGCGGGCTGAGCGGGCGAGCGAAGCAGTAGCAGTGTTCTCGCCCACTACCCCGCCCGAAGAGCCAGGTAACCTAGTTACTCTTAAGTCCTGGTATAAGGAGTTATCAGTACATACCTTCACACCTATCATTGATGACATTGTAGGCGTACCCGGCTGGGCACTGCTGGTTTATAGGTGAAGCTGAGACACAGCGACCCAACACGTGATCATATATCTCATCCCTATAGCAATGAGCATTTCCTCTGTTAGGGTTGTTTCTGTCACTAGAAAGCATTACAACGAGATTAGTATTACAGCAAAATACATGTGACGACTGCCAATAGTGTCTTTATATATACAAGATATAGTGATTACTACCAAACAAACTCTGCTGCTATATAAGCCGCTTAAGACGTATGAGGAGTGAAATTCGACAGCTAGCTTATCTAGCACTTTCTCAATACGCATGAAATATCGTCTTTATAACCGGGGACTACCAATTGTAGGAAGATGTAATGCACTGACTCGCTGTGAAGAGGGACATAACAATAACTATTGGATGCATGGCCTTGATGGAATTAGCCTATGTCCTATGGGGGCAGACAGTTTTATCTGTCGCATATTCATTTTGGGATTGAACTTAGATGTTTGTGTCTTGTGCATCTCTGTGTCACTACGTTATGATGTCAGTGTCTGTGCCTGTATCAGTGACCGTGTCAGTGTCAGTACCTGTGACCGTGTCAGTACCTGTGACTGTGTCAGCGTCAGTGTCTGTGACTGTGTCTGTACCTATGATCCTGTCAGTGTCCGTACCTGTGAATGTGTCAGTACCTGTGACTGTGTCAGTACCCGTGTCAGCACCCGTGACCATGCAAGTAGCTGTGACCCTGTTAGTATCAGTACCTGTGACCGTGTCGGTACCTGTGACCGTGTCAATACCTGTGACCATGTCAGTACCTGTGACCTGTGACCCTGTTAGTGTCAGTACCTGTGACCGTGTCAGTGCATGTGACCGTCTCAGTGCCCGTGACCATGTCAGTACCTGTGACTGTACCAGTGCCTGTGTCTGTACCAGTGCCTGTGCTCGTGTCAGTAGCTGTGTCAGTGTCAGGTGTGTCTGTACCTGTGTCAGTGTCAGTGCGACCGTGTCAGTACCTGTGTCAGTGCCTGTGACCCTGTCAGTGTCAGTACCCATGTCACTGTCTATGACTTACGTGACACATTCGGCAGAGTTGAGATCATACACCTGCCCCTCCGGACAGCGAATCTCCGTGCATCGATAACCACCCTGAGTATTCTCACACAGCTCATTAGATCTGCAGGTACTTCGCCCCTGCAGACACTCATTTATATCTATAAAGGCAAAAATACATCAATGAACCGGCAATGACTGTGATTCGCTCAGTATTTGACTTGAAGGTCATTCAAATCGAAGAATTGTTGTGTGAAGGTCAGATGAAGCTAATGGTGGGTAGCTGATCTGGCTTGGAATGTGCAGTCTCCAAGGCCCCACACCTGCTGTGCCACTGATTGACATCAGAGCGACAGACACTGGGTGACTCTCAAAGTGAACTCAATCAGCTTCACAAAAGAATGACCTCCACTGTATACTTGGGATGGGCCATAC
>Ga0224511_10003843_pt1 | contig 11057 bp, 4 predicted proteins | sample SF_May12_sed_USG_2_FD_169988 | JGI IMG/M metagenome (GOLD analysis project Ga0224511, IMG submission 169988) | Sediment microbial communities from San Francisco Bay, California, United States - SF_May12_sed_USGS_8_1 | ecosystem: Environmental > Aquatic > Marine > Sediment | place: USA...
TGATATTCAGTATGTACTAAAGCATGAACTGTGATAGCAGGTGTTTACAATGTGATATTCAGTATGTACTAAAGCATGAACTGTGAGTGTAGGTGTTTACAATGTGATATTCAGTATGTACTAAAGCATGAACTGTAATAGCAGGTGTTTACAATGTGATATTCAGTTTGTACTAAAGCATGAACTGTGATAGCAGGTGTTTACAATGTGATATTCAGTATGTACTAAAGCATGAACTGTGAGTTCGGGTGTTTACAATGTGATATTCAGTATGTACTAAAGCATGAACTGTGATAGCAGGTGTTTACAATGTGATATTCAGTATATACTAAAGCATGAACTGTGAGTGCAGGTGTTTACAATGTGACATTCAGTATGTACTAAAGCATGAACTGTGATAGCAGGTGTTTACAATGTGATATTCAGTATGTACTAAAGCATGAACTGTGGTAGCAGGTGTTTACAATGTGATATTCAGTATGTACTAAAGCATGAACTGTGATAGCAGGTGTTTACAATGTGATATTCAGTATGCACTGAAGCATGAACTGTGATAGCAGGTGTTTACAATGTGATAATCAGTATGTACTAAAGCATGAACAGTGAGAGCAGGTGTTTACAATGTGATATTCAGTATGCACTAAAGCATGAACTGTGATAGCAGGTGTTTACAATGTGATATTCAGTATGTACTAAAGCATGAACTGTGATAGCAGGTGTTTACAATGTGATATTCAGTATGTACTAAAGCATGAACTGTGAGTGTAGGTGTTTACAATGTGATATTCAGTATGTACTAAAGCGTGCACTGTGATAGCAGGTGTTTACAATGTGATATTCAGTATGTTCTAAAGCATGAACTGTGATAGCAAACAGGGCATAAACATATCTTTCCTGTCCGTATCGTACACTTTGACAAGATGACATATCTAGACACATGAACATTGTGCACAATGTATCTAACAATGCACTTTAGCAATGTCTTCAATATGTTTATTGTGTGGTTGTTCGCTATGATAGTTCGCCGCTTTCTATTTTGATAAGACCACATTAGTTACCATGCAAACACTTACAAACACTTTTACCGACCTTTCTTTAACCTGAACCGAGTGCACAAACTCTCGCCAACAACTGACAACTGGCATATTTGAGTCAAAGGTAGGGGCGCATGGTCGTAAGAATTATTTTATTTCCTATCACCATACAAGCCATGTGGCTTGGTTTACAAACCCTCGTCCCAACAGGTTTGGCAAACCATCGTTCATACAAACTGAGCTATCGTGCTCGGAATCCTGAAACACAAAATGTATAAAACAATTAAGCATTAACTATAGTGTAAACTTTGTTAACTGATTTAGTGGCAACATGTCTTAACATCGTCGGAAATAATCGTTCGCCTTATTATTGTTTCTCTCTATGCGCTGAATATTAGAACAGACTTGGGTCTCCGACATAGTTGAACTCGTCTGCTGGTCGGCCCATTACCCACACAATAGCAGAGGTGTCAATTGACGAACACTTGGTTATGCTAAATGTGCTATCCTTCATCTATAACAACGAATGAACCCGGCGATCAATCTTGAGGCGGCTTTTCACCATTGCAGGGTATTTGTTACTATAGTAACATGTTGGATTGTTTGCATTCAGAAGGCGGAAAACCTAGAGACGAACTCTGCGGGCGGCTGGTGCAAGAAGGCGAGCACGGAGGACGGCGGTCAGCACATGACCGACATGAAGCTAGTCAAGAAACTCTCAGACTTCCTCACGGGTACGCTTAAACACTGTGTTATTAAATGTAATTTTATATAAACTAGCGGCATTTAACGCTTCAAATGTGTACCTTACGTGTGGTAAAAAGCGAGAGTATTTGGTCCATGTTACTCGGTGACTTCTTGAAGTCTTGTCACAACACTCACTTTTCCATTGGTTGCATGGTTATAAATTGTAAGACAAAGCAGGGGAATGAAATCAGTTGTAAATTATTAAAATTTGTTGTTAAGAACGGTCAAGTTCGCGGAATATATCATTCATTTGCCTTTTATTTGAGCTTGTTATCTTCTTGAATTTAAGCGGTTTTAAACAGAAAGAAAAGCAGAATTACAGAGGCACTTTTAATCAAATTATTTATTTATTGAAATGACTAAGATATATATTACAATCATGCAGTACTAAACTTAAATGATTTTAACACCCCACATGGTTATAAATCCTATATATAAACCTGTCAAATTACTTATAAGTTGTTTACGGCCTGTTTCTGATCCGGTGTGATAATACCCCAATGCCACAGAACGTACTAGTATGTAATGTCTTATTATTTTGTAGGACTAGTGCGATAACAGAATATTAAAAGAACCGATATGGCTGCCCTATTGGTACCTTAATTAAAATGTCCAATGTGATATTATGTAGACAAGCGCGTGGGTAGTTTCGAGACCGTCTGGGTCCGTATAAATGTTTCACTATGACTATGTTATAGACAAGCGCGTGTGTAGTTTCGGAGACGGTCCGAAACCCTGTACATGTTCCACTATGACTATGTTGCATACAGAAATGAGTTGTTTCCGGGCCGGTCAGGGTTCCTATCCATATACCGCTTTTACTATGTTACAGATAAGCGCGTGGGTAGTTTCTGGGACGATCCGGTTCCCAATGTGTATACATGTTCCACTATGATTATATTACAGATAAGCCCGTGCGTAGTTTCGAAGACGGTACGGGTCCCTACACATGTTCCACTTTAACTATTTTACAGATAAGCGCGTGGGAAGTTTTCTGAACGGTACGGGTCCCTACACATGTTCTACTATGACTATGTTACAGATAAGCGCGTGGGTACATTCCGGGACGGTATAAATGTTTCACTATAAATGGTCCCTATAAATGTTTCACTATGAATTTGTTACAGATAAGCGCGTGAGTTGTTAACGGGACAAACCGGGTCCCTATACATGTTTCACTATGACTATGTTGGGTAGTTTCCGATACGTTTCGGGTCCCGCTCTGGGACCGGTCTGGGTCCCTATACATGTTCCACTATGACTATTTACAGATACTAACAAGCGCCTAAATAGTTTCTTGGTCAGTCCGGATCCCTGTGCTTGTTTAAGTATGACTTGTTTCAGAAATGTGGGTGGGTTGTTTCCGAAACGGTCCGGGTCTGTATACATGTTCCACTATTGCTATGTTACAGATAAGCGCGAAGGTAGTTTCCTAGACGATCCGGATCCGTATACATGTTCCACTTTAACTTTGTTAAAGATAAGCGCGTGGGTATCTTCCGGGACTGTCTTGGTCCGTATATATGTTCAACCATGACTATGTTACAGATACGCGCGTGAGTATTTTCAGGGGCGGTCCCGTCCCTGAACATGTTCCACTATGACTATTGTACAGATTAACGCGTGGGTAGTTTCTGGGACGGTGCGGGTCCCTAAATATGTTCCTGTATGTCTTTGTTACAAATGAGTTAGTGGGTAGTTTCTGGGAAGTTCCGGGTCGGTATACATGTTCCACTATGACTATGTTACAGATAAGCGCGTTGGTAGTTTCTGGGACGTTCCGGGTCGGTATACATGTTCCACTATGACTATGTTACAGATAAGCGCGTGGGTAGTTTCTGGGACGTTCCGGGTCGGTATACATGTTCGACTATGTCTATGATACAGATAAGCGCGTTGGTAGTTTCTGGGACGTTCCGGGTCGGTATACATGTTCGACTATGTCTATGATACAGATAAGCGCGTTGGTAGTTTCTGGGACGTTCCGGGTCGGTATACATGTTCGACTATGACTATGTTACAGATAAGCGCGTGGGTAGTTTCGGGGACGGCCCTGGCGCATACATGCGGGAGATGAACAAGCTAGGCGCCGTGCGAGAGTATGTGGCCTACGATGGGGCCCCCTACTGTGAGGAGACGAGCGAGGGCCGCGTGAGGTTCATGGACCTTACTATCTCCAACTACGGACTGCCCATGTACGACTGGATTCTGTCGTTAGAAGTGGCCGAGCATATCCCCATCCAATACGAGCCCGTGTACATCGACAATCTCGTGCGACACGCGCTCGAGGGAATCATTCTGAGCTGGGCCAAGCCGGGACAAGGCGGGCTCGCTCACGTCAATAATCGCCCTCTTTCGTACGTTGTTGATCTCATGGACAAGCATGGCTTTAGCCACGATAAAAACTCGTCCTATGATTTACAGATGGCATCGTCCTTCCAGTGGCTGAGAGACAATGTCAATGTTTTTCGAAGAAAAAATAAAACGAACTTGAAACTAGCTACTCAATGGTACACTTGAGAAGTCAATTCCATTTGCTATGTCCATTTGCTTTATTGTCTTTTGCAATTAAACGTGCCTTTATAGTGGTGTCAAGTTTCTTTTTATATGGCCAGAAAATCCGTCACATTCCATTTTCTATCGCATTATTGTCCATCTTATAATGTTATATTGAAACGTTTAACAAACATTCTAGGCAAATGTGCCCTTATTCGCAGGAAATCAACACAGTGGTAGTCTGAGACTAGTTTTTCTTTTTTAGAATCATTATTTGAAAAGCATAATTTGTGTTGTGTGCATAACTATTATTATTTGATTAATTATTTATTTATTTTTAAAAACCTAGAGGTTTTATCCTCGGTCACGTTCATTGGGAAATATTTTCCTCACTTTGCATGTTTTGTGTAAGGATTGTTCTACTCAGATTTAATGGGACTAGAGCACAGAATGTGGGTTCTGAAATTATTTTATCTAAAAATATAATAAATACACGTGTAAGTGTAATACATGTACTATAAGTAATATGTTCAATTGCTGAGTTGAAAAATATAAAAAAAACAGTTAACTTGAAAGAGTAAAATGCATGAAAAATGGGGTAAAACTATTTTCTGTCTCAGGGAACAAAAATGATTACCCCTTCAATTTGAATGGAGTATTGGGCATAATTATCGTCAAAATTCGCAAATGTTATCTGAAGTATATGCTTTGGCAAGTGGTCATTTAGATTTTGTGGAGATTTTATTTTCTTTCCATTTTTTTATAAACAGACTGAGCTCTGGAAAAGATGTTTGGTAATTTCTGTGTAAGATGTACTTGATTTTCTATTCAAACCTAACAACGCACGTTCGTGTTTCGGTGTTTTCGGTAAAAATATGCAAAAAAAATGAACAAAGTTCAATACTGGAGTTTAGCGTTATGTAAATTAGTGATGTACAATGTAACTATATATGTAACATTTTAACATGGATATGAAATGTATATAAACACGTCTCGAAGTGTTTAAAACGAGTGTTTGTTGCTGGCAGCTTTGACTGTTGAATTTTCAGCTTCTTTTTTCAAAATGTTCATGTTAGAACAGTGGGTGATAAATTTAAAGTTAAGTAATCTTTCTTTGACTTTGCCTTTCGTTTTGCTATATGTTTGACTATTACATTTCCTAGCATGATGTAGAAATTAAATGTTGATACATTTCTCGATGGTCACTTTTCCTTTGTATCGCCCACATATACATGTACGTACATATGTATAGTGAATTACGCGTGAAGATACGTTAATGCTTATAACGGATCAGTTTAATATTGCAGAAGAAATTGCAAAACAAATCATGCAAAAATATTTTGTGACAAAAAGTAAAACCACACCAACAACAAAACAAAATAGCAAACATAAAAAGCCTTGACAATTGGATTCGAACCCGGGACCGCTCGCATAGCAGTCTAGTGCGTTATCTCAGGGCTACCGAAACAACTGATTGTGTTGATTAAAGTCAAGCTTTTTAACTGTTTCACGCTCATTCTCATTAATAAGAAACACTTTTGAAAATATGTATCTCTGCAGTGGTATTGTGAGTATGTTGTGTATATCTAAATGTTTTGCTGGTTAAAACTTTCTTTCAGTTCCAAACTATCCAGAAACATTAAAACAAATGCTTTCTTTGTCGTTTCTCTCTGTTTATTTTACATTCAAAACACAAAAATGATGCCTACGTTACTGTTTCCAAGCCAATCAAGCACTTAAGATGTTGTGTAAGTTTATACTGCCGTGATACACATAGAAACTGGTATTATAAGATTAAAACATATGGTTGAATTTATGTTTTTTACACTGAAACACTCTGAAAACATTTCACGGTAATATTTTGTGATTTGATAACTCGTGTCTCCAAACTTAGGTTACCTACGTGACCATTAAGTATGCCTTCGGAAAATATTAGTGAAGTTGAGTTAAAATAGTGCTTCATGCATTTTAGAACCCTTAAAAATTTGCTTTTATTATAATTTGTTTTTGTTTCAAAATAAAAAGTAGATGTTTAGTGGTAGGCAAACATTTTCTGATTTTTATAACGAACAAACTGAACGATACATACGTTACATGCCTTTATTATGACATTAAGATGACTTCAGATATTTACTTACCATGTTCGGAAAATACATGATAGTATGATTTCAAAACTATTTAAAAATGTTTTCGAAAATTAAACTTTTCTGGAAAAAATGACAAAGTTATAGTGTCTCATATCTACGTTACCGATACCTAGGTTACTAATTTGATAAAGATAGGTGCTCACCAGTAGTAATGGCTAGATTTAATGTATACTAATGACACATAACTAACATCGGCATTAATTAGCATCTTATATTTAGTAAAAGAAATGTTTGTTTGGGTTTTTGAACTTCGTTTGCATCATACTTGAAAAAATGTTGATCGTATATTAACAGCAGATGTAATTTAGTCAGTTTGACATACTGTATTGATATGCTTTCTACATTACGGTATCAAGTATTTGTATTTAAAAGAAACGTTAAAAGTATTGTTAACTGTTAGTTGGGCCTGTCATGTCTATTGTAAACCAAAGATACGTAGGTTACTATTAGATAACGTAGATAGTATCGATTCTGAAACTTAAAAAACTTGTCTTTTTGTTCATTATCAAGAAAACATGTATACTGTTATGCTATATTGTATGTAAACAATATAGTCATAACAAATAATAAATACAGTTTTGATAGATGTGAACATATTAACATTATCTTGTAATTGCGAAATTATTAAAAAGATTTCATCTTATATATTTATAGTTAATGGCTTTGTTAGTAAACAGAAAGACAATAAAAATGTTAATAACTGTGCCTATGAACTATTCTGATTCAAGTTCAGATCACAAAAAGACTTTTCCTTGAATAAATCCTTCACATTTCACAGGATATCCAATGTTACGTAGATATCGTTTTTACGTTACTTTTTATCGAAGTTTGAAATAGTGGTAAGACGAAATATTGCACCAGTATATAAATAAAATGCCACATCAAGATACATATACAATAGGTGTGTAATACAGTTTGCACATATTTATAACAATTCATCACAATATAAATGTAGTGGTAACGAAGACATCGATGGTGTTTATTTGTGGTATTTTCAAATGCTTAGAACTTTAAAAAATACCTTTTCAATGCACGATATACTTTGTAAACAAGTCAACAATTAGTCATAGTTTATATCTGTGCAGTTATGAAGGTTACATGATTAACTTCATATTTTGATTATTTTTAACCCCTGTGTGTTCCTTATTAAGATAAGACCTTTGTAATAGATGCACAGATTTGCAGCTAGGTAGAAGTTTCAAAAACCTAATTTTATTGAAACTTTTACAGACGATCCACCACACCGCTTATCACAGCTTTTTTTCTTCTTTTGATTTTATAAACGATATTGATATTTTTCATTCAATTTATATTAAAAGGGAGATAATAAAGTGTAAAATTACTTCCCTTTCATTAAATTTAAGCAGAAAAGGTCACTTGCATTTTAAAAAGAATTTTCTATGGTTGAAAAGTAAAAGCATAATATAAATCACATTTTAATGAAAAAATATTGTTTATATTTTGATAAAAAAATACAAATGTGTATCCCTCATAGTCCATTACAAAGGTCTTACGAAACATAAACTAACAAAGCCTAATGTGCGGGTCACACTTTTTCCACAATGCGTTTTTTCTGTAATATTTTAACATGCATGGGAAACCTTTTTGGCAGCTCTCATAATTACGGGAGAAGGATTCACTGCCTAAGTATGGTAAAAAGTAAGATCTAAACAACTCTGGTCAAACGATGCAAGCACAGCATCTTTAACGTTCACTATGTATTTATTGATTCCCAACACAAGGACGGGAACCAGGCCCGAAGTCAGGGTGACCTCCCATTTTGGACGCAGTTATACAGGTGGGGTTTACTCTCAGTAGGCCATACGAAAAATGTTTTAGGCAGTGCGCATAAATACTGTTTTTTAGTATGCATACATAGAATGTGCCATTAATTATATACACATCGCATTTTCTCAGTACTAGCATGACTTCTCATTTAAGGAACACGTTTCGCGTTTGATAAGATCACCGAGTGATGAACGTCATTAGGGCTGGTTAAAGTGTGTGGAGTCCGAAGGAAGCAGGATATATATCCATGTCTGAATTTGAATTAATTTGTAATCAATATGATTCTAAGCAGAAAACATACTATACACTCTTTCATACTTAATTAATTTAAATTACTTCATTTGATTGAGTGAAACTGTAAAGAAAAATGAACTCTTTGTTATTTTCATAATTTGTTTCAAATGAAATTGAATTCCAAATAAAAATGTAGTAAACGAAAAAAATAAAAAATAAATGTAGCCACACAAGGACACGTAATTGTCATTGCGTGGGAGATTCTCCTGTAATGCAACATGATTTCCAGAATGTGTTTGACACGTCGCACCACTTACATAAACACAAAGTCACGATTTGTTCAAACTATTGGAATAAATTGTAAAAATGTATTATTTAATATAAATATATTCTAATATTACATAAAACAACATCACACGTGCTGGTATGTTTTTTAACAATAAAAGCAGGCGCTTTAATAACACGAACTTTCCAACTACAATCTTTAAGCATAACTTCCTTGAACACAAACAAACACCGCCTGCGTTTTATGTATGAAACACAAAACAGTCATGACAATGCAACCAAAATCAAGTTGATCTATTTTGATCTCATTTAAAAACAACAGCTGTCTTAAATGTCACGATTTAATGGAAGAATATATTTTGCTTTTTTTAACATGTAATAGTTGTTTAAGTATTTTAAATAGTCTCCCTATATATAATTCAGCGAAACAAACACAAGGCGTTTAATTATAAATCATGTTTACAACAGCACAAGTGAGGGGTCGCCCTCAACTGTAATATTGCTGATAATTTTATGAAATTTCATGCATTAGGTAAACATGACGCCCAAAATATGAATAGCACTATGTTTTAGTAATAATAATATATCTGGTAAAGAAACTAAATTGTGGAAAAACTACTCGTCGGTTTAATGTAAACACTGCATACTGAAAGTAACTGTTGTTGTGGTTTTATTTAAATTATCTTAAGAAATCACAGCTCAGGGCAATGTAATAGCGAAGATGGAGATTGTACACAAGCAATTCGTTTATATTGAATATAGCATTAGGTCGCGTGTACAATTCGAGTGTTAGCAATCCCCTTTCAAAGCAGGCTCAGTATAGCTGGTTTAAGTGATGGATTCACAAAACTTTACTGATTTCATTACATAACTCTTGTAATAAATGTCATATCCTGGCAAGGGAGTCTCATAACAATAAACCATGAACAATGTCAACTCTATATACATGATTCTCGACTAGAGCTCAACCAACAGTCACCAGCAAGAACGATAATTCATGTCCACTTGTTAATACAAGTGGACAATAGTACACGAGTTACCTCCCATCAGTGTGACTACAGTTTAGGTAATGGAATCACAAAACTTACGTCACTTCACTGATTTAATTACATAACTTTTATAATAAATGCTATATTAGAGAGGTGAAAAAATTAATGTTAAGCATAATTAACATAAATTATCTTTTGAAAGAGACATATGGTTGTGCAACGAAACCAAACTAAACAATACTGAACTCAAGTTTCATAAACTGGTAAATCGTAATGAAAAACTGGCAACTTTACAAGTTCATATAAACTTTTAAAAGCACCCTGAATAAATCAATGAGTACTAAACCTTAATGACTATAATTTTCAAAAACTGGCAGAAATTTAGACTTGCTCTACCAAAGTTGTTCAAACCGTTCCAGTTGGTTGCATAAGTAGGTTACGGGGTAAAAAAAAAATAGGGTTTTAAAGTGCAATTTTCAAAAATCTTCTTTACATTAAATTATATAAAGAAAATTTCAAACGACATCTTCTCTTCAACTGCTAATGGGAATTTAACAAAACTCAACAGGAATGGTCCCTGGGTTGTCCCTATCAAAATTGTTCATATAGTTCTAATTGGTTGCATAAGTAGGTCGCGGGGTTAAAATAAAGGTTTTCAAAAGGCAATTTCCAAAAGTCTACACTGAAACTACAAGGCCCAGCGCTTTTATATTTGGTATATAACATCATCTATGTTTGGAAAAAATGGAATGTCTCCTTAGTGGGAAAAATAGCGGTTCTGAAACATTGGCTTTACCAAAAAAAAAGTATACCCTTTGACTGTGTTACAAAATCCAGATCTAGAAACCATGAAACCAATCAAATCTATACTCTACGACTTTCTATGGGATTCCAAGCCCGACAAAATAGCCAAAAATATAATTGTTCAAGACTATCCATATGGTGGTCTTAAAATGATATATTTTATATGCTTCGTTAATAGTTTAAAAGCAAGTTGGGTTAAGCGTTTAAAACTTTCAGACAGTTTGACCTACACAATTTATTCAAAACAAGTAAATACATATGGTGGACACATAGATAGATAGATAGATAGATAGATAGATAGATAGATAGATAGATAGATAGATAGATAGATAGATAGATAGATAGATAGATTCTTTATTCCCTCCATGTGTTGGAGATATACATTCCATATACAATACATTCAAACAAACATAATAAAGTAACACTAGAAAGACAAATTTACAGTTAAATAAATGAAAACTATGTACAAAATAGTAAATACTCAAGTCGAGCAGGTAAATGGTCTTTACAAAAACATAATATATTGTCAAGTA
>Ga0224511_10003844_pt1 | contig 11056 bp, 1 predicted proteins | sample SF_May12_sed_USG_2_FD_169988 | JGI IMG/M metagenome (GOLD analysis project Ga0224511, IMG submission 169988) | Sediment microbial communities from San Francisco Bay, California, United States - SF_May12_sed_USGS_8_1 | ecosystem: Environmental > Aquatic > Marine > Sediment | place: USA...
CGCAAGGGGGAGGGGGTGTCACCCTCAGCACTTTCCATAACGCTTCATGTATTTGCATATCACACCAAGCTTCAACATAGACCGTCTCTGTAAAACAGCCTCTGTTTTACTTTTTCTTGTTTAAACATGTTTGTTTACACAAAAACAAAAACGCAGCCACACCCTTTGGTCAGTAATCACTTTTATAACGTAAACACTATAAAAGTCAATGTGTTGTTTTTGTTAAGGAGCCTGATTTAGAAAAATGACACATTAACTTGCCGATATGTTTAATGGGCAACATGTGCTCGATGTACGACAATACACTGTCTATTCCTAAGTAAAACATATTTTATGTATGTTATACTTTTAAAAAGTTTGACGTTTTAAAAGGTAATTGCAGCGTCGCTACATTATACTTAACCATTATACTTAACTTTTACAATTATAAGGCCATAGCACGATCCTCATGTACACTAGGAAGGATTTCAATGGTTCAACTGAAACTGTCCTATATGGTCAAAGGTAGGCAGCGAATGTCTGGGAAAACCATTTTATACCCTCATCTTCACTTATTAAGTGTGCATGGGCATCATACTCAGAAGCACTGGAGTTGTAGGCTGATGATTTTCATATTGATCTTACTTGACTTAGTAATAACACATTTCCATAACTGTAATTAAACATGATTTCAAATAGCTATTTTTTAACACAATTAACAAAGTGCGGTGAAATAATTATGGTGATATAGTAAAAAAAAACAACTGTGTAGCATTTAAAAGGCATCAGTTTCATCAGTTTATTATCAATAAAATACACAGATCTGCTTTTGTTTACACCTTAGTTCGTAATGTATAGACATAACGTATAGTTGTGTCAAATACACAATTCCCTAGTGAATATATTTATTTCAATATTTTCTGTAAAAAAGGATTGTGATTTACAACAAAATACACAATTAAAACACCCATACGTTGTCCTGAATTGACATGACGTTGCAGCTTCTTTAACTACGCCCTTAGACGCACTTGCTTATTTACTTAAGAACTAATCCTGTGTGTTTAAGGTTACCATAATCGGTTTATTAGAAGAAGGATAACGCATATTAGGACATGAGATGTCCCATGCATTTGATTCGTTTATGATTTTTATAAAATAAACCTTATATTATGTAGCCCACTTCGGAGGAATGCTTTTTCAGTTTTTAAATGCTATGTACTATTAATTGAAAATGTTAGAACGTATGCTAAAAATACTCGGTAACTTTTTACTTAACTATTTATATTTAGTGTCGTTATAAATGATAATTAACTGCGTTATTAATAACCTCCTCTATCATTTTATCTTTACCTCATTTATGAAGTACACGTAAACGCATGCACGTAATTCTTCATTGATTAAAACGTATTAATTATAATATTAGTTTTATTAAATATCACCCTGTCTAGAAATAACATCTTGTTTCATAGCTAAATGATTTATGGTACACGATTTAAGAGGGCGGACTAACAATGAAGTGTTTAACAGTCGCGGCTGTAGCGTAAATAATTATAAAGCTAAATTGAACAACGAAAAACTGGCCAAAACAACGGACTGTTCCACAACTTTGAAATAGAAAATGCATGTACATATATTTACATGTATATCAATTGCTGGGTTAAATGTCATTGTAACAAACGGCATTGCACAAATATTCGACATAAACTATATTTTAATTTTAGTTATGTTTGATAAGGGAAGACGTATTTTATCTTTTAAGACCAAGCAAGCATATCATACTAGAACGTTTGCAAATAAAACAAAGTAGGTCATTCCTAATATTCGAACTTATGCTTTATGAATAAAATGTGAGCATACAAGTTGTGCCTTACAACACATAGAATTCATTACATACAGTTATTAGTTATGTATCTTTTAGCAAATTAGGAGTGATGTGAAAGAATATTCCTTAGTGAGTTTGAATATTGACGCTTAAAAGATAAACCTATATATTTTTTTTTAAGAATATACAGAATAAGGGTATTGGGACATTAAATATGTTTCGGTAATATGTTTCTGGCAATTGCTTGCAATATGATCGGATGTATAATATCTAACACTCATTTGTATGTTATTTGCGATGAGTTCCTCAACCGTTTGGGATAATGAAATGCATCTGTTAAATTGTATCATGGCGATACAGGATACAAACATACTTACTTGAATAAATACTTTCTAAGTATGTTAGTGCAAATGTTGAAAAAAAGTGTTTTGCCTTTTCTGAAAACGTCCCAAATATACATATGATTTAAACTGTCATCAGTTTAATTCAATCAACATGTGTTACCAGTTCTAAATAATATAAGAGGTTATCCCATATACTGGTGAGTTACAATGTACCGTTGTTTTTACTTTGTATTTGCTCTACTTACGAGAGTAAACATCAGCACATGCGGCACCCCAGTCGCTCAAATTTTATTACAAGTTCTTTTCCACACTTGTTATGGAGTTGTTTGCTTTGCGTTACCTCCTGGTTTGAACAGTTGATACAAAAATGATAAATATTGAGCGCTGCTCTTTATACGTTCCAAAGACTGTTAATCTCATTAAAAGCAGAGAAAAATACACAGGAACTGAGATATGTGTAACTCGGGCCTTGAAATTAATTATCCACTCTAGAGATTGTAACTACAGTGATATTTATAGTATATCGCACGTGTGAACACATTACCCCGCAAAACAGTTTTGGCTCTACCGTTTTGACTGCGCAATTCCTACTAAAACACAACCAAAACACATCAGTATGTATTGTATATATCGGTCACACCGTGTACCCAATTATGGCTACGCAGAGGAGGATATATACTAACGCAGAACGGAGACGAAAAAAGCGTTTGAGAAAGTACCTTTTAAAAATCATTATCTGGGTTGAATAATTTATTAATTGAATGTTATTGATGAAAATTCGCTTAGTGAACTGTTTACATCTACACTCGTTTTGAACGTTCGAAAATAGAAGCAAATATTAAATTGTTTCCACGTGTCAATTTTTATTTGTAATGCGATTAATATTACCACTTTAACATAGATAAGAAATGTAATTAACTATAAATGTTTAATACTTCTTACATTCTAGACTTATATAATAATAATAATATATATATATATATATAATATACATAATACACCTAAATAAGTCACACACATTACGAAATGATGCATATGTTATGTGGGAAAACGTATAACACGTATTAGAAATTGCAAATATGTTAAAAGAATAGCGTACTAACATAATACCACATATTTTATAAATTATAAGGTAAATCAGTATTTTCTTAACAGTATGATTAAATTCCGTTTAATGGACTAAAACAACTTTTTAAAATTCTTCTCTGGTGTAGCTTTATGTTAATTGAATAAATTATGTTGTCGTGAACACTTTGTTTATAAAGTGTCGTTGATTGAAATTTGCAAAGTGAACATACTAAACCTATAGTCATTTATGCACGTTAAAATCATTGCAAACATTGAATTGTTTCCACATGTCTTTTTTATTTTTGTAATGCGATTTTAATTGCCACTTAAACAAAAAAAAATGTAATTACCTTTAAATATTGGTGAACTTTTTACAATCTAGAATTTCAATAATATACACATATACAAAAAAATAAATATTTACTATGATGTGTCCATTTCTTTACTAAAATTTATATCTATTACCAACAAATAAAGTTTCGTTTCTTTCTGTACTCTTTCCAATTACACATCAATGCGAAATAAAAATACTAGATATGTGTCGATAGATTACAAACTCGCTGCAATATTTTGTGAAAAGATTTTTGCTAAAAACGTTAGAATTAGATAAGATCAGTAAAAATGCCTGGATATGCAACACAACGTTTGAAAAGAAAATGATGTAGATAACTACTCGTAAAGTGGTTGAAGTGGTTCTGCCAGATTTTCAGGGAGAAGTGAAATAAATCACGTATTGAGTTAAATGTTATGCACGTGCAGTGAATCAGAGAATAAAACATATTTTAGAAACAATAAAATTAAATGCAGTTTTACGAAATGGAGGCAATTATGCCTAGCAGAGTGCACATGATTGCATTTTTATTAACTTTTGTTCACCTAATGTGGGTTATTGAACAGTTTTGTTATTAATCAAATTTTAGCGACTGAACGACGATATAACTGACGATATAGCACGCACAATCAAAATCTGTTTCCATTCTAACACGTTCTTTTACTCATTTAGAAGGAAAATTAAAGAATGAAATAGTTTTTTCGGGAATAAAACGCATTCTTCAACTACGGCCGATGTAAGGCTAGTCTTATATCTTCCAAAAAATTAATTTCGTATTTCTTAAAAAATGACGTAGACTTTTATTTGTTTATAGTTTTTTCCTTAGTTTAAGTACAGTTTAATAAAATAAACGTTTTCCGAAAAGTATACACTCGTTCGAAAAGTGGTTCAACCATCGCGAAACAATTTTGCGCATAAACCTTTTTATGCAAATTAAAATATTGGATTTTGATTTTGCTAATATTAAAATTATGTTTTAGTTGACTTTTTAAATTTTGGGTAGTAAATCGGGAGAGCTTAAATAGTTCGGTTACACAAACCCGTGTTTTGATTTCTTCATTGTTTATAGAGAGAAAACTTTTATCGTGTTAGAATCTATAATACCTCATTGTCTGAGTAACACTTGACAACGTATTACTCCATAAACACCAAGTTAAAAACAAGTATTCTCTATATTACGAAAACGCAGATTTTCGATGATGATAAAGTAAACATATATAAATCATGTTTACTAGATCATCCAGCAAAAATCTGCATAAGCCTTACGAAAATTACTGGTTTCTTTCTATTAAAACACCATATACAATTTGAATAGGTAATTACGATGCTAATCATTACTTATTCTTGAAAGTTATTTACGTTGTGATTCATTATTTGTGTTTGGCCTGCATGGTATTTATCTATTTCGGCCTAGAACGATTTTAATAAACAGTGATGACCATCATTTTCATCGACTTTGCATCAACAAAAATGTATGCATTAGTTGTGGAAGTTAAATGAGTAATATGTATTTCAGATGAATGATATTTGTAAACTCAAAATCAAATGAATGCGTTATATCATTACATAAATGGTTTACATTGGTAAATTGCATACATTAACCTTTATATTAAATCATAACGTTATTCCTCACGAAAGTATATATTGAAATGCACTTTACAATCTATTTATCACTATTTACTCTGCCAAAAAGAGACACACGGTAAAGGAACTCAGTGAAATAAGTTTTAAACTGCAGTGCATTTACAAACCAAACTAATACTCAAACTCATTTTAGAATTATCTTAACGACTTGCTTAACGACATGAATTAAATCACTTTGAACACTTGTCGGGTTAGATTAAATTCTGGACTCTTTAATTAAAACAATAAAAACACAAGGACCAGGAAAGCAGCAAAACAAAAAGGCCACTGACATTTGTATGCTGCCCTGTGTGACAATGCGACTATAATAGTTCCCCGGTGTCTGACACAGGGTACAATCACACGTCATTCTCTAAATCGCTGTCTAAAAGGGTTGTTCCTATTAAAATGAGCAAATGTCTCTCTTTCCAACGACATACACAAACTACATAATACACATTGATGGGTAAATAATTGAAATAATAGGTACTTTTAGACCAATTACTGATGTTATGTACAGAAAATGCTAGACGTCTCGTGACACCGTGTTATTACGTTAGACAGACGCTATTATATACAGACTTTCCAATCTATCTTGTGCATATTATACGCCTGTTTAACAGTGCACAGATACGATTTTCAATATTTATTTTCAAATTAAAACGAACACATACTCTCTTGATGTATTAATCCCGGTACAAAATCATCAATTATGAATCAACTAAAATTGAGTATTATTGATGCAAATAGTCTTCCTAACGATCTTATTCTGGCAATGACCAACTGTCACGGCGAGATGATGCGGGAAATACACCAAGACACTCATAACATTAAAACAACAATCAAAGAGAAATAACTGAAGATGTATTACATAGTACAACTGGTTGAACTATAATTATCTTAATATAAGGACACCATGCAGTTATGATCAAACATGCGTTTCTAAATAATAAATATGTTGTTGAAAATTTTGAGAAGGAGAGTGATTCCTCTTTTAATTGTGTTCTAAGACTTATTTTGTACGGGCCATTTTGTCATGGTGCCCATAAATTTGACTTGTCCACAATGTTTACAACATTTTTTTTAACATTTCTTCAATTTATATTATTTCCCACGAAAACGTTTTTTATTTATTTTGTCTCTCTTTCTCTCTTTATTCTCTAACTTTGGCACTTGATTAAATGAAAACCAAGTAATTTTAAAATAAACAACAATTCTGATGTGCTTATGTAAATTGCTTTGATATCAATACGGTTCAAAATCCGTTTAAATCAAACAGACAGTCCGATGAAACCCATATTAATTATTGGTTGTAAAAAGCAAAAATTAAAGAAATTTTAAACAGTACTTTTGAATCAAACATCTGTCATTAGGATGTCTGCACAGTTTTTACGGAATATTTGCCACGAGACTGGTCTGCGATTGCAGGTATCGAACAACACAACGTTTCGGACAATTAGGAAACATAAAACCGTTGTTCCAAACTGATTTAAGCAACATTCTTTTGCCCGATTATATAAGAACATATGCGACTTGCAATTCATCTTCTAATAAATTTATCGAAACATATTACACCCTAATGTAATAAAAGGATAATTAAACCAACAACAATAAAATATAGTTACAATGTAGTTGCACACCTAAGGGGAGAAAACTTGTGCATGAAGATATTGTGGTGGGAAGATTTATGTCTGAAAACGGTAAATGAAATTGCAGAAACTGGTAACTACATCTGAGAATATACATTTACTTATGGACGTTTTCTGTTCCATTGCGTGCCTCCCGTTCATCATTCATGTCTTGATGTTAATGCAGCTAACTTAAGTGCCGTCTACAAATCAATGTCTTGGAAACGTGATCAGAAACTAACGTAGCTCCACACGTTAGACCGGACATAATATCTTAAAGTCAAATGGTGTTGTCGCTAACAAGTCGCCTTACAAATCAAACTGCGTCTATCAACAATCATCGGGTAACGCAGTGGTTTATTACATTAGAACATTGGATGCATTCAAGGTGGCAAGGAGAGAATGCCCTATGATGAAGATATGTTGTCTATGTATACAGACGGTCTGTTTCCAAAACACCAACATAATGGGGTTTCCTATTTTTATGTGCAGTAAAACAAGTGACGGTTAAACTGTTCAAAATTCGTTTTAATTAAATACACAAACAGAGAGTTAGATAAATATTGATCGTAAAAGTGCAATTTTTTTAAAGAACATCTTAAACTGTTCTACCAAACCAGACATCAGTTCAGATTAGCTCTAACGGTTTACACGTGGTTTTGTTCTTAATTTGTGTACACAGTTGATAGGACAAATATTTGTCACAGAACTGGTTTGAGACGATGACGTATGGTTCGCAAAAATGCCAAAGTTTTTCACAGTTAAACAAGTGACTATTATGAATGATTATTTCTAGAATAAGCTTTGTCTTTTATTGTGGTGAATGTACACCTAAAACCATTTTTATTGTGCAATTGCGTTAAAGCTAAAACAGATAGGATGCTATAGAAATAAATCACTAAATACAATTTCAGCATTCGTTTTTGTAACGGAAAAAGCTTCATCCCACTAAGAATAAATATACAGACTAAAAGAAATTAAAAGAAAATCACTACTTTCGTTTTTATGCTGATTATATGTGTCGTTGAATACAGATTAAGGCGTGAAGACAGTCTAATGCGATTTTAAGTATTCTTAGAATAATAAATGTTATTACAGCCTACCCAAGAGAACTGTTTATCACATTAAGGAGACTCTGTTGGATTAACGAAGAAATAATGTAATAGTTGCGGAGTATGAATGCAATGCACACAATACTGGCTCCATTCTCATAACAAAAATATTTCAAACATTAACAGACACCTTAACTGTATATGTATTTCGATATAATTTGAATATTTCATATTATGTAATATACATCAAAGAGATTTTCAAAGAAATACTGTTGCAAACAAAGCATTTACTTTAACGAATAAAGCAGAACAATAACAGATGCATCTATATATGACATAAAGCGCGCTGGATACACTTCAAAATAAACAAAACACGTTCTTGTTTGGACTTATTCGTATTAAAGAAGCGTCTTAACAGCAAAATGTCACAATATTATAAGACAAACCATACAATGTAGTTAAATTAAGAAATAGAGAAGCTATATGCAGCTTAAATTGTGATTGAGTTCTGTTGGCTAATAAAATAACAAGAAAGTGTTAATACACGAGTAATCACAGTTCAAGACGTACATCGATCTACGAAGATGTTGTCTGTGCCAGTGTGTTTCTCTGTTCATCATTTAAGTCCTGGTGCTAATTTTGGAAACTAAAGGGCCGTCAACCAATCAAAGGTGGAAATGTGATCAGACGCTAATGCAGATTTGTACCTTACATATAAAAGTCAAATAGTGGTGAAAGTCGTACAAAATATCAATTGTATTATTTAAATTAAAATTCTGTTACTGTGGCTCCCGCTAAGCCTTTATAGCATTTTAAAATGGCATTTAGCTCAGGTTGGTACGAAGTTATGCATCGCAGTGTATACTCGCTTTCTAAGCAATATTACAAAGCAGAGACAGTTCCAAGACAACTGTCACAAGTGATTTTTAAAATGATTTGATCTAATTTTTAATTTTGACATAGCCATAATTGACTATGTTGGACGTTGGTGTTCGCCAACACAAGAATAATTAAAGAAATTGAAAGAAAATAACAGAAATCAATCGCTACGGATGCTTCATTTGATTTTTCAATTTAAGAATGAAATAGGGATCATCTAACTTAGAATTCAAATACTGACTACAGGAAAACAGCCGTTTCTATTTTACGCTGTATGTGCGCGCCGTTGAATACAGATTAAGAAGTGAAGACAGTCTAATGAGATTTTAAGTATTCTTTGAATAATCAATGTTATTACATGGTACACAAGAGAACTGTTTATAACATTAAGAAAACTCTTGTTAGATTAACGAAGACGTAATGTTATATTTATGGAATACTGTCTACAAAAACCGTGTAATGCCTTTCACAAGAACCTGCAATGTGCACACGTCGCTGATGTTCGAATACGTCATTGTATAAAAAACTAAGCACAGCACCCACCTTGAAAAACAAACTATTGTTGGTTTGTGTTTTTATTTAACACCACACTGAGTATGTTATATCAGGGTGGTAAGCCGACACACCAGCGTTCTTGTGTTCACCTTATTACTCTGTAAGCGGCCGAATGTTAGACAACTGACCGACAACTGCACCAGATATAGCGTTTGGTCTAGTTTCAATAATCAGGAAAAATACGACTGGGGCCCTTCCGACTGAGCTGAAAGCCAGCTAAACTATTGTTACACCGTGTCTTATATATAACAAAAGGACAAACGACACTCCTCCGTGTCACGCATACACCGATACCAGAACACAATCGAATGCTCTGTTGTTAAAAGTATATAGCTTGTTTTATGCTACTGTTATGATCTTAATTGCTGTTTGACGTGGAATTGACTTAGCAAAGTATTGTCTTGTAACGTTGCTCGATGTTGATATATATCCTTTGTATTTCAAAATGAAATTATAATATCACAGTTGTCTCAGTTTGGAGAACCGTTTAAGACTATGTTGTCCTTTGGAGAACTCTTATGTTACTCACAATTCGTATGTTGAACACAATTTAAAAGCGAATGCATAATCTATATTAAAGTGGAAACCATTACACCATGCAAGTCACAATTTATTTCTAAAAGTATATTATTGATTCAAAAAGACAGATCTATGCAAATTACCTCTTCCACGTTCGTTTCAATGATTAGTAACCGTAGCACCGACCAATAGGAAGGCGGTTGATTTGTATCAGCTTTGGTTTGTGACCATGTGGCTATAGTTGTTCCCTAGCGTCTGTCACAAGTCACGATCCCCTAAATGTGATATTCCTATTATTACGAGAAATGCCTCATTTTCCAACGCCATACATAAACTACATAATATCGCTGTAAAAGTAAATGATTGAAGTAATCGGTTATGTTAGAAAACATACAGATGGTATGTACAGAAAATGCTAGACGGCTCGTGACACTATGTTATTGCGTTAGACAGACGCTATATCACGCAGATTAGCCAATTCATCTTGTGCACATCATATGCTTATTTTAAAGAGCTTTGTTACGATTAACATATGAACTTGAACATTTAAACTAGCAAATATTAAGCATATACTAATCCAAGTGCAACGTCTTTAACTTCAACTTTAAACATTAATAAATGATGATGTCATATATTTATACAAACGCATACAAGTCTTCGAAAACTTAATAGTATCTAGCAGATTCAACAGCGAGAGAATCGTGTAAACGTATACCGAAAAAAAGCCCATTAAGCTTGATTTTTATATAAATTGAAGAGATGTTCAAGTAAAGAATGTTGTAAACTATGTAGACATGTCAAGTTTATGAGCGCCATGACAAAATGGCCCGTACAAAAACAAACACACAGAACAGCAAAAAAAACAACAACATACAAACAAACAAGAAATGTCTTTAAAAAAGACAAACGGCGTCGGATTAAAAAAAGAAGAAAATATAACACAAGCTAGGTTAAGTACTTGTTCATAAATCTTACACAGATGGCAGAAAACTTAAAATGAATATTGTCAAGTGGACGGCTATTTTGGCCAACTTTGTTAGAAAGTAAGTGATGTCTTCAAATTCCTTTAAGGAGATTCATTATTTATATAATGACAAACCGAGGCAGGAAACTCTTACAAGTCTTATCCTGTACACATACATGTACATGTAGCACATTCTCAAGCCAAAAACATTAAATGAAAGTTTCAAGTCAAAAGTTATATAATCTCTACTAGCCAAATGAGCTCGTAGTCGCAACATGGACAACAATACATA
>Ga0224511_10003845_pt1 | contig 11056 bp, 6 predicted proteins | sample SF_May12_sed_USG_2_FD_169988 | JGI IMG/M metagenome (GOLD analysis project Ga0224511, IMG submission 169988) | Sediment microbial communities from San Francisco Bay, California, United States - SF_May12_sed_USGS_8_1 | ecosystem: Environmental > Aquatic > Marine > Sediment | place: USA...
CAGGGCGTAACCATATAGATTGCTAAGTTATAATTTCATGGCAAAGTTCAACTACATTTAACCATTGAGTATTCCCTTTAAGCAAGTTTTGAATGTTTGTCTGTTCTTAATATAGTATATTGTACCGCTGTTTAACATATATAAAACATTATCAAAAGGCAAATACTTAAAACTGATTTTATCTTTATATTTTAAATCGAATGCAAGGGTGAAATATCTCAACAGGAATCACGGTACTATTCTTATTAGTTTCTAAGACAAAATCTACAAAGTGATAGTTTTTTGCACATAGAAGCTAAACTTACCCAACCCTATTTAATCTTAAAAGTATGCACTCATTTAAAATATGTTATTGCTATTTTGATAAATTGTTCTACATTTTCTGAAAGCTGAATATACATGTATAAGCATGTTATAGTAAATTATCAATTGTCTAACCCTAATTGTAAAAATGTATGCTTTATTTTAAGAGTTGTATAAGCGCGAAACATCAATAGTTTGTAAAAAAATTAAGATCAAACTTTTGTTTACATCCTTTCTTTACTTTCTAACCTTTTATTGTTGGACAAATTATTAATTTTGCACTTTTAAAACTCTACGATAACCTCCGTTGGTGCATAGAGTTTAATACAGTGTGAAAGGTATGTTTCTATTAAATTACATTATAATTGCTAGTTTGTGAACATGATAAATCGACTATTTTGAGCTGCTTCGTGCGTTTAGCTTTGTATCTCCTCCTTAAATTAGTTTTATTACATATTGCTCTTCAAAACAACAAAATATTTTCTTTTACAAAGAAAGTAATAAAAGTAGCCTCTTTTTTTCTAAATGTCAACGATCATTGTATTGCTTGAACTCATTTATTGTCCGTCATGTTGTTTCAGCCGGAACAGGGTGTAGTGGATCAGAGACCAGATATGCCACAAACACATACGCCTATATCACAACACCTAACTTCCCCAACCAATATGACATGTAATGTGTGTTTAACGTTTCTAGTCTCATATTTTTTGCAAAGATACTGCATTTTAACAGCACAAATATGACAAATATACACGAGTGTAAACGATCGGGGTGGGTTGCGTCAAGTTATAATATGCATACACATAATTTTTTACAAGTCCTGTATATACGTGTTCTAAACAATGCTAACATGTTCATTTAATCACACATTGCATTTTTACGGATACCTGGAGACCTGGAATCGTAACAGGTTTTAAATACCCAATGCTTTTCCTTCGGCTATCTTAAGAGACCACGATAGAAAATGGTTTATGGGATTTAGACAATACATTTTGATGAATTGAAAAAGGTGAGACTTGGCAATTTTAGTCTTCAATGCAGATATCCCATTAAGGTTCGCTGTTTGGGCCTAGTTCACATATACCACACCGTAAGATGACCGCCTTGTTCGCAATTATTGGTTTCTTTCTTTTTATCGTTTTGGGTTAGTGGACCTTATTTGTTCTAGATAGAACATATTAATGACGTAACTCTATATAAAAATAATGCAACTTACCTATCGTTCGTTTTATTATATTATAGTTATTCGAGTTGCACATGGATCATTTCTACAGTCAACCCATTTGGTCAACTATATGTTGAAGTAACATTCATGAACCTGGAATATGAAGCTATGTGTTCATATGACTACCTGACAGTGACTGAAGGTATGCATTACAATAAACTTCTTCAATGGAGTTGTTGTTGTTGTTCTTCTTCTTCTTCTTGTTTCATATATGTTATGTAATGTACATGTAACCCAGGCCATGTTAATGTTTCAGTCGGATATCAGCTTTATCAGGGATGTTTGGAACTAGTTGCGGGCGGCTTTTTGTATAGCTATTATAGCTATGTGTCGACTGGAAATACACTAACCATACGGTTCCGGTCGGACGGTTCCGTTAATAAGCGTGGTTTTATATTAAAATACCTCGATGCTATACAAACGACAACATCAACCACGACTACAACCGCGTCTACAACCACGTCTACAACGACTTCTACCACAACGCCATCAACCCCTCCTACAACAACCTCTACATCTACACCTTCATCTGCTTCAACATCCACCACGTCACCTCCTACTCAAGAACCAACAGAAACAACCACTGCAACGATGACTATGGAACCTGCTGAGGTCAAAGGTGATAGCGGTATGCTGTTTTAAACATGTCTGTATTTCCCCATTTAGTACGCAGCATAAAGGTTTTATTCACTACAACAGTATGTATTCTTTTCTTACCAAAGACCAGCGTATCTAAGTTGTAAAACTTTCATTCAATCTTCCGGCAGAATAAGAATTATAACAAATTCTTTATAAAGTGCGTCTTTAGGTCGTTATGTGTATACACAGGCATTTGACATTAAAAAGAAAACGCTTCTGGCCTAATTATTTAGTTTATATATGCACGTGTAAGCACGACGTTGTTATATACTGATCTAACTAACAATCTCAATTACATTTAAAACAATCAGTGTACGGACTAGAATGATGTAAAATGTCTACCCACCTTATACAGGCGTGAGCAAAGGAGCATCTGTTGCGATTGCGCTGGGCAGTGCCGTGGTCGGGGCCGGTGTTGTCGGGGCGGTGGCGCTGGTCAAACACCTAAGCACTGCAAAAATCCACCTTGACCCTGGTGCGCATACGACAGACGTAGAAACTGTCCAACCTGACCCCGATGATGGAGAACCTGACCAACCAAAGAACGACGAAATGCCAACAAATGGGCCCTCTAACACCCACTTTCAAATGTCTGAAACTGACAAGTGAAATACCTTGAATGTTGTTATGTTATACAAACAATAAGTGACAATGTATTGTATTGTGTTATTGTTTGAAATTCTTAAGCGTCTTCGTGTTCGAGTTCACCTAAAATCACTATGTTAGAAAATGTTTTATATGGAGCTAGTGATGGAAACTGAAACATTTATTTAATCATTTTACATTAAAACACGCAACAAAATATTGGGTCCGAGCCAAGAATTGAACCCGCTTTAGTGCTGACTTAACAGGCGTAGACAACGTCCAATCCGACCCATTTGAAGAAGCATCTGAGCAACCAAAGATTGGGGACAAAATGGCAACAAATGGGCCTCTAACACACATTTCCATGCTCGAAAATTACTAGAAACCCCAAAATACCTTGAATTATTTAATGTTATACATAACAATAGGTATCAGTGTTAAGATTCAGTTATTTTACTGCTTGAAATCTTTAAGACTTTGTATGTCTTGACTTTTGTTGTTGCTCTTGATATTTTTAGTTAATGAAATAAACCTTTTGACTAATGTATTTGACCACGCTGAGTCATATTCTTGTTCTCTGCAATATATTTTCATGTACATGTCGTGTTTGCATTTCTGGTTTGCTTTTTTACACTTGTACAAAGTTGTGGTGCCTGGTTACATGTAATCATGTTGTACATTTTTATAATTTGTGTGTCTGAATAGGTCAGGTTTTTGTGTCCATAAAAAACATATTTTAAGCATACATCTACGACATCCAGAACAATAAAGGAAAAAAAACTATTCTAATGTCATAGTCGATATAACTGCAAATTAAAAACACACGATGAAATTGGTTATAATAAGGTGAATTATTTTCTTGAATATTCATATTTGCATCATTATGATTAATATAAGTTTGCGATGCTTAATATTTGTTTTGTTCTAACCTTTTTTCTGATTTTACAAGGCTATGACGTGTGCTTTTCTGTTTAAATTCTGTTTTCATTTCCTTCTTAAGAGAGTCAGAGATATGTTTGATTTTAAGTATAAAATAGTTTTATTAAAGAAGATGATGTACATATGACAAATAAATGCCTTGATTTCTGCCACCTTAGTTGTGATTTTCTACGAGGACATGTCGCAGGAGTAGTGTCACTTCATCAGCTTGGCCTTAACTTATTCATTTACAAACCTTACACATCTCGCAGCGACAACTCTTGTGTTGCAACAGTAACATACATGTACAATGGACTCATTCTTGTATCCTTCTCCCATTTATACTGATTAAGGTCAACCCTGTTTAGGTAACTGTGTTTTACATTGAGAACATGTTTCCTGGTATAAGCTGCAAGGGCGAGTTTTTCTTTAGGCTCTTCCAAGAAGGTTCTGGTTCTCGCCGCGCTCCTGGTTCAAGAGCTCCTTTACTAATAAACTGATGAAAGGGAAAGCCCTCAGGAAGCATAGCCTGCACGAGAAAACAGCAGCCTCGGTTTTATTGAAGCTGTTCATCAGTAGTAATGAATGATGCCACACCACTGACGCCCCCTAGCGCATGAGCAGAACTCCATTTTCAAGTGTTAAAAAATCTACAAATTATGTTAATCACACACTGCGTGTATAATTAAATGTATACATTTCAAGGAAATATTGTAATATGGAAAAATAAAAAGTCAATAACGTATTGAAAATAATACAAATTACCTATTGTATGAATAATAGAATGTATAAAATTATACAAGTAATTTAAATATATATACAAATGTAGAATGTTACGTAGTCATGTAGATTCTTAACCAACAATTTTTTATGTGAAGGATTCATTATAGGCTATACAAAGCTTGTATCATTTTTCATTTACTATTTAAAAGAAATTGATTAAGTTAACGATGCTAGGTCTGTATCTTTCAAGATACCCTTATAATCGGTCACAATTTTTGCAGTACTTGTATGTTAAGTATACTAAATGTTTTAACATTGAAAAGAATGCAAACGTTCATGACAAATAAGGTGTTTTGGGCGTTAAAGTAAAACACAACAGCAAAAAAAGCCAACATAAAAAGCATTGCCAGAGCCGGGAATCAAACCCGGGACTTCTCGTACCGCAGTCTGATGCGTTACCTCTTAAGACCACAGAGACAACTGAACAACGAATTGTAGTCAAGATTTTTAACTGTTTCAGCGTAATGGGTCGAAACAATTACATGTAAATAGAGCCAAATTTGCGGGCCACACTTTTTCAACAAAGTTATTTTTCTATTATATTTTAAAATGCATGGATATTTATATTTGACAATTTCTCATATTTACAGAAGTATGATGCTCTGCTTAAGTATGAACAAATTGTACGATGTTAACAATTCTGGTAAAAAGATACATGCATAGCATCTTTAATTTCGCATACAAATAATTGTTCTTATCACATAATATATTAATTATTTGATTGTGGTTTCTAATGTTCAAATGTCTTTTGTAAATGAATTGTGATATACTTACGAGTTTGGAGTTTGGATGAATTGCCAGGGACAAAAAAGGACGTTCCAGACTTTCTCTAACCGTGAAAGCAATACACCGTTCCGCTAAACTCCGCCCAATGCGGTAAATTGGCTATGATCTTGTGAAGGCTTGTGAAGGGGTCTTTCTTTTGTGTTTTCTAGGTCAGATTGTCACCTGACACTATAATCCTAATCTATTGGATTATAATTGACCATGTACTGTTATAAATAATCATGATTGACAGTTGCGGAACGGTCCATCCCGTCACTGTTTATACAGTATCGCTCACTGCTCGATTATTTTACGTGTGCGGACATAAGCGGATGGCATATAGTTCCAACACGAATTATAAATTTGATAGAAATCTGTCACCAAATAACTGAATATGTTTGTATGAATCCACCTTTGTATGCCTTTTGAAATACAACGGCGCTAAAATTACAACGAATACATGGGTTTCTGATGCTGTAGAACTAGTAGCTTTTGACGTTTCATGTCAGTGCTACACTTATGTGTCGTTATGTTTCATTGTTTTCAACTTATAAATATTTATTGAAGATACACACAGTTAAAGAAATAGAACAAAACGTGCTAGTACACGAAATAAAGAGATATAATGACTACCCGTCTGTTGGTTTTACCACCTTTTTAATTTCTTCACAAAAATCCATCCCCATGCCGTTCCCATTGAAAAAAAAATATTTGTATCAGTAAGTATTTGACATATATCGCTGATTCAAAAGTAAAAGCAACACCTTTACAAATTCACTTTAAACTGAAAGAAACGAAACAATGAATCATATGCAATATGGCAACAAAATCTCATTGCAACATAATTCACGAATCGTGTACAGATTTGTTATCCAAGCACAATGTTAAACATGATTTGCACACATAACATCCACATTTAACGCATTTTAACAATTTACCATAAAAGCAATTATACAAAACAGACAAACAAAAAGCAATTCTATATTCAACATATTTGACGGATAAAGGTCGCTTACACATTTGAACACCCCGTGCGGATGGCGGAAGCGGATGGCGGACGCGGATGACGGACGCGGATGGCGTGTGCGTACACATGTGATCACCGCCTTACAGTGATTTCATTGTAGACAAAATACCTACTTACCTACAGGTCTACCTAGCCACCCATCCACCCACCCAGATATGTGAACATTTTGTATTAATAATGCAACTTTACATGTTCACATACCTCAAGAAGTTTGTTGTCATAGTTTCAGACAACTTGATATGAAATCCCGACTTAATGACATTTTTATATTTTTCAACTTAAAGCAACATGGATTACGACATATGTTTGGTCGACAAATAGTGAAAAACAAATCAAGTCGTCTTAAATATGACAACAAACTTCTTTAGGTATGTGATCATGATGTATTATAATTGCAACTTTACAACATAATTTAATCGACAAAATGTATTGTGAAATTATCAGGTGAAAGCATGCCGACTTAACTTAAGTCGTCAAGAACTCGAATGAGTAACACTTCGCCCAAATCACACTTCGCCCTCGCCGGCATAGTCACAGTTCGCCCTTGATTGGTAACGGTTCGCCCCGATATTGTAACACTTCGCCCTAAGGTGCGTAACACTTCGCCCTTGCTCAATAACATCTTGCCTTCTTATATATGTTACAGAGTAAAACTTAGCCCTTATTAAAATTAAGAAATAAAGTATTTTATTGCGTTTATTTATATTAAATTTAAGTAATCAAGTTTTGGAGTTATGGGCTCTTGTTGTTAGTCTATATATGTTGGAATTACACAAGGTTATAACACCAGACCATTTGTGAACACTTTCAATTAAATTCTGTAAGAAATGTAAGCCAAATATTTGGACAAAAATGACTTTCACAGATAAATCAGGTGACAATTGGTTTCCATGGCAACTGCACTAACATAAATTATCACAAATGTCAGGGTTGGATGTGCTATTGCTTTATGAACAAATATGAGAAGTTTCATTAAAATAGCATAAAAAGCAGTATAGAAAAATGGTTTATACTGCTATATGTGTAAAACACACATTCATCGATAAGATGTCTTTCTGATTGGTTGGTCATGTTTTGGAGTTTTGGGGCTTTTGTTTTGTAGTCATGATAATTTTATGGTGGAACTACACTTGCTTATTACAACAGACTATTTATGAACACTAAGAATTTGACTCTGTAAAACTTTAAGCCAGTTGTGTTAATAACATGTTTTTTTCTCACAAATAATGCAGGTAAAAATGTGTTTCCATGGCAACCGAACATATATTTGTCATCTCAGATGTCAAGGTTTATGCCCATTTATGAGCATACATGAGAGGTTAAGGCGCAATAATTCCAACAGTAGTGGAGAAAATAAAGTTTAACTTCATTAGGGTAACAAACACTAGATTTGTTCAAAACAATTCAGCATTGGGTGCTTTAGAATTAAAAACAAAATCAGCTTGGTAAGGATTAGTATTCGAGAATTAAAGGCCTTCAATATATGTGGACATGTTGGTTATTATTTTATACAAATATACTAAAGCTATAGTATAAAATAATGATCTATTTAAAAATTCAAAATCAGACTTATATAATAAAATCAAATCTTCTGTAATTAAACTATTCGGTAAGGAAAACAGAATATTAAGGTCATCAGTTTTATACAATGTTGTTTAACTGATGTGCTTCCGTTGCCATGGTAACCGTTGCTTAACACAAACAAATTACTTAATGAGTGATGCCTTACCCAAGTACAATAGTATAAACTTGTAATATGTTTTTTTAAAAACAATCATAGTTACAATGTTGCTTTCAATACCCATAAAACAAAGTGTTTTTGTAAAAAACATAAACCTGCTGACTTCATATTAGCATTACTTCCTTAATATGTAAGATACTCATACCAGGTTTTCGCTGTTATGTAAAGTTTTATAAAAATATGTAAAAAAACTGAAAATGTGATTTTTCCTCCATAAGCCCCATTTTTGCAGTCACAGCCACATTTATTTTTACGGTATTCACATTGTTTATAGGTTTTATTCCCTTACATAATACTGAAGAAAAAGTTGATATTCTAAAGAAAAACAATGCATTGCGCATGCTGTTGCGTCCCTATGTAGTATTATGTGGGATTAGAAAGCTTATCACTTAAAAGTCTTGAACATCTCTTCAATTTATATTGATGTTTCGTTTTCGTTCAAGGCACCTATAGTGATGAGCTACATGTATACTTCTCACGCCCCTGCAGCCCTTATGTCCGTGTTATGTCAATAAGTATTGTATTCTGTATAGTGTGTTAAGGATTGAATTTCATTCTGGGTGCATTTATGGGATCATGAACGCAATGGTCAAACTGGCAAATCCATGAAGCGCGCCAATTTGACCATTGCGTTCATGATCATATAAATACACCCAGAATGAAATTCAATCCTTATATTTACATTCTTTAATAAAGAAATGTTCTATATTTAAATTCAATTTCACATTAAAAGTGGTTGTTTTAAGTGAATAAAAAAACCTTGTCAGCGGGAGGAAAAAGCTGTTCTTCCTCCCCCCATAACACATTCTAATTATTTATTACGCGCTATAAATAGAACTTCCAGGTGATTAATAATTTCTTTAAAAAACGCGTGTCGCAAAATGAACAGTAAGTGTAATAGTACATACACCGATAACATCACTGTTTAAAGGGGCGCAATTAATGAACTATGCCGTTTGAGTATTGATTATATTGTGCTGTTCTGCAACAAAGTGTCCAGTACGGCAATGTTTTTATGCATTGTTTACATTACGTTGCAAAAATTGAAACAAGTTTGAGTGTTTTTCTACAGCTGTTTTTTACACAAATGGAGGAAAAGAAAATAAGTATTGCGTGTCTTAGCTTCAGATTATGTTGAAAAAAGTAAGTTCTTTTAACAAAAATGTTGTCATTACCATTGAATTTACAACAAAAACGACGGGCGTATTTTGTGTCAGTTTGGCACTCTTTGTTTTGTTTATTATTTTCAATGTTTTTGCGTAATATATATTTTAATTAGTAAAATTATATATAATGACTGCAAAGCAACTGGTTGTTGGTATAAATGCAATCTTCGCAACATGAAAAACTTGTTTCCCATGTAGGACTCGAACTCGTGTCAAATAGGGAAAAAGTCAACACCGCGAGCTAACCAACTGAGCTACGAATTCACATGGCTGTGGCGTTGCCAATTTAATATATACAGTGATTTCGTTTATACACAGCGATATACCTTAATTTCTATCATCTTTGTATAAATCAGATAGATTAAATCTCTTTACCTTTTCACTACTTTACCTATTTTGATGAACATAAACTAACCGGGGTAATGGTCACGTCTCAATGCGTAATGTTTACCTATATCAATGTTTTGAACACTAGCTGGTATAAAGCTTCAATTATTAAATCGTTAAGTGACAAGTTTTTATAACAACAACTTACGGAGATTATATTAAATATTTGTTGGCGCAAATGAAAACCAGTTTATTGGCTTAACCGTTATAAGTCGTTTATGAAGATAGTGGCAAGATGTTATTATAGAAGTCAACATAATGCACCGTTCCGCAAAATTTCAAACTCCGCCCATTGCGTTAGATTTGCTTTGATCTTGTGAAGGCTTGTGAAGGGGTCTTTCTTTTGTGTTTTCTAGGTCAGATTGTCACCTGACGATATAATCTTTATCTATTGGATTAAAATTGACTATGTACTGTTATAAATGATCATGATTGACAGTTTCGGAACGGTACATCCATTGTAGTTCGTTCGAGAGTCGAATAACCAAAGAAAATAATTTATGTGGTGTTTAGTTTAAAAATGGGGTTCTAGAAATTTAGTTGTTTCTTGTGTACGGCTTTGCTTCAGTAGTGATCATTTCGAACATATATGTGTCCGAGTCTGACATTTTGGGTCCAATTGACTATTTTAGCGATATTGAGAATTTGGTATCGTTTGAAAGCACTATGTTTGAAGATTACAGTTTCAAAAACAGGACGAAAATGTTCCTATTATTTATGTCAATATAACCACTTTGAAGTAAATGCCTGAAACATTATGAACCTTGTACAAGACAAATATAAGGGTGATACATTTTAATAAATACATTTGGGATTAATTTAATGAATTTTTGTTGCAAAGGTATGATATATGTATATTACTTTAAAACAAATAGTGACTGTAAAGCTTTTTACAGTTTTTGTGGGTCGGTGAAAATCCTGTTAAAACCATGATAATTTGATGCATTTTTGACGTCATTTTACTAAGTAACGTCATTTGAGCATTTGGACCAAAAGTCACACGTCGGGTCGCATATTCAGACCTTTAGACCATTTCTTTTCCTTGTTTGAGGTTATTATGTCACATGGTTGATCAATATCAAACCTTGGGACGTAAAAATGTAACTCGGCCAAATAAATAAACAAATATAAGGCACAAGTATGGGTTCTTTACTTTTTATTTAGAACGTGAGGTAGACTCTTTTAATAACCAATGTCTGTAAGACAAGGTGTCTTATAAACTCTCCTCAACCGCTCTTCCTCTCTCTCTCAATGTGTCAAATAAAGTGTTTCAGCAACTAGCTGTACCACAAAATCTCAGATTGATAAATCTATAATTTTCAAATGTAACTATGCTCGAAATGTTTTATCTGCTCTCTATAAATTCTCCAAGAGTAACAATTATCATTGGACTTAAAGTTACTGAACCTTGAAAACCCATCAATACTACGAGGGCTGTTCAATAAATAATGAGACTGTGCTTATAACTTTTTGATTTGCCTTCAATTGGAATAAAAGTTATTTAAGGATTGAATAAA
>Ga0224511_10003847_pt1 | contig 11055 bp, 4 predicted proteins | sample SF_May12_sed_USG_2_FD_169988 | JGI IMG/M metagenome (GOLD analysis project Ga0224511, IMG submission 169988) | Sediment microbial communities from San Francisco Bay, California, United States - SF_May12_sed_USGS_8_1 | ecosystem: Environmental > Aquatic > Marine > Sediment | place: USA...
ATTTTTCAATCATAAAAAATAACAAAAAAATTAACAACTGTACATCAAATTAAAAACTGCTCCTACCACTAGCTAAAATAAATTCCCATTCCATAATAGGCGCGCACTTCAGTGCGGCGCCAATAATAGTAATAAAGAGGTACAATGAAACAAGTATTTATCAACCTTGTTTAAAGTTATAGACCAGCATATATCGGCGCCAACACCGTATTCATGAACAAATACAATGTATATATATATTTATTTATTGACTGTACAATATTGTACGTGAAATTGATCACTTTTCACAGACTGTATGACAAGCTTTCCACTAATATACAACGACAACTCGGCCAATATGAGAAAAACCCGACCAATGTGGAAAAACTAAGCCAATATGAGATTCAGCCAATCAGATTCGAGAATTAGGTCGGCCTTATATGAGATTCGGATAAGCTATCCATTTTGGTCGCCATTTTGAAATTGAAGATTTTCGTTAAAACTTTTTCATCCGTGCGGGGCTTCACGAATATCTAGCAAAATTTTGGAAAGAAAGTGTACAGTTAATTAATAAAATTGTCATTAAATAACTGTATTCATATTGGCCTTGGTATTTGGGCTTCAGACAGTCATATTGGGCTTCTGCCTGCGGCCTTAGCCCAATATGACTGTCCTCAGCCCAATACCAAGGCCAATATGAATACAGTTAATTAAAACATTATAATATTGGAATTTTGTTCCATTCTAATTGAATAAACAGAATACGTGTAGGATATCCCCTACTCGCGAAGGTGCATATCACATGTGTCCTGTCGAAAATGAATAAAACCGCTTGCGGCCAATTGTATGTTTTGCAAGTCAGTAGGGATTTTACGTTGTTGAAAGATATCAGAGGGTGACATCAACCCTTTTGGTAAGCAGTATTCAGGGGGTGTTTAGACGGTACGCATTACGCAAAGGGTCGGTACGCAGTACGCACAAATCCTGTTATATCGTACGCAGACATCAATTTTTACTTTTAAAATGTCCATTTTCATCAAGAAACACAACAAACGCGACATACAAAGTCAAATAACTCTAATTTTTTCTCGCGCTCTCTTCGTTCGCGCTTTTTGTGGGTCATTTCAGCATCTATAAACTTAAACGTTGATTTTGGGAGGTAGAAAACTAGGAAATCTAACAAGCAAACTCATCAACGCTAACGTTTGCAAGAATGATTGTACAATGTACATGTTTATGGAACAGACTTTCAATGCATCTTTTTCATGTAAATGGAAACGCCAAAAAAATGGTTGTTAATGTTGTTAAACGGTACGCAGTACGCGAGGCAGAAAAATGGCGGTACGCAGTACGCAAGGCCAAAATAGGGCGGTACGCAGTACGCAAGGGGGTAGGGGGTGTCACCAGCATATCAGTTTCCCCCAATTCAAATCAAAATTTGCGAATGCTCTGGATGTTACGATTTGGTTACAAATTATGAAAATGTAATGGTGAAAGCCATCTTAAAATGTCATCCTATTTAATTTAGAGTTATGTGATGTGGTTGTATACATTTTGTATGTGGTTGAGCATGGCTAGATTTCGATAATGCACTTCATGCGTCTAATTTCGTTTAATCAATATAGATCTATGGGTGGTGTATAAAGTAGCACTCTTCCTGAATTATATTACAGGTTTTTTTTGTTTATTAAGGCCATATTAAGGTGCTAGATTTCTATTTCTTTGCATTTTAAATTGGTCGTCTGCAATTTATTCAGGACGAACTTGTGTAATATAGCGATATACGCATTGTTACGAAAATCTTACGTCAACATGTTTTGGACGTATCATCTTATAAACTAGGTAAGTGATGATGATAACAGACATTGACAAAAAGCCCACCAAACTAATTTATATAAGCTTATATCGTCTTTCAAAACTTGCATATATTTCGGATACTAAAATTCGGACAAAACATTTCTTCGTCTTAACATATTCTGTGACTTAGATAACTTTGACAAACTAAAATCTCAAATTCTATAATCATATCTAAGTGCACCAATCACAGATTTATAGGTGGAATAAACTTTAAAAAATCATATAAAGAGCTTAATTTAAGCCTACAGTGAACTCGACAGTTTCGGGTCATCGACAGTTCCGGGTCACCTTCATAATTAGATATCTATTTTTCCCGGATTATAAAGTATTTCGATATTTTAATTATCCAGTCATATTTCCCAGTCTCTTAGCTGCTTGAAATGTTTTGTTGGCTGTTTAAACTTGATTTACTGAAGTCGTGATCAAGAAACGCTTGACTGCACCGCTTCCCGCTACCACAAAATTAATTAGTATACATCATTTCACTGCGAAAACTTCCATTTGAAGCCATAATTTCAGCAACACATATACTTTTTACACATACATGTGTAGATAATTTACCACTGACCAATATTTAAAAATGTTTTTAGATTGTGTCCAACTTTTTATGACATACTTGCTGATAATTTAGCCTAGTTCACGTACGACAATTCCGGGTCAGCCGTAGGGACTTACTCAAAAGTATATATGTTTTGTAAAAATGTTTATGATATAAGACCATTTATAGTACTTGCTTATAATGTGATGTGATATTTATCAAAAACAACAAAATTGAATAGTGTTAAACCTTTTTTGCATTTCTTTCTTCATTTTCTTTTGTTTCGTATTTAATAGGGAATTGGACGTGTTATTGTTAGTTCGTTCTTTTACATTTTTATTTGCTCTATTTTAAAGTTAAGGTGTGCACTAAATGTTTTGTTGTTAAAACAGCTTTTTTGTTTTATTATAACAGTGTTAAGTTGACTCCTGGTAACAGAAAATAAACATTTATCACGTGACCCGCAACTGTCAAATTTACAGCATGCAGTTGGATACTCTAAAGATGGGGATTTTCAAATTAAAAGAATTCATGAATTTTATAATAGTAAGGAGGAATATTTTGTTGAACAATTTATGCAGTTTCGTTTCTCCAAACTTTCGTTTCAAAGAGACGCTCCGTTAATGTCTTTACTATCTCACACAGAGCACACGGCTAACGCGGTTGGCCACCCGTGTAAACCGTACATTCAACCGAACCAACCGTGGCCTGATCCGAGTTACACTCGGGCCATTCGAGTGTATCCGTGAAAGCCGTGTATGGTTTTTAAAACTTTTGAAAACCTGGTACGTAGGTCATGTCCGTGTACGGTCGTATAAGCGGTCGTACAAGACCGTGAGAGAACGTGTGAGATCGTATGAGACCGTACGAGACCGTACACACGGTCCACTCCACGAGTGTGCACATACGTTTCCAACCGATCGCCATACGACCAATAAGGTTTAAGTACTGCACTGCATGGCCAAGTCCTGCGTCCGAACGGCGGTGCCAGACGTGCGCTGTATACAATTATATATGTGGCTGTATGCTGCAGCAGTAATATTAACGCCCTACAGTTTGCAGCTATGTTTAATCACTTTATAAGGTTTGGTTTGAATGCTTCTGAAAGTTTGTGTCATGCAAATAAAACAGGGTTTCGTTAAGTGTGACGAACCTGTTGACAGTTTCATTTTGGACAAGTAATTTATGACAAACATACGTCTTATAAAGTAATAAAGCCAGGGGCAATTAAGGTCATATCATAGTTTGTTTTTACGGCACTTTAATTTCAATAACTCACAGACTTTATATATACGGAATTTAAGTAAACATGTGAATGACACTAATTAATATTTCATTTAACTGATGAGCTTGTTGACATAGGTTTTCTTTGAGTTATGTTCAGTAATACGTTTGCTGAAAGGATGGTATATCTTAATCATTTATTATATTCGCACAAGGAGAAAAGTGGGGAGGAAGGGAGAAATGTTATGTTTAAACAAGTCAACCGCATAGAAAACGCCGTTTTCCCCTCCCGTTTGAAGTCTTAACTACATGTACATATTTTTGTCTTTTTAGCCTCTAACTGAACTTTAGACATTTTTGTTGTTTTCACGTGAATGTATCGTACAATATCGAAAGTGCATTAATTGTTTATTAGGGAAATTTAAAGTTGCATTGTTTATTAAGGAAATTTAAACTTCGTGTATTTTCATATTTCGGATTCGTGATAAAATGTTGTTATAAATTCATTATAGACCAATGGGTTACAAACAACCATTCTCGGGATGTTTCGTCAAGTTGCCCAACTGTTGTCTACACATACCAGTTACAGCCCTGCAATAAATACGGGCTCGGGTTCAGTGCGAACTAAGCATTCATGCCCCCAAATGGTAGCCTTGAGCGAGCTTACATTTTAAATCGCATACAGCTATACACAACAGCTTCTATTTATTTTTATACTGAAATATGTTTAATTAAAGTGTGTTAGGATGTTTACGTTGATGGAAGGTAGTGGGAACAATGAACGGAGGTTTGAATATGTTTATTCTTAATCACTAACACTAACTTATAAATAATTTAAAATGCATTGCATATATTGCAAATCATCGTTTCACCATTACACTACGTTATTAACTGATTATGACAATGTATGTGCATAATGAGGGGCGACCACTGTGATGTGGGACAACTGATGCTGATTCCACGATGCGGTTGTCCGTCCCTGGTCATCTTCCGGTCAGCTGTGTGCCGCGGGTGAACGGGGACCAGACGTGTTGAGCCGTTAACGCCGCTTTTGTGACGTTGCGTTCATAAAACATTCTAGAAGCTGTTTTGCGTTTTATCATAGACGTAGCAAATGTGTCAATGCATGGAACTGTTTTAATATTGTATTAAAAAGTAATTTACAGTAATAAATAAGAATTAAATCGTGCCTGTACTTATTACAAATTAATATGAAAGATGCGCATTAGCGTAAACATAGGTAAAACATATTTTTATCAGTTTTAAAATTTATCTTTTTTGTTTACACAATTTGAATCGAGCGAGTGTAGAATCTTCAATCTCTTGTAGATTGAACTTCTTACGCAGCTAATCTGTTGGTAAACACTCGCGCCGAGTGGGGGCTGCTTTTAATCCTAATTCCCATTTCATTCCGTTTTAATTTCCACTATTTATATCCACATCTTTTTTGTATAGCCTCATTTGCTGTGAAACGAAAAACTGAACGCAAATCTGACTAGTCTCCTTTTGAAAATGTGAAATGAAACAAAGCTTAAAGCCGTGGTTTAAGCTGTATATGTATTTGTATGTTTGAGAAACATCTCGCAGATAAAAGAATGTACATAAAACAGCTTAGCATCATATGCGTCCCACAGTTAAATGACACAGAAAGTCGCTACGGCAGGCGATGAAACACTTTACAACATTCGTACGACAAGTTATGGTTTTCGTTCGACATTTGACAGAATTAGTTCTGGTATGTATTCATTTCAACATCTGCAAGTCAAGCATACGTATGTCTTGGTTCGCCTATTATATGGTATAGACAAGGTATGAATGGATTACACTAAGGAGTTAGTTTGCGAATATCTGGGATATTCAAACGTATTGTATAAAATGCATTTAATATAAACACAATGTTAGCATAATTATGGTATGTTTATTCAGTTGCAACAATTGCATTTGATGCTTCGCATTATACTAAACATAAAGTAAATTGTAATCTTACACTAAAGTCTACATTATATTCATCCTTTTGTACTCATACTATCTAAAGATTTATTTTGCCTATGACTGTTAAAACGCTACTGCTAACATAAATGACTGTCTATTTCTGTTACTCTTCATTGGGCGGCTTCTTCTAATAATGGTTACAGGATGTGGTTTGTGGTGAAATCAAGTGCATTAAAAAAAGTTATCCTCAATGTACTTTAGCATGTACGAAAATAGAATCTAGAGACGACGTTATTGACGCCAATTACCACTTCCCCATGCACGTGCAAGAGGTGTTGTCTGACATAATGTGTGCGGATTTCCCGTGCGGGCAGCATGCCGGGTCCGCTGTGTCCGCGTCTAAATAATTCCCCGGCTGTGTGTCACCAGGTACAGCAAGCATCCGCCGCTGCTTCCCATGGAACCGCAACCACCGGAAACAGGCGGCCAGGAGCGCGTCACCTTCAACGTCGGCGGCGTCCGGTTCCAGACTCTCAAGTAAGGCTGGCTGCACAACGGTGTCTTAGACCACCGGTGACTAGCACTACATATTTCCCTTTTTTATTGAGATGCCAAATAACACTTACCGCCTAACCTTTAACAACACTTTTGACATTTAAACAGGTGCTCGTTGACTGACATTCTTGCAACACACGTTATGTTTTGTTCTTCAACGGCATGCAATGAATTTCTTCTGTCAAAATAATAATTGCCTTTTGTCAAAATTAACGTTATGTTGTATAGTTACCGTAATTATTTCGCTGTATGTATGAAACGTAATATTGATTACTATGAGTAAAAAATCTATAGAAAAGGAACATAATCAACACAAATATTATAAAATATACGTTTACAATAAATTATTGAATATCTCGTTTTACTCATTAGATGTCAACTTAACAAATATTTTCTATTATCAATGTTCTAAAAATAACACCCATTGTGAAACGCGCGTTCGCGATTGGAGGATATACCCTACTTAATATGTCGACACAATAAAAATGGACCAAAAATTCGAACAAATTGCAAAACTTTGATTCATCATTTAAGTATATATATGTACTAAAAGTAATACTTTTAATATACGCGTTTAATCCTTTAAGCGTCAAACAACTCTTATATCATACGCTATGCTTTTAAATCGAATGGTGAATCGTTCCATAAGAAATATGTTTTGTCCCCAAACCTAGTAGACCATACACGGCGACGATAATCTCTGTGCTGCATATGCTCCAGACAAACGTTGTCACGCGAGGACACGCGCCTCTCGCAGCCGGACTTCCTGTCGCCCTGCTATGACGAGCATGCGCACGAGTATTTCTTCGACAGGGACCCCACCATGTTTCTGGTAACATGTATATACTTTTGAAAATGCACTATAAGCGTAAGAATCACGGGCAAAATTCTCTCCAGACAAAGTCCCCTTCACTCAATTATGCAAACCTAGGCCCGGACAAAATCTCCCTCATGTATTTACAGGACCGGTCAAAATCTCTTTTATAATTTTGGATGGACAAAATCCTCTTCATAAAAATAGAGGGAATTTTGTTTCGGTATGCAAATTTGCGCGAATTTAAAATAAAGTTGTATTGCCCGGTGAGGTTTTTTGTCCGGACACATAAACGTATACGCATGTGCTCACGAGTGTTTCATGTTTTGACGATATAAAATGTGCGGCTTTGCACTTTCGAGTTACATAAAGTTGAATGCACAATAAAAACATAGATACAAGACATACAAATATGAGAAGAGTAAAACACAGAGACAAATATCTTCTATTCCTCATCGTACATGTTTTTACAGATCGTTATTAAAGCAACCATATTATGCTGTTCTTCAGAAATAAATTACTAAAACGGAATAAGGAATGCTGTGCATAAAGTGGCACAATACAAAATAATTATGTAAGTGGAAATTAGCACTGTTTTATTTCGAGGTAAAGTGATAAAACAAACTCTTAGACCCGCTTAAGTCATTCATTTTAACGATCTGGCATTGTCTTAACATCTGGTTGCCAGGCGACGCTGAACTACCTGAGAACAGGGGAGCTGCACCTGCCGTCCTCCACGTGCGGACCGGCCGCAAAGCTCGAGCTGGAGTTCTGGGGAGTCACCGAGTACCGCATCCAGCGCTGCTGCTACATCAACTATGACGAGTGGAACTCCACGCAGGTAGGTTCCGTGCCACAGCGTCTACACAGGCACGTGCGCACGCACACACGTGCAGGCAGGCTGGATTAAACATGCAAAAAGACAGACAGATTAACGGGCGGACATGTGGACGGTCAGACTGACAAAATGACAAAAAACATAAACACAAAGGTATGGACATGCGCTCTGCCTAACAGACTGAAAGATAGAACGGCACGCATGTCAACGTGTGTAACTATTCTTCTTCTTCTTCATTAGGATATTTTTGCATGTTTAGTTTCTTCCGGCATTATTATAATTCTCAACTAACTACAAGTAGTTGTTTCTGCCTGGCAGGACGCCCTTAAGCGGCTTGAGCACGACCGGAAGGTGAATCTGCCGCACGAGGATAGCGTGGATGGTGCCACCTGTTGGCAGCGTGTGCGGCCGCGCGTGTGGCAGTTTCTCAACCGGACCAATTCCTCCACGGGAGCTAAGGTATGCGGGAATCCCGCAAATCACACCGTACTACGGTGCGCATGCGTTAGAGAGAGAGGGCAATCGTTTTGGACAATGCGCCCAACTTTTTTGAGTATTTTCTTTGACGTTGCTGGTAGTGGCTAAGATAAATACTTTGTGTTTTATATAAAAGATTGCAAAATATAATATCTATAGATAAGTTAAATCTATTTAAATAATCATTTTTCAGACCACATGCTTTTGCCGGCATTGCAATTCTGGGGGACAAGTGTTTTGGGGCGAATGTCATTTGTGTCACACTACAACAAGTTAAAACTCTTGAAGCTTTCTCATTTCGGCGCAGTTTACTTTTTTTCTTTCATAACTGTGCATCTTTGTTTAAAACATACTGGTAATATCATAAATATAGAGCTTTAGAGCTTTGAACTTAACTAGTTTAGGTTCCCTTTTGTTTAACTGAAGTTGTAGATCATAAGCATTCTTTTTATATTATATACTTTTTGTTATTCTCGAAATTACTATTTTCTTATTTCTTTTTTTCTTTTCGGATTGTAAATGCAATTTTGCTAAAACAGGAGCTAGTAAGTCATTCTAAATAGGTCTTATTTCCCAAACAAAAAACATCGTCTACAGAGCGTCCATGGCGCTTCTACGGCGCGCTAGAATTTGTTGCAACGTGTTCACGGAACGCACGCTCACGCGGCGATCATAGCTTTTAAGATTTTTATCTGTTTTCATATTTTGAGCAACCATATTTTGCAAACATAGTGATCTATTTTGACTTTTCGAAACAATTTGTCATAGTATTTTAGCAGGACTTGCAACACATTGTTTTTTAAATAAAATGCAAACTATGGTCTAGCTCTAAGTGGTGTTTGCATTCATTATAATAATTATATTTGAATACATTTTTTGATTACTTATATTATCATCAAAACGTTGCAAACGCCGAGTCCAAATACAGGATTTACAAGGCGTCTTTACAGCGTCACACGGCGCGCCCACAACGCGCTCACGGCGCTCTAGAAGACCCTACAGCGTTACAACAACGTTCCCACAGCGCGCTGTTTAACACGCTACATGCAAACGCCAAGCCGGGGCGGGTGTTTTGAGCGTGTTCAAAATAAACGCCGCCGCATGGCGTTCTAGGCGTTGCACAGCGTCTTCAAAGCTGCGAGGACGACGCTCTGGTGTGACAGGATTTTACTCACCGTTAAATGATTAATTTTTACGCTTTGGAATTAGAGTAAATACATTGAATGCAATAAAATGGTATCAAAATGCATCATTGGATACCAGGGTTAATACCATTTGGTGATCGCACAAGCGGGAAAACGAGCGGAAATGCGAAAGACTGGTGACTTAAGGTGCCTTTAGGTTACTGAGAAAGGGAAAGCCTAGTTAACATCTTACATAACGTAGAAAAATGGTTCTATTATATAACTCTTTTTCCTTTTTTTCAATAAAAGTATAACCGATTACCAAAGAAAAAGATGAATATACATGTAGGTGTTTTCCTGTCTACCGCCTCTAAGCAATGCTGCGTGTGCGCGCAATTTCACGTGATCCTTTTCCCTCCATGCGCTAGAACATGGGTCTAATCACTCATTTACATCATTGTTTATCTCAATGACGTAACTTCATGACATTATTTAGCGTGACTGATGTGGTTGCTTAACAGCAATCGGAACCCCTCGGCGATTTCTTCGAAAGTACGGAAATGGCCGAGTTGTTACGATTGGCTAAACAGTTAATAAGAACAGCCTGTCTAGGGCTTGTCGATGTAAACATGTCGAAAACGGCCTACAATAGATAAAAACACAGATTTATTTTAGCGTAAGGTATCATTTAAAAATTCAAGTCACTTCGTGTTTCAGGAAATGAACATTTCTACTCGAAGCGTCGCCACTTGTAAAACATAAATTTTAGTTTCCGGGATTATTCAACAAATATCATTCTAAACATATATTATATACCGTATGTACATTGTATATATATTGACAGAGGGACTGGTGTTGCAGGTGTTCGGGTACGTCTCGCTCGTGTTCGTGGTGGTGTCCATTATCTCCTTCCTGGCGGAAACCATGTCAGTGTTCAGTTACCACACACTCACGCTCAACACCACCGCCGTCAACGCTAACGTTAGTGTTCACGTGACGGACAACAATGACACGCTCACGGGAAATGCTACCTCAAATGAAACAGGTCTACACAATAACAGTAGTGCTAATGATTATCAGTATATCACGATTGATATGAAACATCCAGTTTTACAAGCTATAGACATGACGTGCATGACGTACTTTATCCTCGAATACGCGGTGCGGTTAATATTTGCGCCGAAAAAACTTAAATACGTGACGTCACTGCTGGCAGTGATCGACGTTTTGGCCATATTGCCGGACGTAATAGAGACTGTCATCTACTTCTCTAAGCCGGAACTGCGGCAGGAGGTAGACGCCGTGGGCTACATCAACGCCGTCCGCGTGATTCGCGTGCTGCGCATCTTCCGGCTGGTGCGGCACTCCCCTGGGCTGTGGATTCTCATCTACACGCTGCGGGCGTCGTTCAGCGAGCTCATGCTGCTGGTTTGGTTCATGGGGCTTGGCATCCTCGTCTTCTCCTCGCTCATCTACTACGTGGACGACCGCGACATCTTCACCAGCATCCCAACCGGCTTCTGGTGGGCCCTCATCACCATGACGACCGTCGGGTACGTCACGCTTGACGCGCGTCCAAATATGTCCTTATCAAGATTGCATAATACGTTAGGCAAATCGAGTCTATGTAAGCCGTAAATGTGTACATTGTAGGTGTGATTTAATGTCCCCGTGTTGCAGGTACGGTGATATATACCCGACGACGACGTTAGGCAAA